>Ga0208056_100023_pt1 | contig 82995 bp, 83 predicted proteins | sample DeeseametaMP2052_FD_184178 | JGI IMG/M metagenome (GOLD analysis project Ga0208056, IMG submission 184178) | Marine microbial communities from the Deep Pacific Ocean - MP2052 (SPAdes) | ecosystem: Environmental > Aquatic > Marine > Oceanic | place: West of Cabo San Lucas, Mexico, North Pacific...
CGCAGCAGCGACAGGACGCTCTGCGGGGCCTGGTTGGCCTGCGCGAGCATCGCGGTGCCGGCCTGGGAGAGGATCTGCGACCGGGTGAAGGCCATCATCTCCTGGGCCATGTCGGTGTCGCGGATCCGGCTCTCGCTGGCGGAGAGGTTCTCCGAGGTCACGTTCAGGTTGTTGATCGTGTGCTCGAACCGGTTCTGCAGGGCACCGAGGTTGGCGCGAGCCGTCGACACGTTGCCGATGGCGGTGTCCAGGGCAGTAATGGCGGAGGTGGCGCCCGACTGGCTCGACAGGTCGATGGTGTCGACACCGAGACCAGCCGCGTTGAAACCGCCCGTGGTGCCGTCTGCGGAAGCACCCAGCGTGGCACCCGCGCCGTCAGTCACCGCGATGTCCGTCGTGACGCCGGACTGCTTCGAGGTGATGACGAGCTCGCCGTTGTCGCCCTGCTCCGCCAGGAAATTGGCAGCAAAGCCCGCGTCGGCGTTGAGGGTCGTGACGGCGCTCAGCGTGCCGGTCGCAGCCGAGAGGTCGACATCCACCGAAACGCCGCCCTGGGTGATGTTCCAGTCTGCGGTGGTGAAGTCAGCGCCGCTGACGGCGGCACCCGAGGTGGTGTGGACCTCGCCACCGCTCGCACCGGCGCCGGACGAGATGCTGACGGTGATGGTGTCGTTGGCGGCGTAGCCGACCTGGAACTCCTTGGCCGTGAACGAGCCGTCGAGCAGGTTGACGTTGTTGAAGGTCGTCTTGTCCGCGATGCGGGTCAGCTCGGACTTCAGCGCCGTGGCCTCGGCGTTGATCGCCGCCCGGGAGTCGGTGTCGTTGGAGTCGTTGGCCGACTGCACCGCCAGGTCGCGCATGCGCTGGAGGATCGAGTGCGTCTCGGTGAGCGCACCCTCAGCGGTCTGCACGACGCTGACGCCGTCCTGGGTGTTGCGGACGGCGACCTTGAGACCACCGATCTGCGAGCGCAGACCCTCGGAGATGGCGAGGCCGGCCGCGTCGTCGGCGGCACGGTTGATGCGGAAACCGCTGGAGAGCTTCTCCAGCGACTTGCTCATCTGGCCCTGCGTGACCGACAGGTTGCGGTAGCTGTTGACCGCGTCGATGTTCTGGTTGATGCGAAGACTCATGATGGATCCCTTCCTGGATGGTGAGTCGGGCGGCCCGTCCATGGGCCTCGAGAAGCACATCGGCCCCGTCTCGGACCGCTTGAGGAAAAAGCTCGAGCAGTTCTCGACGGGGCCGACGGGCGGCGGGTCGCCGGGTCCCTAGGCGGTGCCGGCCTGGGGGATCCGGGCGGTGACCCTGCCGGAGGCGTGGCGGGCGGCCACGGCCTCGAAGTAGGCGTTGCGGCGTTGCGCCGCGCACCCGTTGGGGCGTGCGTGCGGCGTGACGAGACTCGGGTCCAGGGCGCTGTTGAGGGCGTCGCGCAGCAGGACCAGCGCCTCGGCGCGGATCTGGGAGACCCGCGACTCGGTGACCCCGAGGGTCTCGGCGATCTCGGCCATCGGCCGCTCGGCGAGGAAGTACTCCTGCACGACGATGCGCAGCCGCTCCGGCAGCTCGGCGATCGCGTCCACGAGGTACTCCAGCTTCTCGCGGTGCTCGACGAGCTCGGAAGGCGCCGGTGAGGTGCTGACCAGCATGTCCTCGAAGGAGACCTCCGAGCCCTGCAGCGACAGCACGTTGGCGCGGGCGACGTCACCGTCGTTGGACTCCACCTCGGCGACCGAGAGGCCCAGCGAGGCGGCGACCTCGTGGTTCTCCGGGGCCCGGCCCAGGGTGTTGGCCAGGGCGGTGCGGGCGGCCTCCAGGTCGCGGCCGCGGCGGCGGACCGAGCGCGAAGCCCAGTCGACCTGGCGCAGCTCGTCGAGGATCGCCCCACGGATGCGGCTGGCGGCGTACCGGGTGAACGGCACCCCGCGACCGGGCTCGTAGGCACGAGCGGCCTTGACCAGCGCGGTCAGGCCGGCGGACTGCAGGTCGTCACGGCTGACGTGCGCCGGGACCCGGGTCATCGTCTCCCTGACGATGTGGGACACCAGCGTCATGTGCTCGACCACCAGCGCCTCGCGCTGCGGGTCCTGGGCGTCGTCGACCGGTGTCGCCGCCCCCGGTGAAGCGGTGTTCGTGTCGCACGCGTCGTTGGTCACGCGAGCCTCCCTCAGTGCTCCCATTCCGTTGGCCCTCCCTGACCAACGGTGTGCGTCCCGGACCTCCCAGACCGGGACACATGTCACAGGTTGCGCCGCTTTACCGATCGGCGACAGGGTTTTGGACCGGACTGGCCCGAAGGGGCTAGACCAGCCGTCCGAGGGACCACCTCACGCTTTCCTCACATGCCGGTCCCGATCCCGCCTGCGAGCCGTGAATATAGGGCGCGGGACCCGGATCCGCGTCACACACGCCCCAAGAAATTTCTCAGGTCCCCTCGGTGGGCGCCGACTGGAGCCTCGGCAGCGTGTGCCGTCCCAGGAGGCCCCATGGGGGAGTCTCCGTCGAGCAGAGTCGGAGCCCACCATGGAGAAGCTGTGCCTCGTCCTGTGGCGCGAGCGTGAGCTGCTCGACACACTCCTCTACCGTCTCGAGGTGGAGCAGCTGGTGCTGGCCAGCAACCGCACCGAGCACCTGATGCGGGCCGCCCGTGACGTCGAGGCCGTGCTGGAGACGCTGCGCGAGACCGAGGTCCTGCGTGCCACGGCGGCCGACGCCGCGGCCGCCGAGATCGGCTGCCCGCCCAACCCGTCGCTGCGCCAGCTCGCCGACGCGGCACCGGAGCCGTGGTCGACGATCCTGCACGAGCACCGGGAGGCCTTCGCCTCCTCGACGCGCCAGATCACCGCACTCGCCGACTCCAACCGCGACCTGCTCACCCAGGGCTACCGCCAGGCCCGTGAGGCGCTGGCCGACCTCGGCGACTCCACCGACGGCTACTCCCCCGACGGCAGCGCCGTGGGGGGTACGCCGGTCGCCCGACTCTTCGACAGCGCGCTCTGACCCATGTCCGGCACCCTGTCCTCCCTCAACACCGCACTCAGTGCGCTGAGGTACAACCGCGTCGCGATGGACGTGGCCAGCCACAACATCGCCAACGTCGCGACCGAGGGCTACAACCGCCGCCGCGTGGACGGCGAGTCGATGGGTGCCCCGGTCGTCCCCGCCCGCTGGTCGACGTACGAGGGTGCCGGCTCCGGCGTGCGCACCTCCTCCATCGTCCGCATGAACGACGTGCTGCTCGACAACCGGGCGCGCACGGAGCACTCCTCGCTCTCCTACCTCCAGCTGCGGGCCACCGCGCTGGCCCGGATGGAGAGCGGGGTGGGCGAGCCCGGTGACTCCGGCGTCTCCGCCGCGATGGCCGACTTCCGCAGCTCCTGGCAGGACCTCGCCAACGACCCCGGCGGCAACGCCGCGCGCGGCCAGGTGCTGGCCCGTGCCGAGTCCCTCGCCGGGGCGCTCGCCGCGCAGGCCGCCAACGTCTCCGCCGAGATGACCACCCAGCGCCTCACGCTCCAGGGCTCGGTCGCCGAGGTGGACACCGTGGCCACGGAGCTCGCCACCACCAACCGGGCCATCGCGACCGCGGCGCTCGACGGGGTGGACGTCTCCGACCTCGCCGACACCCGCGACGTGCTCGGCCTCAGGCTGGCCGAGCTCACGGGCGGCGTCGGGCTCCTCCAGCCCGACGGCACGATGGACGTGAGCGTCGCCGGCGTCTCCCTGGTGTCGGGCTCCACCGCCGGCACCCTGCGGATCGCGACGGGCGTCACGGCCTCCGGCGGGCCGGACGGCTCCCCCGTCACCTTCGCGATCGACCACGGCGCGACCAGCACGACGCTCACCGCCGACGTGCGCGGCGAGGTCGGGGCCTCGGCCGACCTGCTCAACACCACCCTGCCGGCGTACGCCGCCGGGCTGGGCGCGGTCGCGCGCGACCTGGCCGACACCGTCAACGCCGTCCACGCCGCGGGCTACGACCTCGACGGCACGACGGGCACCGCCTTCTTCTCCTACGACCCCGCGGACCCGGCCGCCACGCTGACCGTCGCCGTCACCGCCCGTCAGGTCGCCGCGTCCTCGCTGCCCGGCGGGGTGCTCGACGGCAGCAACGCCGACGTGATCGGCACCGCGGGCACCCCCGAGGGGTCGTACCAGCGGCTGGTCAACGGCTTCGGCACCGAGGTCGCCTCCGCGCAGCGCCTCGTGCGCACCCAGTCCCTGCTCACCACGCAGGTCGACTCCGCGCGCGAGCAGCTCTCGGGGGTCAACCTCGACGAGGAGACCGTCGCGATGCTCACCGCCCAGCGCGCCTACGAGGCCGCCGCCCGTGTCATGTCGGTCATGGACAGCGTCCTCGACACCCTCATCAACAGGACAGGAATCGGCTGATGGTGATGATCCGCGTCACCCAGAACATGGTGACGAACAGGTCGCTGACCTCCCTGCAGGCCGGGCTGGACCGCCTGGCCCAGACCCAGGAGAAGCTGTCCACCGGCAAGAACCTCAACCGGCCCTCGGACTCCCCCACCGACGCCACGACGTCGATGAGGATCCGGGTGCAGCTGGCCGAGACCCAGCAGCACGTGCGCAACGCGCAGAACGGCCTGGGCTGGCTCGACGTCACCGACACCACGCTCAGCGGCATGGCCGACAACCTGCGCCGGGTCAGCGAGCTGGCCCTGCAGGGCGCCAACGCCTCCATCACCGGCACCACCAGCGGGGCGCTGGCCACCGAGGTCGCCCAGATCCGCGAGGGGCTGCTGGCCCAGGCCAACACCACCTACCTCGACCGGCCGATCTTCGGCGGCGTCACGGCCGGGTCCGAGGCCTTCGACGCCGGCGGTGCGTACGTCGGCGCCGACGCTCCCGTGCAGCGCAGCGTCGCCGACGGGGTGAAGGTGCGCATCGACGTCAGCGGCACCACCGTCGTCGGCCCGAACGGCGCCAACCTCTTCGACGACCTGGCCGCCCTGGAGAACGCCCTGCGCCTCGGCGACAAGGCCGGCATCCAGGCCGGCATCTCCGCGATCACCGACCGGCAGCGCGCGGTCAGCGACGCCCAGGCCGCGGTCGGTGCGTCGTACAACCGGGTGGACGCCGCGGAGCGCAAGGGCCAGGACGCGCTGGTCACCCTGCGCTCGGCGCTGTCGGAGGTCGAGGACACGGACCTGCCCAAGGCGATGGTCGACCTGCAGATGCACGAGGTGGCCTACCAAGCAGCCCTCGCCTCGACCGCGCGGGTCATGCAGCCGAGCCTCGTGGACTTTCTGCGATGATCGCCACCAGGCCGGCCGAGGGCGCCGGCACCGCAGCCGAGGAGGACCGCACGGGCATGACCACCGACGCCGACCCGACGGTCCCGGACCTGCCGGTCATCGAGCTGGTGCGGCCGCTGCCCGGCTTCCCCACCCACGTGCGCTTCGCCCTGGTCCGCCTCGACGACGACGGCGTCCTGTGCGCGCTGCGCTCGCTCGACGACCCCGACCTGCGCTTCCTCGTGGTCCCCCCGCACGCGTTCTTCCCCGGCTACGCCCCCGTCATCGACGACGCCACCGCCGCCGAGCTCGGGGTGACGACCGCGGAGGACGTGCTGCTGCTCAGCATCCTCACCGCCGGCGAGAGCCTGGTCTCCACGACCGCCAACCTGCTGGCCCCGCTGCTGGTCAACACCCGCACCCAGCGCGCCCGCCAGGTCGTGCTCGACGACCCCGCACTGTCCACCACCACGCCGTTGGTGGCCTGATTGACCACCGCCCACCACGGCGCCCGGTAGCGTTGCCCCATGCTGGTCCTGAGCCGCCGCGTCGGTGAGAGCGTCGTCATCGGCGACGACATCACCGTGACCGTGCTGGAGGTCCGCGGCGACGTCGTGCGGATCGGCATCGACGCGCCCCGCTCCGTCGCGGTCAACCGCGCCGAGCTCCTGGCGGAGGTCACCAACAGCAACCAGGCGGCCGCGTCCCCCGGCGAGGACGCCGTGGCCAACCTCGCCGAGGCCCTGCGCAAGCGGTCCTGACGGAGGTCGTCGGGCCTCAGCCGATCGCGACGGCCCCGCTGAGCGCAGCCAGCCTCGCCGCGATCGAGCCGAGCGGCAGCACCTCGTGGGCCAGCCCCGCGGTGGCGACGGCACCGGGCATGCCCCACACCACCGAGGTGGCGGCGTCCTGGACGACGACCCGACCGCCCTGGTCGACGACCGCGCGGGCACCCTCGAGGCCGTCGGACCCCATCCCGGTGAGCACCAGGCAGAGCACGCCGGGGCCGTAGACCTGTGCGGCCGAGCGCAGCAGCGGGTCGGCCGCGGGACGGCAGAAGTTCTCGCGCGGACCCTGGTCGAGCGTCGCCCGCACCACGCCCGCGGACCGGGAGAGCCGCAGGTGGAAGTCGCCGGGCGCGAGCAGCACCTCACCACGGCGTACGACGTCGCCGTCCGCGGCCTCGCGCACCTGCAGCGGCGAGACCCGGTCCAGCCGCGTGGCGAACTGGGTCGTGAAGACCGGCGGCATGTGCTGGGTAACCAGGACGGGCAGCGCGAAGGACGAGGGCAGCTCGGCCAGCACGGTCGAGAGCGCGTCCGGTCCGCCGGTCGAGCAGGCGACCACCAGCACCTCGGGGGTCGTGGTGACCCTGACCGGGGCGACGGTGCGGGGCGGGGCGGCCGCCACCATGCGACGGGCCGCGACCAGGGCCTTGACCCGGGGCAGCAGCTCGTCGCGCACGATGTCGAGCGCGTCGGCGAAGGACGTCGCACCGGTGGGCTTCGCGACGTAGTCGCTCGCCCCGTTGGACAGGGCCTGCAGCGTCGCGCTGGCGCCCTTCTCGGTCAGGGTGCTGAACATGATGACGGGCAGGCGCGGGTGCCGGCCGCTGATCTCCTTCACCGCACCCAGGCCGTCGAGGCGCGGCATCTCCACGTCCAGGGTCATCACGTCGGGGCGCAGGACGTCGGCCTTCTCGATGGCGTCGAGCCCGTCCACCGCGGTCCCCACGACCTCGATCTCGGGGTCGGAGGCCAGGACGTTGCTGATGAGGCGACGCAGCACGGCCGAGTCGTCGACCACCAGTGCACGGATCACGTGCGTCTGATCGGCCCCGGCCGGCTCGACGTGAGGCATCGGCTCCGACCCGGGACCAAGGTCCCGAGGACGACCGCCCGAGGTCTAGACGGTCTCAGGTGCCCACGGCCGGGGACGATGGGACCGGCGTGATCTCCCCCACCAGCTTCGCCTACGTGGCGGACCTGCTGCGCCGAGAGACTGCCATGCTCTGTGAACCGGGCAAGGAGTACCTCGTCGAGGCACGGTTGCTCCCGTTGGCCCGCGCCGCCGGCCAGCCCGACGTCGACAGCTACGTCGCGCTCTTGGGCCGGGACCCGTCCGAACGGGCCAAGGCCATCGACGCGTTGACCATCAACGAGACCTCGTGGTTCCGCGACCTCGCCCCCTACCAGGCCTTCACCGAGGCGATGCTGCCGCCGCTGCTCGAGGCACGAGCGCACGTCAAGCACCTCGAGATCTGGTCCGCGGCGTGCTCGAGCGGCCAGGAGGCCTACTCGCTGACCATGCTCCTGAAGGAGAACCTGCCGCCGGGCTGGACGGCCCGCATCCACGCCACCGACGTCTCCACCTCGATGCTGGAGCGGGTCCGGGCCGGCCGCTACTCCCAGGTGGAGATGAACCGCGGCATGCCGGCCCAGCGCCTGGTCACGTGGTTCACCCGGGCCGGGAACGAGTGGGAGGTCTCCCCCGAGCTGCGCTCGATGGTCACCACCCAGCACCTCAACCTCGCGGCGCCGTTCCCGCCGATGCCGGTCTTCGACATCGTCTTCCTGCGCAACGTCCTCATCTACTTCGACATGGACACCAAGCGCGACATCCTGCGCCGCGTCAGCAGCCGGATCTCCCCCGACGGCTACCTGCTGCTGGGGTCCTCGGAGACGACCCTCGACCTCGACGACGCCTGGACCCGCGAGGCCGCGGGCCGGGTCTGGATGCACCGCCCACGTGCCGTGTCCCCCGCCGCCAAGGCCGCCAGCCCAGCCAGCCCAGCCGGCCCAGCCGGCCCAGCCGGCACGACCGTCCGCGCGACCGCGGGCGTCGCCCAGAGCACCGCACCCGCCCTCAGTCAGACAGGAGCCTGACCGTGCACGCCCTGATCATCGACGACTCCAAGACGATGCGCAGCATCCTGCGCCGCATCGTGACCGAGCTCGGATTCGACACCACCGAGGCCGGCAACGGCCAGGAGGCGCTCGACGCGCTGGAGGCCGGCCTGGCGCCGGACATCTGCCTCATCGACTGGAACATGCCGCTCATGGACGGCTACACGTTCGTCACCCGGGTCCGGGCCGACGACCGGTGGCGCAACGTGACCCTGATGATGGTCACCACCGAGAGCGAGCACGGCCAGATCGTCCGGGCCCTGGCCGCCGGGGCCCACGAGTACGTCATCAAGCCGTTCACGCCCGACGCGATCATCGAGAAGATGGAGCTCCTCGGGCTCGTCGCCCAGGAGGTACCGGCATGACCGTCACCCTCGAGCCGTCCCTGGGGGACGTGCACGCCGTCGTCGAGGAGGTGTGGTCGAGCTTCCTCGGGGCCGAGGAGCCGATCCTGCCCCTGGCCACGCCGATGCCGCCCGGCGGCTGGTCGGCCGCCATCACCGTCAGCGGCGGCTGGGACGCCCAGATCACGGTCAACCTCACCGACGGGGCGGCGCAGGCCGTCACCTCGACCATGCTGATGTGCCCGGTGGAGGACTGCTCCGACGAGGACCTCCGCGACGCTCTCGGCGAGCTGGTCAACATGGTCGGCGGCAACGTGAAGAGCCTGATGGCCGGGTCGGCCGTCCTCTCGCTGCCGCTGGTCGGCCACGGCGACATCTCACCGGGGTCGCACCTGGTCGAGGTCTGCCGTCTCGAGCTGACCTGGCGCGGCGAGCCCGTCGTCGTCACGGTCCACCTGCCCCCCACCGCAGACCCGTCCTGAGCACGGGCCACCGAAGGAGCCCCCCGATGAAGATCCTCGTCGTCGACGACAGCCGCGTCATGCGCCAGATCGTCATCCGCACCCTGCGCCAGTCCGGTCACGGCGGCCACGACATCGTCGAGGCCGAGAACGGCCGGGAGGGCCTCGAGGCGGTGCAGCGCGAGGCCCCCGACCTCGTGCTGTCGGACTGGAACATGCCCGAGATGTCGGGCATCGACTTCCTCACCACGCTGCGGGGGTCGGGCGGGACGGTGCCGTTCGGCTTCGTCACCTCCGAGGGCTCGCCGGCGATGCGTGCCCAGGCGGAGGCCGCCGGTGCGGCGTTCCTCATCGCCAAGCCCTTCACCCCCGAGAGCTTCGACGAGGCACTCGGCGCCGTGCTGGGCGCGCACCCGTGACGCCACCGGTGATGAAGGCGCCCGACCGGACCAGCCCGGTCCACCTGCCGGAGCCCAAGGAGGTCCGCGACCTCCTCGGTGACCTGTTGGACCGCGATGTCACCCTCAAGCCGGGGCCCCCGTTCGCCGTGAACGGGCACTACCCGGCCAGCGTGGCGCAGTTCGTCGACGACTCGCTGGTGGTGCGCGCCGTGGTCGCCTTCGACCTGCCGCTCTCCGCCCATGCCGGCGCCGCGCTCGCCCTGGTCCCCGCCAGCGGGTCCGAGCAGGCGATCGAGGACGGCGCCCTGCCCGACACCCTCGGGGAGGGTCTCCAGGAGGTCTTCAACGTCTTCTCGTCGGTCTTCAACGTCGGGGAGGCCGCGCACCTCAAGCTCTACTCCGCGCACACCTCGGGCCAGGACGTGCCCGCCGACGCGCGCATCCGCACCCAGGTCCTCGGCCGCAGGGCCGACTTCCACGTGGACGTCGCGGGCTACGGCTCCGGTCGGGTGGCCGTGGTCCTGACCTGACCCACCGGTCAGGTCGGGCACGCGCCCGCGACTCCACCACGCGACCCCCCGGTCCCCCGCGGACCGGGGGGTCCTGCGCGTCCGGACGGGCGGCACCAGCACCGGTGCAGACGTGTGCGGGAAACGTCTCAGGTGCCTCCGTCGTACGCCGATCAGCCTCCTCGAGCAGGGAGTGCTCACCCCTTTCCGCCGACGGACCGGCAGCCACCTCAGAGAAGTCTCGAGGAGTAGTCGTGTCCGTTCCGTCGTACGCGGTGTCCGACTCGGTGTCGGCCGTCCTGAGCTACGCGCTCGACGGCCTGTCGCTGCGTCAGAACACGATCGCCGACAACCTGGCCAACCTCGACACCCCCGGCTTCCGCGCGACGGCTGTCGACTTCGAGTCCGTGCTGCGCTCGGCCATCGGGAGCAACGCCCCCGCCGGTGACGGCGCGATGGCGCGCCAGCTCGGCGGTGCCGCCCCGCTGACGGAGGACGCCAACACCCCGGTCGGCGAGAACGGCAACAACGTCGACCTGCGCAAGGAGTCGCTGGCCGCGATGCAGTCGCAGTTCATGTACCAGATGGTCGCGCGGGCCGTGACGGACCGCTTCGACCTCGTCAAGACCGTCGCCGGGGCGATGTGATGAGCGCCTTCGAGTCCCTGCGGATCGCCGGCTCCGGCCTGGGCATGCACCAAACCTGGCTGGACGCGCTCTCGCACAACATCGCCAACATCGGCACCGTCCGGTCCACCGCCGAGGACGCCTTCCAGGCCCAGCTGGTCGTCGCGGAGTCCCGCGAGGACGGCGGCGTGCGGGTCCGGGAGATCGCGCTCAGCTCGGCCGAGGGCCGGATGACCTACCAGCCCGACCACCCGCTGGCCGACGAGGCCGGCTACGTCCGCCTCCCCGACACCGAGATGTCGGACCAGATGGCTGAGCTGATCATGGCCCAGCGCGGCTTCCAGGCCTCGGCGCAGGTGACCAAGTTCGCCCAGGACACCTACCAGACCGCCATCGGGATCGGTCAGCGATGAGCATCGGCGGCATCGAGGGCATCCCGGGCGTCGGCGGCTTCACGCCCTTCGTCCCCCCGACGGTCCCCGCGACCCCGGCAGTCGGCGGCGCACCCTCGGTCGGCGGCGTCGGCGGGACGGGCGGTCCCGACTTCGGCGAGCTGGTGCTCGACGGCCTGGACCGGCTCGACGGCGTCCAGCGCACCGCCGACCAGCTGTCCGTGCAGGCGGCCACGGGTGACCTGCAGAACATCCACGACTACACGATCGCCGCGACCCAGGCCGCGGTCACCACCCAGGTCACCGTCGCCGTCCGCAACAAGGCGGTCGAGGCGTTCACCGAGATCATGCGGATGCAGGTCTGATGCGCGAGATGCTCCAGCGGTCGATGAACCGCCACACGACGACCTTCCAGCAGTTCACCCCCGGCCAGAAGGTCGTGGCCGTGATCGGCACCGCCGCGCTGCTGCTGGGCGGCTTCATGGTCTTCCGGTGGGCCAGCGCGCCGGCGTACGCCCCGCTCTTCTCCAACCTCGCGCCCTCCGACGCCTCGTCGGTCATCGACGAGCTCGAGACCCAGGGCGTCAGCTACGAGCTCGCCGACGGCGGCGCCACGATCATGGTGCCCCGCGACGCCGTGCACTCCACCCGCATCGCGCTGTCCGGCGAGGGCCTCCCGACCAGCACCGAGGGCGGCTACGGGATCCTCGACGACCAGGGCATCTCCACCTCGGAGTTCAAGGAGCAGACCGACTTCAAGCGGGCCATGGAGGGCGAGCTCGCCGCCACGGTCAAGGCGATCGACGGCGTGGACGGCGCCGTCGTGCACCTCGCGATCCCCCAGAAGGACGTGTTCACCGACGAGCAGCAGCCGCCGACGGCGTCGGTGCTCGTGCAGACCAACCCGGGCCGCACGCTCACCCCCGAGCAGGTCCAGGCCGTCGTGCACCTGGTCGCCTCCAGCATCGACGGGCTCGACCCCGACCAGGTGACCGTCGCCGACTCCACCGGCCGGGTGCTCTCCAGCCCGGGAGGGACGACGTCGGCGGCCGCCACGGAGCGCACCCAGCAGACCGAGGCCTACCAGGACAAGCTGCGCGCGCGGCTGCAGGCGATGCTCGACCGCGTCGTCGGACCGGGGAACTCCACCGTGTCGGCGACCGTCGAGCTCGACTGGGACAAGGCGGTCACCGAGAGCACCGACTACCGCGCCGACGAGGAGATCCCGGCGCTCACCGAGTCGCTGTCCAGCGAGACCTACTCCGGGGCGGGCGCCGCGGACGGCGTGGGCGGGGTCGTCGGCGTCGACGACCAGACCGACACCACGGCCGGCGCCGAGGGCGACAGCTCCTACAACAACTCCTCCAGCTCGCGGACCAACGGCGTCGACACCGTCGTCGAGACCCGGGAGACCACCCCCGGCGCGGTCAAGCAGATCAACGTCGGCGTGGTGCTGGACACCGCCACCACCCAGGGCGTCTCCGCCACCGACGTGCGGACGCTGGTCGCCGACGCGATCGGCATCAACGGCCGCCGCGGCGACACCATCCGCGTGGTCCAGATGCCCTTCGACCGCACCGGCGAGGAGGCCGCAGCCGCCGAGCTCGAGGCGGCCGCAGCCGCCGAGGCCGCCACCGCCCGCAACGACCTGATCGAGAAGGGCGCGATGGGCGGCGCAGTCCTCCTGGTCCTGCTGCTGGCACTGGTCACCGGCCGACGCCGCAGCAAGAAGCGCGAGCAGGCCACGACGTACGTCGTCGAGCAGCTGCGCCAGGAGCGCCAGGCCCTCGAGGCGCCGGCCGCGCTGGCGCTGGCCGAGGCCGAGCAGGTCGAGGAGCACAACGTGCGTGAGGAGCTCAGCGCCCTCATCGAGCGGCAGCCCGAGGACGTCGCGACGCTGCTGCGCGGCTGGCTGGTGGAGCGCTGATGAGCACCATGACCAAGAGCCCCATCCAGGCCATGGGGGCCCGCAAGGCGGCGGTGCTGCTGGTGCAGCTCGGCAAGTCGCAGGCCGCGAAGGTCCTCAGCATGCTCGACGAGCACGAGGTCGAGGCGATCACCGCCGAGATCGCGATGCTCGACTCGGTGAGCGTCGCGGAGTCCGAGGCGGTGGCCACCGAGTTCCGCGACCTGATGGTCGCCCGCGAGCACATGGCTCGCGGTGGCCTCGGCTTCGCCCAGGCCCTGCTCGAGCAGTCGCTCGGCCCGGAGCGGGCGGCGGAGATCATCGAGCGCCTGCACGCCGCGGCGGTGCAGATGCCCTTCCAGTTCCTGCACCAGGCCGACCCCGCGCAGCTGCGGTCCTTCATCGTCGAGGAGCACCCGCAGGTCATCGCGCTCGTGCTCGCGCACATGACCCCCGACAAGGCCTCGCTGCTGCTCTCGGGGCTGCCCCCGGAGCAGCAGGCCCAGGTCGCCCACCGGATCGCGGTCATGGACCGCACCTCCCCCGACATCGTCAAGGCCGTCGAGAGCACCCTGGAGCGCAAGCTCTCCTCAATGCTGCAGCCCTCGGACCTCTCGCGCGTCGGCGGGCTGGACCAGATGGTCAACATCATCAACTGCTCCGACCGCTCGACCGAGCGCCAGATCGTCGAGGGCCTCGAGGCGCTCGACCCGACGCTGGCCGACGAGGTGAAGAGCCGGATGTTCATGTTCGAGGACATCACCGGCCTCGACGACCGGTCGATCCAGCAGGTGCTGCGCCAGGTCGAGGTCTCCTCGCTGGCGCTGGCGCTCAAGGGCGTCTCGCAGGCGGTGCGGGAGAAGATCACCCGCAACCTGTCCAGCCGTGCCGCCGAGGGCCTCGTGGAGGAGATCGACCTCCTCGGCCCGGTCCGTCTCTCGCAGGTCGAGGAGGCCCAGCAGGCCATCATCCGCACGATCCGCCAGCTCGAGGAGCGCGGCGAGATCATGATCCGACGCGGAGGCGACGTTGAGTTCGTCGAGTGACGTCATGACCGCGGCCGTGCCCGTCGTGGGCCCCGGCGCGGGCGTCGAGGGGGCCGCCCCGGCCGACCGGCGCGTGCTGCGCGGCGAGCACGCCGAGGGCGCGGGCCCGCTGAGCACCCCGCAGCTGCGCACGGGCGCCTGGACCCGCTTCGGCGGTGAGCGCACGCTGGGCGACCCGGTCACCGAGGACGTCCTCTCCGCGCTGGCGGAGACCACGCGCACCGCCGCGCGGGCCCAGGGCTACGCCACCGGCTGGGCCGAGGGCCGGCGCGAGGCCGCCGCCGAGGGCGCCGCGCACCGCGCCGAGCTCGAGGCCGTGACCCGCGAGGCCGAGGCCCGCCGCCAGGCCGAGCACGAGCAGGCGCTCGCGGCGCTCCGGCGCGCGGCCGCGCTGTTCTCCCAGCAGACCGCCACCACCGCCGCCGAGGTCGAGGAGCACGCGCTGGCCCTGGCCTGCGAGCTGACCGAGGCGCTGGTCGGCCGCGAGCTGGCCACCGCCGAGGACCCGGTCGCCGACGTCGTACGACGGGTGCTGGCCGCGCTCCCGCAGGGCCTGCCGGTCACCGTGCGGCTCGCGCCGCACGTGGCTGGCCACCCCGACGTCGCGGCCCTGGCCCACCAGGGGGTCACCGTCGTCGCGGACGCGGGTCTGGACCCGCACGACGCGCTGCTCGAGACGACGGCGGAGGCCGTCGACCTGCGCATCTCCACCGCGCTGGCCCGGGTGCGGGAGGTGCTCTCGTGACGACGATGCCGATCCCGGCGCCGGCCACGGCGGGTGCGAGCGCGGCCCTGGCCGCGAACCGCTCCCGCGCGCTGGCCGCGATCCGTCCGCTCGGCCTGGGCCGGGTAACGGAGATGGTCGGCCTGCACCTGCGGGTCACCGGCCTGCGCGCCGCCGTGGGCGACCTGCTGGAGGTGCAGTCCACCCCGCCGGTGCTCGTCGAGGTCGCGGCCTCCAGCACCGAGGGCCTGGTCTGCCTGCCGTTGGGTCGACTCACCGGCATCCAGGTCGGCGCCTACGTCCGCCACACCGGCGGCCCGCTGCAGATCCGCGTCGGTGACGCGCTGCGCGGTCGGGTCCTCGACGGCCTGGGCCGTCCGATCGACGGTGGCCCCCATCTCGGTGCGCTGCCCGGCATGCGGCTCGTCGACGTCGACGGCGACGCGCCCGACGCCCTGGCCCGCCCGACCATCACCCGCCAGCTCGGGCTCGGCGTGCGGGCGCTGGACTCGCTGGTGCCCTGCGGCCGCGGCCAGCGCATCGGCATCATGGCCGGCTCCGGCGTCGGCAAGTCCAGCCTGCTCTCGATGATCGCCCGCGGCACCGACGCGGAGGTCTCCGTCATCGCCCTGGTCGGCGAGCGGGGGCGCGAGGTCCGCGAGTTCATCGAGAACGACCTCGGCCCCGAGGGCCTGGCCCGCTCGGTCCTGGTCGTCGCGACCTCCGACGCCCCACCGGTCGAGCGGCTGCGGTCGGCCTTCGTGGCCACCCGGATCGCGGAGTCCTTCCGCGACGCCGGCCGCGACGTGGTGCTGATGATGGACTCCCTCACCCGCGTCGCCATGGCCCAGCGCGAGATCGGGCTGTCCGCCGGCGAGCCACCCGCCACCCGCGGCTACCCGCCCAGCGTCTTCAACCTGATGCCGCGCCTGCTCGAGCGCGCCGGCACCTCGCCACACGGCTCGATCACCGGCCTCTACACCGTCCTGGTCGAGGGCGACGACCTCCAGGACCCGATCGGCGACACCGCCCGCTCGATCCTCGACGGCCACGTCGTGCTGACCCGTCGGCTGGCCACCGCCAGCCACTTCCCCAGCATCGACGTCCTCGAGTCGATCTCCCGCGTGACCAGCGCCGTCACCACCCCCGAGCAGCGCGGCGACGCCGTGGCGCTGCGCAGGATGCTGGCCGCGCACCGCGACGTCAAGGAGCTCGTCGAGATCGGCGCCTACGTCGCCGGCACCGACCCCGAGGCTGACGCCGCCATCGCCCGGATGCCGCAGATCGAGGCGTTCCTGCGCCAGTCGATGGACGAGCAGACCGCGACCGCCGACACCTGGTCGGCCCTCCACCGGCTGGTCGCCCGATGAGCCGCCGTCCGCACCCCGCCGACCGCGGCCTCGGGGCCGTGGCCCGGGTGCGGGAGGTCCGCGAGCGGGACAGCCGTCTCGGTCTCGTGGCCGCGCTCGCCGACCTGCGCGCCAGGGAGGCGCGGGTCGGCGAGCTCGAGGCCGCCCTGCGCGAGCACGGCTCGTTCGTGTCCGGGGACATGGCGACCTTCGTGGCGCTGCGCGAGTCGCTGACCGCGCTGCGCGAGGAGCTGGTCGCCGACCGCGCGCGCCTGGACGTGGCGCGCAGCATGGCGGTGGAGGCCGACGGCCGCTGGCAGAGCGACCGCTCGCGGCTCGGCGCCGTCGAGGGCCTGCTGGACCGCCGCGCGGACGAGCGGCGCGTCGAGCGCCGCCGTGCCGACGACAAGGACATGGACGAGGTCGCCTCCCAGGGCTGGCTGCGCCGCAGCACCACCGAGGGAGGTGCCGCATGAGCATCGCCGCCGTCGAGGCCCGGATCGCCCAGATCCAGGGCCAGCTGACCCAGCTGCAGCCCGCGGCGCCGATGAACGGCGCCGTCTTCGCCCAGATGATGTCGGGCGCGACCGCGGCCTACGGCTCCACGGCAGCGGGGGCCGCGACCGGCGGCACCGCCACGGCCGAGGGCGTCATCGCGACGGCGCGCCAGTACGTCGGCATGCCCTACGTCTGGGGCGGCAGCTCGCCGGCCGACGGCGGCATGGACTGCTCCGGCCTCGTGCAGCACGTCTTCGGCCAGCACGGCATCGACCTGCCGCGCGTCTCCAACGACCAGGCCCGCAGCGGCGCCCCGGTCGCCTCGCTCGCCGAGGCCCGGCCCGGTGACCTGGTCGCCTGGGACCGCTCCTCGCGCAACGACGGCGCCGACCACATCGCGATCTACCTCGGTGACGGGATGATCCTCGAGGCACCGCGCACCGGCCTCGACATCCGCGTGATCAGCCTGGAGGCCTCCGGCCACGGCACCCCCGACTTCATCCGCCGGGTCCTGCCCGGCGACGCCGCTGTGGGCGTGGCTCCGGCCGCCCGCGTGGCGCCCACCGGCACCTCGCAGGTCACCGGTGTCCCCTTCGCCGAGCTGTTCAACGCCGCCGGCAGCCGGTACGGCGTGGACCCGGTGCTCCTGGCCGCCATGGCCCGCACCGAGAGCAGCTTCCAGCCCGGCGCGGTCAGCCCCGCCGGCGCCCAGGGACTCATGCAGCTGATGCCCGGCACCGCCAGGGGACTCGGCGTCGCCGACCCCTTCGACCCCGCCCAGGCCGTCGACGGCGCGGCGCGACTGATGCGCGACCTGATCGACCGGTTCGGCCGGGTCGACCACGCCCTCGCCGGGTACAACGCGGGCCCGGGTGCGGTGCTCAGGTACGACGGGGTGCCGCCGTACGCCGAGACGCAGGGGTACGTCGCGAAGATCCTCGCCCTGGTCGAGGGGGCCTGATGACCATCGCCCCGCTGCCGCTCGGCGTGCTCGCCACCTCCGGCGCCGGCTCGACCCGCGGCTCGTCCTCCGAGGCCTCCCCCTCCTCCGACGCCTCCCCCTCCTCCGGTGGCCAGGCCGCGACCACCGATGCCTTCGCTGCCCTCGTCGCCGCCGTCCTGGCCGCCGGGGCCCCGGGTGCCGTGCCCGCGACCACCCCCGCGACCACGACAACCGATCCCCTGCTGAGCCCGAGCCCGGCCCCGACCGCCGTGGGGACCGCCGCCGACGAGACCACCGCCGCCGACGAGACCACCGATGCCGCCGCCGATCCGAGGACCGCCGTCGACGCGGAGACGGGTGTCGACGCGACCATGGGAGGGACCCGCCCCCTGGTCGCCCAGCCGGCGCATCCTTCCGCACCCGCCACCGCGACGTGCACCGACCGGTCCGCCGAGCCGGCGCGTCCTTCCGCACCTGCCGGCGCCGCGTCCCCGGAGCCGGCGCAGCTGCCGACGGACGTGACCACGGTGGCCGTCGACCGCACCCCGGGCGAGGGCCCCGGCCCCGTGCCGACCGCGGCCGGCGTACTCGGGGATGCCGCCCCGATCGATCTGCCGGTCGACCAGCCGACCGACCTCCTGGTGGTGCTGCCGGTCGTGCTGCCGCCCGCGCTCGCCGCAGCACTCGCCAGCACCACGCAGCCGACTGTCACGACGGCGACCGCCGCCAGCGGTGAGCACGCAACCGGCTCGTCCGCGCAGACGGTTGACCACGCCCCCCCCGCCCCCACCGCCGCCGGCGGTGAGCAGGCAACCGACCTGGCGACCGAGACGGTTGACCAGGCACCGCTCCCGAGCGCTGCCCCGGGCGGTGAGCAGGCAACCGTTCCCCCTACGCGAACGGTTGACCGCGCACCGCTCGCCACCACCGCAACCCCCGGCGGTGAGCAGGCAACCGATGCGGCCATCCAGACGGTTGACCACGCACCGCCCGCGCCCGCCGCCGGCACGGAGCAGCCCCGCACTGAGCAGCCCCGCCCGGACCAGCCCCGCGTGACGCCGTCGGCGGACCCGCAGGCAGCGACGTTCGTGCAGGCGCCGGGCGCCACCGCGACCACCGCGACCACCGCCGACCGACCGGTCACCCAGGTGACGCAGAGCGCGGCCGCCCAGGTGGTGCCCGAGCTGACCCGCCTGGTGCAGCCCGGGCCGGGCACCCACCGGGTGGTGCTGCGCCTGGACCCCGAGCACCTCGGCGACGTCCGGATCACGTTGACCGTCCACCCCGGCGGTGTCCGGGTCCGGATGGCCACCGGGTCCGAGGACGCCCGCGCCACCCTCCACGAGGGCCTGCCCGCGCTGCAGCGCGCCCTGGAGTCGATGACCGGCCGACCCGCCGGGGAGACCCAGCTCAGCGTGCTGCACCAGTCGCAGGCGACCAGCCAGCAGGCCGGTCAGCAGGCGGGCCAGCAGGCCGGCAGCCAGACCGACCCCTCGACGTACGACGGTGACAACCCGCCGTCGAGCCAGACCGACGCCGGTGCGTCGGACCACCGGACCCCCGGCGAGCGGCCCCAGGCCGAGCACCGGGCCGCAGGACGACCCGCAGGGACGCAGGTCGACACCACTGCCAGGGACGGCAGCCAGGGCGCGGGGACCCCCCGCCCGGCCGACCCGCCCACGTCGGACGCCTCGCGGCGCCTCGACGTGAGCATGTGAGGAGGGACCGTGACCATCCCAGCCACCGAGGCTGTGACGGGCAGCGGCATGGCGGGGCTCTTGCCCGCCAGCACGACGGCGGCGACCGATGAGAGCAAGGAGATGTTCCTCCAGCTCATGGTCGCGCAGCTGAGGTACCAGGACCCGATGAACCCGGCGGACTCCAGCGAGTTCCTCGCCCAGAACGCCCAGTTCACCGCCCTGGAGAAGATGCAGGCGGTCGCCGACCAGACGGCGATGGTGCTCCAGGCCACGACGGCCTTCGGCGCCAGCTCCCTGGTGGGCCGCGACGTCTCCTACACCCTCAGCGACGGCACCCAGGGCACCGGAGCGGTGCACGGGGTGAGCTTCGGGGCCGCAGGGCCGGTGCTGGACGTCGGCGGGGTCGACGTCCCGCTCGCGTCCGTGCTCGCGGTCACCGACGGCTCGCGCGCCGGCCAGTCGTCAGGCCAGTCGGCCCAGTCCTCCAGCACCCCGTCCGACCCGACCACGTCGACCGTCTGACACCCGACCCAGCAGTCCACCCGTCTCCAGCAGACCTCCAGACAAGGAACTCGTCCCATGCTCCGTTCGCTCTTCGCCGGCATCTCCGGCCTCCGCGTCAACCAGACCATGCTCGACGTCACCGGCAACAACATCGCCAACGCCAACACCACCGGCTTCAAGTCCTCGACCACCGTCTTCCAGGACACCCTGAGCCAGATGATGAACGGCGGCACCGCGGCCAACGCCGAGCGCGGCGGCACCAACCCGGTCCAGATCGGCCTCGGCGTCCAGATCGCCACCACCTCGACCAACTTCAACCAGGGCTCGGCGCAGATGACCGGCCGCGGCACCGACCTGATGCTGCAGGGCGACGGCTTCTTCGTGGTCCAGCGAGGCAACGAGCAGATGTACACCCGTGCCGGTGCGTTCACCTTCGACGAGACCGGCACGTTGGTCACCAACACCGGCGCTCGGGTGCAGGGCTACGGCCTGGACGCGACCGGCGCCCCGGACTACGCCTCCGGTCTGATCGACATCACCCTCGACACCGCCGTGCTGCCCACGCTGACCCCGCCGGTGGTCGCCCCGACCGAGCTGACGTCGTACACCTTCGGCTCCGACGGCATGCTGCGTGGCGTCTTCTCCGACGGCATCCAGCGCGACATGGCCCAGCTGGCCAGCGCCGACTTCGCCAACGTCATGGGCCTGGAGAAGATCGGCGAGACCGCCTACCGCGCCTCGGCCAACTCCGGCGCCGTGCAGCTCGGCGTCCCCGGCCAGGGCGGCGCGGGCACCGTCATCGCCGGCGCGCTGGAGATGTCCAACGTCGAGCTCGCCGCCGAGTTCACCAACCTGATCCTCGCGCAGCGTGGCTTCCAGGCCAGCTCGCGGGTGATCACCACCTCCGACCAGGTCCTCGAGGAGCTGGTCAACATCAAGCGATAACGCAGACAGGAAGGCCGTCGGCCCGGACCCCTCAGGTCCCGGTGCCGGCGGCCGATCTGTTTCCGCGACGGCCACGGACGGCCGTCGGGCCAAGCACAAGGATGGTGCCACCCCATGATTTCCCTGACCCGTCTCTCGGGGTCCGTGTTCGCTCTCAACGCCGACCTCATCGAGCGCATCGACAGCACGCCGGACACGGTCATCACGCTGGTCGACGGCAAGAAGTACGTCGTCGCCGAACCGCTGCGCGACGTGATGTCCTCGATCCTGCGCCACCGCGCCGAGGTCGTCGCGCTGTCCAGCCACATCCAGGTCGGTGACCTGCGGCTGCCGGCCGACACCCACGACCCGCACGGGCTGGTCCCCGAGCAGCAGGCGCTCGCCTCGCTGCTCGACCTGCACCAGTCCCGCCCGAGCCTGAGCGTGATCGACGGCGACCACCCGGCCGGGGCCACGACGACCGCGGCGGAGGAGGTGAGCCCCCGATGAAGGACCTCGCCACCGCGGTGGGCATCTTCGGCGGCTTCGGCGTCGTCATCACCGCCAACATCCTCGAGGGCGGCAACCCGATGTCGATGTTGCTGCTCCCGCCGATGCTGCTGGTGTTCGGCACCTCGATCCTCATCACCATCGCCGGCGGCACGCTGCCCGACGCCAAGGCCGCGGTGAAGGCCCTCGGCCGCGCCTTCGGCGGCAGCGGTCAGATCTCGGGCGCCGACGCGGTGCCGCAGATCGTGTCGCTTGCCGACCGCGCCCGCCGCGAGGGCCTGCTGGCCCTCGAGGACATGGTCAAGGACATGGACGACCCGTTCCTGGCCAAGGGCGTCACCCTGGCCATCGACGGCACCGACCCGGAGGAGGTCCGCGACATCCTCGAGGCCGAGGTGGGCGCGAAGAAGCGTGCCGACAAGCAGTCGGCCAAGTTCTACGCCGACGCGGGCGCCTACGCCCCCACCATCGGCATCGTCGGCACGGTCATGGGCCTGGTCCACGTGCTGGAGAACCTCGCCGAGCCCGAGAAGCTGGGGCACCTCATCGCCGCCGCGTTCCTCGCGACCCTGTGGGGCGTCGCCAGCGCCAACATCATCTTCCTGCCGATCTCCGCCCGCCTGAAGCGGCTCTCCGAGCTCGAGTGCGCGCGGATGGAGCTGGTCGTCGAGGGCATCGCCGCCATCCAGGCCGGCGCCAACCCGCGGGTGATCCAGCAGAAGCTCACCTCGCTGCTCCCCGCGGAGGACCAGCTCTCCGAGGCGGCGTGACATGAGCAGCGGCCACGGCTCCCGTCGCAAGAAGCACGAGGAGCACGAAGAGCACGAGAACCACGAGCGGTGGCTGGTCAGCTACGCCGACATGGTCACGCTGCTCATGGTGCTCTTCGTCGTCATGTTCGCGATGAGCCAGGTCGACGAGAAGAAGTACGCCCAGCTCAAGGAGGGTCTCGCGGCCGGCTTCGGCAGCAGCGACTCCCTGCTCGAGGGCAGCTCCTCGCTGCACGAGCAGCCCGGGTCGGCCGCCGTCGACTCGGTGTCCCCCCAGCTGGCCACCGCCAACCTCGACTCCGAGCAGCGCCAGGTCGTGGCCAACGCCGTCCAGCAGGCTGCGGCGCTGCAGAACCAGCGGTCGTGGGACGAGGCCGCCGCCGAGGCCGAGCGCCTGGAGAAGGTCCGCGCGACGCTCACCGAGGCACTGGAGCGGGAGGGACTGGCCGGCGACGTCGCCACGTCGTACGACCACCGCGGCCTGGTGATCAGCCTGGTCTCGCGCCACGTCGTCTTCCAGGCCAACCTGGCCTCGCTGAGCCTGCGCGGGCAGCAGGTCGTCGACGCGGTCGCGCCCGTGCTGCGGTCACTGGAGGACCCGCTCCAGATCGACGGTCACACCAACCAGGTGCCGGTGAAGCCGAAGTACTACGCCACGGACTGGGACCTCTCGGCCGCCCGTGCCGTCACCGTCCTGCGCCGTCTCGAGGAGCAGCACGGGCTCCCGACCGCCCGGCTCTCGATGGCCGGCTACGGCTCGACCCGACCACTGGTCGACCCCAGCAAGCCCGGCGCGCAGGCGGTCAACAAGCGGGTCGACATCGTCGTGTTGACCGACCTCGCACCCCAGGACGCCGCCCTGCTGCCCGACGCTGCGGCCAAGCAGGAGGCCGACGCCGCGATAGCACAGGAGAAGGCGACCGGCAAGGCCCAGAAGAAGGCCCGGACGAAGGCGGAGAAGAAGGCCGCCCGCAAGGCCAAGAAGGCCGAGCAGGCAGAGACCGACGACACGCACGACAGCGACACCGACGAGACCGACTCCCCCGACACCGACGGGGCCCACGCGGCCGCCGGACGCATCGCACCCGATCCGAAGGAGCAGTCATGAGCACCACCGCGACCGCCCCCGCCGCGGCCGGCGCCGCCCCCGAAGCAGAGGCCAAGAGCGGCAAGAAGAAGCTGATCATCATCGTCGTCCTCGTGCTGCTGCTCGGCGGCGGAGGCGGCTACTGGTTCTTCCTCAAGCCCGCCGGCGCGGAGCCGGCTCCGGAGCCGGGCGAGGTGCTCGTCCTGGACCCGGTCCAGATCAACCTGGCGGAGGGCCACTACCTACGCATCGGCATCGCGTTGCAGTTGGTCGTTGACATCAAGCACGAACCCGACGGCAGCAAGGCGCTGGACGCCACCATCGAGCTGTTCTCCGGCCAGGACATGGTGGACCTCGGCAAGGCCAAGCATCGCCAACAGCTCAAGGAGGAGCTCCTGGTGTACCTGGAGGAGGAGTACCACGGCGACGTGATGGGGGTGTACTTCACCGAGTTCGTCACCCAGTAGCGCCGCAGGGCGCACTCCCGCCGAACGGCGGGACGTCACCCGGGACCGGGCAGGAAACCGGTCCCCGGGCATAGTCCGAACGGACTATTTCCACGCCTGAGCCCGCTGGCGGCGCACGTTGCGGCAGCCGGTTGTCTCAGGAGAGGCCATGGACGGCCGATCGGGGCAACGTGAGCCTCCCGTCGAGCCTGCCGGCCGCCCCCGGACCGACCTCCGGCGGCCGGTCGCGCCGTCGCGGCGGCGCGGACGTCGTGCCCTACGACTTCCGCCGACCCATCCAGCTCTCCCGTGAGCACCAGCGGATCCTGCAGCTGGGGTTCGACGGCTTCACGCGCCAGGCCACCACCGTGTTCACCAGCGCCCTGCGCTCGGTCTGCTCGGTCTCGATGCGCACCATCGACCAGCGCTCGTACGCCGAGTACGTCGACAGCCTGGACCAGCTCACCTACCTCACCCTCTTCACGACCGAGCCGATGCCCGGGCGGGGAGTGCTGCACCTGCCGCTCAACGCGGTGATGTCGTGCGTGGACCACATGCTCGGGGGGCCCGGCTCGCGCACGCAGCCCCACCGCCCCCTCACCGAGATCGAGTCCGGGGTCGTCCGCGGGCTCGTGGAGCGACTGCTGCGCGAGATGCGCTACTCCCTGGCCGCGATCGTGGCCATGGACCCCGAGGTCACCGGTGTCGAGTACAGCCCCCAGTTCGCCCAGGTCGCCGGCCCCGCCGACGTCATGGTCGTGATGGAGATGGAGCTGCGCATCGACGACGTGCCGTTCGGCATGTCGGTCTGCCTGCCCTTCAGCGGCCTGCACCCGCACCTGGCGGCCGCCGCCGCCCCGGCCCCGGTCTCCAACCGCGAGCGAGCCCAGCGCGCCGAGGCCGCACAGGTCCTCCAGCGCAGCTTCACCGACGTGCCCGTGGACGTCAGCGTGCGCTTCCGCTCGAGCACCGTCGACCCCGCGCTCCTCTCGAGCCTGGGCGTCGGCGACGTGCTGCGGCTCGGTCACCCCGCCTCGGCGCCCCTGGACATCACCGTCGACGACGAGGCCTTCGCGCACGCCACCCCGGGGACCCAGGGTGAGCGCCTGGCTGCCCTGATCGTGGCCGCCCGGCCGACCTCCGCCGAGGAGCTCGCCGAGCTGACCGGCGACGCCCACCGCCCTGCTGCTCCCCCGGCGCCCGCGCACCAGGTCACCGACCTGCCGCCCGACGTGCTCCGGGATCTGCCCCCCGGCCCGCCCACCGGCCTCGACGACCCGAACCTCACCCTGCAGGAGCTCCGATGACCGCCGCCCCGATCGTCCCCGGCCCGCACGACGCGGTCGCCACGACCGCCGCCGCGGCGCTCGCCGCGGTCCTGCCGTCCTCCGAGCAGCTGGAGCCGGGGAACCCGCAGCCGGGCACCGAGCACGTCACCTCGCTGTTCTCCGCTGCCGTCGTCGCCGACCTCGGCGGCCCCATCAGCGGCCGGGTGGGCGTCCTGGTCGCCGACGAGCTGACCTCCGCGCTCTCCTCGAGCCCGATGGGACAGCTGGACCTCGCAGCCGCCGTGCAGCCGGCCCTGGACGCGGCCGCGGCGGCCCTGGGCGGCTCCGCCCAGCCCGGACGCACGGTCGACCTCGACGACGTCGTCGCCGACATGGGGGGCGACTTCACCGCCGTCCCGCTGCTGGGCAGCACGATCTTCGCCGCGGTCCTCGTCCCGGACTCCACGCTCAGCGTGGCCTCCTCGACCACCACCTCGACCACCACGCCGACCACCACGCCGGGGACCACGCCGGGGACCGCGACGACCAGCGCCGCTCCGGCGGCCGCCGGCTCGCCGGAGCCGACCGACGCACCCTCGACCCTCGGCGAGGCGCTGGGCTCGGTCGCGCAGCCCACGCTGCCGCCGGTCCCCGGGCCGCCGGTCGAGGGCAACGTGCGCTCGATCGCGACCGGTCGTCGCGGCATCGAGATGCTCCACGGGGTCGAGATGGAGGTCACCGTCGAGCTCGGTCGCACGCGGATGGCGGTGCGCGACCTGCTCGCGCTCACGCCGGGCGCCGTGCTGGCTCTGGACCGGGCCGCCGGCAGCCCGGCCGACCTGCTCGTCAACGGGCGGCTGATCGCCCGGGGCGAGGTGGTGGTCGTCGACGAGGACTTCGGACTCCGGATCACCGAGATCCTCGACCAGAGCGCCGCGGTCTGAGCCGCGTACGAGGGGGGAGAGAACAATGGGAGAGCTGCTGCTGCGGATGGTCTTCTCGCTGGCGGTCGTCGTCGGCCTGCTGATCCTGATCAGTCGGGTCGCCGCCCGTCGGCTCCACGGTCGGGCCGGGTCCCCGATCGAGGTGCTGCACCGCCTGGCGCTGAGCAAGTCCGCGTCGGTCTCGGTCGTCTCGGTCGCCGGCCGGGTGCTCGTGCTCGGCAGCACCGACCAGCAGGTCAACGTGCTGACCGAGCTGGCTCCCGACGCGTTCGGCACTGCGGACACAGCCGAGGAGGAGGAGCGGATCGAGGACGGGACGCTCGCCGACGAGCAGGACCCCGCCCTGAAGCTCGACGGCCTGCTCGAGGCGTCGTACGGGACCCAGGCGCTGCCCTCGCTCGAGGCGCTGCTCGCCGAGCCCGACCAGGTGACGCTCGAGGAGCTCTTCGGCCACCGTCCGCCGACCCACGCCGCCCCGGCCGCGACCCCCGCCGACGCCGCGGCCGCCTACGCCGCCCCGGTCGAGCAGGTCGAGCAGGTCGAGCCGCCCGCCCCCGTCACGGTCCAGGACAAGGAGGACCCCTACCTCCCCGAGGACCCGTCGTACGCCGCTTTCGCCTCGGCCCTGCGCGCCCAGCTGGCCACGGGGGCGCACGGTGAGCCCGCTGCCCCGACCGCCCACCCGGGCAGCCGCACCGGTCGCCACGCGGCCCCGGCTCCGGCCATGGAGCTGCCCCCGGCCGTCGCGGGTGGTGCCCGGGTCGCCCGGCCGGCCGAGCCCGCACCCGCCGTGCCCGCTCCGGTCCCGACTGCAGCGCAGGCCCCGGCCGCCGCACCGTCGGTGGCGACCGCCCCCGCCGGCCCCTCGGCAGCCGACCTGGCGGCCCTCCGCGCCGCTCTGCTGTCGGCGCAGCTGCAGGCCGGCACCACCGCCGCGGTCCGCACGACCGCCCCGACCCCGACCGCGACCGCGAGCCGACCCGCACCCGAGGCCGGCCTCCAGCCCGAGGGCGCCCTGAGCGGCTCGGTCCTCTCCCCCACGACCTGGCGGCAGGCCTACCGCGCCGTCACCCGCCGCGCCTCCTGACAGCCGCGCACCCGGGGACCGGTGATCGCACCGGCCCCCGACCCCGCACGCCCTGACCCAGCCCCCTGACCGGCCACACGACCGGCCACGCGATCGGCCACGCGATCGGCCACGCGATCGACCACACAACCGGCCCCGCACGAGCAGAGAGAGGAGCACCCGATGACCGGCAGCCACACCGTCCGCCGTCACCCGGGCCTCTCCTCGACCCTCGTGCGAGCCCTGGTCGTGATCCTGCTGGCGCCGCTGTCGCTGCTGCTGGTCACGCTCGGGGCCGCCGGCCCCGCCCAGGCGTCGTCCCCCACGGGCACGGTGCACGTGCAGGCCCAGGTGCAGGCCCAGGTCCAGGCGCAGGTGCAGGCCCAGCCTCAGCCCACGGCGCCCGACGCCGAGGACACCCAGGGCGGCGGTCGCGGGAACCGGGGCGACCAGGGCGCCGACCAGACCGGCGCCGACAGCGTCGTCATCGACGTCGAGGGGCTGACCGACAAGCCGAGCTCCTCGGTCACGCTGCTGCTGACCCTGACCCTGCTCTCGCTGGCCCCGGCGATCCTGCTGACCTGCACCAGCTTCACCAAGATCCTCGTGGTGCTGGGCCTGACCCGCAACGCGCTGGGCCTGCAGCAGACCCCGCCCAACCAGGTGCTGGCCGGGCTGGCGCTGTTCCTCAGCGTCTTCATCATGGCGCCGGTGCTCAGCCAGGTGAACGACGAGGGCCTGCAGCCCTACCTCGACGGCCAGAAGAACGCGGCGGCCGCCTACGAGTCGGGCGTGGAGCCGCTGCGGGAGTTCATGCTCGACCAGACCGGCGACGAGGAGCTGGCGCTGCTGACCAACGTCGCGCGCCGCGACCTGCCGGCCAACCGCGCCGAGGTGCCGATGTCGACGCTGGTGCCGGCGTTCATCATCAGCGAGCTCAAGCAGGCCTTCATCATCGGCTTCATCATCTTCATCCCGTTCCTGGTGATCGACATCGTCGTGAGCGGGGCGCTGATGGCGCTGGGCATGATGATGATGCCGCCGGTGATGGTGTCGCTGCCCTTCAAGCTGCTGCTCTTCGTCCTCGTCGACGGGTGGGCGCTGATCATCACGAGTCTGGTCCAGAGCTATGCCTAGCGGCCGTGAGGCCGCCAGCGCCCCCGTCAGACCAGCCACCAGGGCCCGCCACGACATGTCGGCCCCGGCTCCCCGGAGGACCCCATGAACGACACCACGGTCATCGAGATCGCCACCCTCACCATGGAGGTGGCGCTGAAGCTGTCCGCGCCGATCCTCCTCACGGCGCTCTCGGTCGGCTTCACGGTGTCGCTGTTCCAGTCGATGACGCAGATCCAGGAGTTCACCCTGGCGTTCGTGCCCAAGGTGGTCGCCGTCGGCGCCGCCCTGGTCGCCTCGGGCAACTGGATGCTGCAGACGCTCATCAACTTCACCCAGGACCTGTTCGCGATGATCCCCGGCCTGCTGGCCTGACCCGCGCACCCCAGGACCCGACCCGTGTACGTCACCCTCGCCGGCGAGCCGCTGCTGGCCTACCTCCTGGCCTCGGTGCGCATCGTGGCCTGGCTGGTGGTCGTGCCGCCGTTCTCGACGCGGGCGGTGCCGACGATGGTCAAGGTCATCCTCAGCCTCGGCCTGGCGCTGGCCATCGCTCCGTCGCTGGCGCAGGCCGAGGTGCCGACGAGCCTGCCCGGCCTGGTGGTCACGGTGGTCACCCAGGCGGCCACCGGAGCCGCGCTGGGCTTCGTCACCTCGTTGATGTTCGCGGCGGTCGCGGCGGCCGGCAGCCTGGTCGACGTCTTCGGCGGCTTCGCACTCGCCCAGGGCTTCGACCCGCTGGGCCAGCAGGGCAGCACCGTCTTCGGCACCTTCCACCAGTGGCTGTTCACGATGCTGCTCTTCGCCAGCGGCGGGCACCTGCTGGTCATCGGCGGCCTGCTGCGCACCTTCGACCTCGTGCCGGTCGGCGAGATGCCGCAGGTCACCGACGGCCCCGGCCTGCTCACCCGGATCTTCACCCTCTTCGTCGTCATCTCGGTGCAGGTGGCGCTGCCGATGATCGCGGTCCTCTTCGTCTCCGACCTCGGGCTGGCGCTGATGACCAAGGTCGCCCCCCAGCTCAACGCCCTCAACGTGATGTTCCCGGCCAAGATCGGGATGACCCTGGTCCTGGTGGGCCTGAGCTTCCCAGTGCTCACCACCGTCGTCGAGCGGGTCGTCGACCACGCGATGCGGGCGATGGCCGCCCTGATGGGCGGCTGAGGCAGGTGAGCACCCGTGGCCGGTGAGAAGACCGAGAAGGCGACCCCGAAGAAGCGCAAGGAGTCGCGCAAGGAGGGACAGGTCGCCCGCACCGCCGAGCTCGGCGGGTGGATCAGCCTGTTCCTGGTCACCCTGGCCCTGCCGCCGGCGCTGCGCCACCAGGCCGACTCCATCACCGGGCTGATGACCCGGTGCCTGCGGGCGCTGGAGGACCCCAGCGTCGAGGTGGCCTCGGCCCTGTTCCGCGACGCGGGCATGGCGGCGTTCCTGACCCTGGTCGTCCTCGGCAGCACGGTGCTGGTCCTCAGCACCGCGATCACGCTGGCCCAGGGCGGTCTCTACGTCGCCTCGAAGATGATGAAGCCCGACCTCGGCAAGCTCAGCCTGCTCAAGGGCGCCAAGCGGATGTTCGGTCCGCAGGCCTGGTGGGAGCTGGCCAAGATGCTCATCAAGACCCTGCTGGTGACCGGGCTGGTCTACCAGACCGTCTCCACGCTGATCCCGATGATCGGCGGGCTCGTCCCGCTCACCGCGGCGATCTCGGTCGGCAGCGACCACGCCTTCTCGATGCTGCGCAACGTCGCGCTCGCCGGTGTGGCGATGGGTGCCCTGGACTACCTCATGGCGCGGCGTCGCATCACCAAGGCCACGAACATGACCAAGCAGGAGGTCAAGGACGAGCACAAGCAGGCCGAGGGCGACCCGATGCTCAAGGGCCAGATCCGCTCGCGCCAGCTGGCCAACGCCCGCAACCGGATGATCGCCGACGTGATGGAGTCCGACGTCGTGCTGGTCAACCCCACGCACGTCGCGGTCGCCCTGCGCTACCAGCCCGAGCGCGGCGCCCCGGTCGTCGTGGCGCGCGGGGCCGGCGTGGTGGCGGCACGGATCCGCGAGGTGGCCACCGACGCCGGCGTACCCCTGGTCCAGGACGTGCCGCTCGCCCGCGCCCTCCACCGCTCCACCGAGGTCGGGATGGAGATCCCCACCGAGCTGTTCGCCGCGGTGGCGCACGTGCTCGCGTTCGTCATCAGCCGCCGCCAGCGCGGGTCGTACGCCGGCACCCACCGCTCCCCGCGCGGCGAGGCCGCCCTGCCGGACGTGCCGCACGCCGGGGCACGTCGCCGCCGGACCCCCACGGCCGCCGCGACGGCCGGGCCGAACCCCTCAGGTGCCGTGCCCGCCGGTCGATAGGACCCCCGACGCCAGGAGGGCGTCGCTGCAGCCAGGACGGCTGGTCGAGTGAGCTCCACGACCCCGGAAGGCCCGCATGTCCCTCCAGCGACTGACCCAGATCGGCGTCCCGGTCGGGATCGTCATGATCGTCGTGATGCTCGTCGTCCCGCTGCCGCCGGTCGTGCTCGACCTGCTGATCGCGGCCAACATCGCCGGCGCGCTGCTGGTGCTGCTCACCGCGATGTCGGTCGAGCGTCCCCTGGACTTCGCCGCGTTCCCGGCCGTGCTGCTGGTGATGACGCTCTTCCGGCTGGCGCTCAACGTGAGCGCGACCCGGCTGGTGCTGCTCGACGGCTACGCCGGGAAGGTGATCGAGACCTTCGGGCACTTCGTCGTCGGCGGCTCGCTGATCGTGGGCCTGATCATCTTCGTGATCCTGCTGATCATCCAGTTCGTCGTCATCACCAAGGGCGCCGAGCGCGTGGCCGAGGTCGGGGCGCGCTTCACCCTCGACGCGATGCCCGGCAAGCAGATGGCCATCGACGCCGACCTCAACTCCGGGCTCATCGACGAGGACGAGGCACGGCGCCGTCGCCAGGAGGTGCACGCCGAGGCCGACTTCTACGGCGCGATGGACGGTGCCTCGAAGTTCGTCAAGGGCGACGCGATCGCCGCCATCCTCATCACGGTCGTCAACCTCATCGGCGGCATGGCCATCGGCCTGGCCCAGCTCGGGATGTCCCCCGGCGACGCCGTGTCCACCTACTCGCTGCTGACGGTCGGCGACGGCCTGGTCAGCCAGATCCCGGCGCTGCTGCTGTCGGTCGCCACCGGCCTGGTCGTCACCCGCAGCGCCGCGGAGTCCGACATGGGCTCCGACATCGTCAAGCAGATCACCGGCAACAAGAACGCCCTCCAGATCGCCGGCTTCGGCGCGATGGCGCTCTGCCTGATCCCCGGCCTGCCGAAGATCCCCTTCCTGGTCGTCGGCGGCGTGATGCTCCTGCTCTCCGCCCGCGCCGGGCGCGAGGAGCCCGCCGCCGTCGAGGCCACCGACGAGGTCGCCGAGCTCCCCGCCACCGACCACCCCGAGCAGCTGGCCGAGGAGATCCAGGTGGACCCGCTGGGCCTGGAGCTGGCCGCGGACATGATCGACCTGGTCGACCAGGCCCACGGCGGCGACCTGCTGCAGCGGGTCAAGGCGCTGCGCCGCAAGATCGCCGGCGACCTCGGCGTCGTCGTGCCGCTGGTCCGCACGCGCGACAACCTCGAGCTGCCCAGCCGCACGTACGCCATCAAGCTCTTCGACATCGAGGTCGCCCGCGGCGAGGCGCCCCCGGGCACCATCCTGGCGATCGGCGACTTCCTCGGCTCCTTGCCCGGCGAGGCCACCAAGGAGCCGGTCTTCGGCCTCGAGGCCAAGTGGATCCCCGCCGAGCTGCGCGCCCAGGCCGAGCTGTCCGGCGCGACCGTCGTGGAGCGCTCCGCGGTCATCACCACCCACCTCTCGCAGGTCGTCACCACGTACGCCGCCCGGCTGCTCGGCCGGGAGGACGTCCGCCTGCTCACCGACGTCGTCAAGCGCACCCACCCCAACGTGGTCGACGAGCTCACGCCCGCGCTGCTGTCGCTCGGCGAGGTCCAGCGGGTGCTCCAGCAGCTGCTGGAGGAGGGCATCGCGATCCGCGACCTGGTCCGGATCTACGAGGCGCTGTCGCTGAAGGCGGCCCAGACCAAGGACGTCGACGCCCTCGTCGACGCCGCGCGCACCGCCCTCGGCCCGGCCGTGGTGGCGCCGTACGTCGCCGGCGGGACCGTGCACGTGCTCAGCTTCGACCCGGTCTTCGAGCAGCGGCTCCTGGAGTCGCTGCGCCACGGCGAGCAGGGCGCCACGCTCGTGCTCGACCCGGTGACCGCCCAGACCATCATCGGCGGGCTGGCCCAGCACCTGGTGCAGGCCGAGAACCACAACATCCGCCCGGTCCTGGTGTGCGCACCGCAGCTGCGCGCCGCCGTGCGTCGGCTGGTCCGCCCGGCCATCGACCGGCTCGCCGTGCTGGCCTACCCGGAGCTGTCCGGCACCGCCCAGGTGCGGTCGGTCGGCGTCGTCGGCGGCGAGCGGAACCCCGTGCTGGTCGGCGAGCAGCCGGCCGCCGCACCCGCCTCTGCACCCGCACCCGTGTCCAGCGTCGCGATGGGAGCCTGACCATGAACCTGCTGTCCCCGCTCGTCCTCGGCGCCGCCGGCGTCTGCGCCTCCCCCGCGCTGTACCAGGCGCTCACCGGGGGGATGCCGATGGAGGTGGCGATGAGTCGCTACCTGGTCGCGCTGGGGATCTGCTGGGTCGCGCTCTCGGTCGTGGCGGCGATGATCGGCGAGCCGCCGGCACCGGTGCGGCAGGAGGCCGAGCGTGGGGTGGACCGTGGGGTGGACCGGGGCGGGGACCCGACCCTGGAGATGGAACGACCCCCAGGCGTGCCCGCCGAGCAGTGAGACTGCCCTGACGAGCGGGTCCGGCGGACGGATCCGGACCACCTGGGGGTCGGGTGGCTGCCGTGGATTGCCGGCAGCGACGTCCTACGAGGGAGCGCTGCTAGCGAGCAGCCACCTCACGCGTCCGTAGAGAAATCATGTCTCGGACCACCTCCTTTCCCGTGTCCCTCCACGGTAGGTCGGCGTCCTCCCCCCGCACAACGGACTTTTTTCTCCCGACCGCACCCCCACCCGCCGAGCCGGCGTATCAATACGCCGGCTCGACCTGCCCCGCGTCGCACGGGCACGAGCAAGGGGCCGGTGACCCGTCCCCACGGACGGGCCACCGGCCCCTGAGTGCTTCCCCGGTCGTGCGTGCCGGCTCAGCCCTGGTCGGACAGGATGCCGAGCACCTCCTCGACCGAGCCGGCCGCCCTCAGCCGCTCGACCTGGTCGGTGTCGGAGAAGACCCCCGCCAGCTGCGAGAGCAGCGTCAGGTGGTCGTCCCCGGCCCCGGCGATGCCGACGACGAACTCCGCCGGCTGCCCCTTCCAGTCGATCGGCTCGGCGTAGCGGATGAAGCACATCGCGCTGCGGGCGATCTCCGACTTCGCCTCGTTGGTGCCGTGCGGGATCGCCAGGCCGTTGCCCATGTACGTCGAGACCGAGGTCTCCCGCTCGTGCATCGCCGCCACGTAGGCCTGGCTCACCGCACCGGCGGCGACCAGCAGGGCACCGGCCTCGTCGATGGCGGCGTCGCGGGTGGTCGCGCCACCCCGCAGGACGACCGAGCCGGCGTCGAGGACCTCAGCCACGCGAGGCACCCACCATCTGCACGATCTCGTCGTAGCGCGGGCTGGCCATGAAGTTGTCCACGGCCACCAGGGTGGCCGATGGCGTGCGCTGCGCCGCGCGATCGGCGAGGTCCTGGTGGCAGACGATGACGTCGTACTCGTCGGTGAGGTTGCCGATGGCCTGGTTGACCACCGTCACGTCGGAGTAGCCCGCCGCCTCGATCTTCTTGCGCAGCACCGAGGCGCCCATCGCCGAGGAGCCCATGCCGGCGTCGCAGGCGAAGACGATGCGGTGGATCGGGCGGGTCATGACGGCCGCGCCGCCGGTCAGCACCGAGGCGACCGAGGAGCTCTTGCCCTTGAGGCTCTCCATGTGCGCGGTCGCGCCGACCAGCTCGTCGTCGGCCTCCTCGGTCTTGTCCATCTTCAGCAGGATCGCGGCCACGGCGAAGGTGGCGGCCGCGCCGGCGAGGACCGAGAGCGTCACCCCGAGCACGCTGTCACCGGGGGTCTGGGCGTAGACGGCCAGGATCGAGCCGGGTGCCGCCGGTGCCCGCAGGCCGGAGCTGAAGATGACGTTGACCAGGATCTGGGTGAAGCCGCCGGCGATCATCGCGAGGATCAGCTTGGGCTTCATCAGGACGTACGGGAAGTAGATCTCGTGGATGCCGCCGACGAAGTGGATCAGCAGCGCGCCGGGGGCCGAGGCCTTGGCCAGGCCCTTGCCGAACATCATGTAGGCCAGCAGCAGGCCGGCACCGGCGGCCGGGTTGGCCTCCAGCAGGAACAGCACCGACTTGCCGGACTCCGCGGCCTCGGTGGTGCCCAGCGGCGTGAGGACGCCGTGGTTGAGCGCGTTGTTGAGGAACAGCACCTTGGCCGGCTCGATGATCACCGAGGTGAAGGGCAGCAGGCTGTTGTCCACGAGGATGTCCACGCCCTCGCCGAGGCGGTCGGCGATCCAGGTGACCACCGGGCTCATCACGACGAAGCCCAGGATGGTCAGGACCATGCCCCAGATGCCCGCGGCGAAGTTGTTGACGAGCATCTCGAAGCCGGGCTTGATCTTGCCGTCCCAGAGCGAGTCGACCTTGCGCATCGACCAGCCGCCGAGCGGGCCCATGATCATCGCGCCCATGAACATCGGGATGTCGGTGCCGACGATGACGCCCATGGTGGCGATGGCGCCGACGACACCGCCGCGGGTGCTGTTGTCGCCGTACCCCATCCGACCACCGGTGTAGCCGATCAGCAGCGGCAGCAGGAAGATGATCATCGGGCCGACGATGCCGCCGCCGGCGAAGTCGCCCCAGCCACCGAACTTGGCGACCCAGCTGTCGGGCGAGTCACCGATGCCGAGGTAGCGCGGCAGCCAGCCGACCTCGATGAACATCGCGGTGATCAGTCCCCACGCGATGAACGCACCGATGTTGGGCATGACCATGTTGGACAAGAAGGTGCCGAACTGCTGCACCCGGACGCGGGCGCCCACTCCGGACGCTGCGGAGGTGGTGGTGGCCATCTCAGTTCCTCTCAACGGGCCGTGAGGTGACGTGGGTCACCCCGGTTTTCACACATCATGCATGCGTTCGGGCACGTTGCCAAGCATTCGGGCAGAAATAGATGCCCGAAGATGTGGCATTTCTGTGGTTCGGTCACTAGCGTCGGCACTGGACCACCGCCGCGCGACTGCTCGGCGCCGCTTGCGAGAGAGGACCCACGCACCATGAAGGCACTGCGCTTCTACGCCCCCGAGGACGTCCGCCTCGTCGACGTCCCCGAGCCCGAGTGCGGGCCCCGCGAGGTCAAGATCAAGGTGCGCAACTGCTCCACCTGCGGCACCGACGTGAAGATCAAGAAGAACGGTCACGTCAACATCACCGGCGAGACCACGCTCGGCCACGAGGTCGCCGGCGAGGTCGTCGAGGTCGGCACCGAGGCGCTGGGCGGCTTCGCCGTCGGCGACCGGGTCCAGTGCATCGCGGCCGTGCCGTGCGGCGACTGCCACGAGTGCCGGAAGGGCTGGATGGAGGTCTGCCAGAACCAGACCTCGGTGGGCTACCAGTACGACGGCGGGTTCGCCGAGTACATGGTCGTGCCCGAGCAGGTGCTCAAGGTCGACGGCCTCAACCGCATCCCCGACAACGTCGGCTTCGACGAGGCCAGCGCCGCCGAGCCGTTCGCGTGCGCCATCAACGCCCAGGAGCAGCTCGGCATCGAGAAGGGCGACTTCGTGGTCGTCTTCGGCGCCGGCCCGATCGGCTGCATGCACATCCGCATCGCCCGCGGCGTGCACAAGGTCGGCACCGTGGTGCTGGTCGACATCAACGACGAGCGCCTGAAGATGTCGGCCGACGCCGTGCAGCCCGACCACGTCATCAACGCCGCCGACGAGGACGTCGTGGCCCGCGTGATGGAGCTGACCGACGGCCGGGGCGCCGACGTCGTCATCACCGCGACCCCCGCCAACGTGACCCAGGAGCAGGCCATCTCGATGGCCGCCCGCCAGGGCCGGATCTCCTTCTTCGGCGGCCTGCCGAAGAACGACCCCTTCATCAAGGCCGACTCCAACCTCATCCACTACCGCCAGCTCCACGTCCACGGCGCCAACGGCTCCTCCCCGGACCACAACAAGCGGGCCTTGGAGTACATCTCCACCGGCCAGGTGCCTGTCAAGGACCTCATCACCCGCCACGTGTCCCTCGACGACGTGATGAGCGTCTTCGACATCGTCGCCAACGGCGAGGCCATCAAGGTCACCGTCGAGCCCTGAGAGCGGAGCTCTCAGGGCTCTGGACGGGGAGGTCGAGCAAGCTCCGCGCCTGAGGGACGAAGGCGCGACGGGCGTGTCGAGACCCATTCCGACACCGGGGACAGCCGCACCGACCAGCCCCCGGACAGCACACGAGCCCGGACGGGTCCTCCGTCCGGGCTCGCGTGGTCCTGGGGGCGGCGCCGGACCGACCGGCCGGCGCCGCCGCGGGCCTCAGTCGAGCAGCCGGCGTACGGCGTCGCGCGCGGCCAGGGGGTCGGAGGCCTCGAGGACCGCGTCCGCGGCGCGACGGCAGGTGTCCATGTCGACCGCGGCCAGCTGGGCTCCCACGGCCCGCACGGCTGCGCCGGCCATCGACAGCGAGGTGATCCCCATGCCGGTCAGCGCCACCGCGAGCAACGGGTCCGCCGCGGCCTCCCCGCAGATGCCGACCGGCTTGCCTGCCCGCTGACCCGCCTCGGCGGTGCGGGCGACGAGGTGCAGCACGGCCGGCTGCCAGGGGTCGGTGAGGTGCGCGAGGTCGGTGGCGAGCCGGTCGGCCGCCATGACGTACTGCGTCAGGTCGTTGGTGCCGATGGACAGGAAGTCCACGACGTCGAGGAACCGGTCGGCCAGCAGCGCCACGCTGGGGACCTCGACCATGACTCCTGCCCTGAGGCCGCGCCCGCGCACCTGGGCGCAGAAGTCCTCGGCCTCGGCGAGCGTGGCGACCATCGGCGCCATCACCCAGGTCTCGGCGCCGGTGCGCCGCGCCGCCTCGGCGATGCCGTCGAGCTGGCGGTGCAGGAGGCCGGGGTTGCCGAGCGCGAGGCGCAGCCCTCGGACGCCGAGGGCCGGGTTCTCCTCGTCCTCCAGGGTCGCGAAGGCCACCGGCTTGTCGGACCCGGCGTCGAGGGTGCGGACCACGACGTGGCCGGAGTCCGCGAACGGCTCCAGCACCTGCGCGTAGATGTCGGCCTGCTCGTCGGCGGAGGGCTCCTCGGACCGATCGAGGAAGCACAGCTCGGTGCGGAACAGCCCCACCCCCTGGACCGGGGACCCGGCGGCCGAGCGGGCCGAGGGGGCGTCGGCCACGTTGGCGAGCAGCTTCACGGCCACGCCGTCACGCGTCTGCCCCGGTCCCGTCCAACCGGCGACCCTCGCCTGCTGCTCGCGGTCGACCTCGACCGCGTGGGCGGCCTCCTCGGGATCCACCCCGGTGGCGACGGTCCCGCGCGCGCCGTCGACCAGCACGGCCGTGCCGGCCTCGAGGTCCGTGACCCCGGCGCACCCGACCACGCAGGGCAGCCCGAGCTGGCGGGCGATGATCGCGGTGTGGCTGGTCGGTCCGCCCCGCTCGGTGACCAGGGCGACGACGACCTCGGGGTCCAGAGAGGCGGTGTCGGCGGGCGCGAGGTCGACCGCGACGAGCACCGAGGGCTCCTCGGGGAGCACGACGCCGGGCTCCGGCTCCCCCACCACCCGGGCGACGACGCGGCGCTCGATGTCGAGCAGGTCGGTGGCGCGCTCGGCCATCAGGCCGCCCATCGCCGTGAAGACCTCGACGAACTGGGCGACGGCTCCGCGCACCGCGCCCGGCAGCGTCTCGCCGGAGGTCAGCCGCTGGCCGACCGCCTGCTTGAGGCCGGGGTCGCGGGTCAGCCCCGCGCTCGCGGTCAGCACCTCGGCGGCGGCGCCGGTGGCCCGCTCGGCCTTGGCCACGAAGCCGCGGGCCACGGCCTCGGCCGCCTCGACGTACGCCGCGAGGGCCGCGTCCGGGTCCAGCCCGCCGTCGCCGAACGCCACGACGGCCTCCTCCGAGACCTCGGTGCGGACCGGCAGCACCGGCCCGTGGGCGAGACCGGACACGACGGGCGTGCCGCGCAGCTCGCGGGCGGCTGCGTCGGGGGTCGAGCGCGTGGCGGGCCCGGGGGCGGACCCGGGGGCGGACCCGGGGGCGGACCCGGGGGCGGACGAGGCAGCGGTGGACGTGACCATGCCCACAGTGAAAGCCAGGAACCGGTTGACAGTCAACAGATTCGGGACTAAAACAACACATACACAGATTTTCGGCGACCAGCCCCTCGGGGCGGACGAGGAGTGCGATGTACGCCGCGGAGCGCCACCAGGCGATCGCCGACCTGGTCAACAAGCGCAACAGGGTCAGTGTGACCGAGCTGGCCGCACACTTCGACGTCACCACCGAGACGGTGCGCCGCGACCTGTCCACGCTCGAGCGCCTCAAGCTCGTGCGCCGGGTCCACGGAGGCGCGGTCTCGATCGGGAGCCTGACCGTCCTGGAGGCGAAGCTGCCCGAGCGCGGGCTCGAGCACGCCGACGAGAAGGACGCCATCGCCCGTGCCGCGCTGGAGCTGCTGCCCGCCGAGGGCGGCACCCTCGTCCTCGATGCCGGCACCACCACGGTGCGACTGGCCGAGTTGCTGCCCACGGACCGGCGGTGGACCGTCCTCACCAACGCGGTGCCCATCGCGGCCCTGCTGGCGCCGGCCGGCCACGTGGAGCTGCAGCTCCTCCCCGGGCGCGTGCGCACCACCACGCAGGCCGCGGTCGGCCACGCCACCATCGAGGCGCTGGGCCACTTCCGGGCCGACCTGGCGTTCGTCGGCACCAACGGCCTCACGGTCGCCCACGGCTTCTCCACCCCCGATCCCGAGGAGGCGGCGACCAAGCACGCGATGGTCCTTGCGGCGCAGCGGGTCGTCGCCCTCGCCGACTCCTCGAAGGTCGGGCAGGAGCGCACCGTCCGCTTCGCCCGCATCGACGAGGTCGACGTCCTGGTCACCGACCCCGCCATCGACGCAGCCGACCTGCAGCAGCTCGAGGTCGCCGGCCTCGAGGTCGTCCGGGCGTCCTGATGGCCGCCACCGGTGCGCTGGTCACCGTCACCGCCAACCCCAGCATCGACCGCACGCTGGTGCTGCCCGGGCCACTGGACCGCGGTGGCGTGCACCGCGTCGAGCGGACGACGTCGCAGGCCGGCGGCAAGGGGATCAACATCTCCCGGGCCGCCGTCGCGGCCGGCGTCCCCACCCTGGCCGTCCTGCCCGCCCACGACGACGACCCGTTCGTCGAGGAGGTCGCCCGGGCAGGCATCCCCTGCCACCCCTGCCGGCCCGCCGGCAGCATCCGGGTCAACCTGACGATCACCGAGCCGGACGGCACCACCACCAAGCTCAACTCCCCCGGCGCCCTGAGCGACGACGCCCACATGGCGGAGCTCGCCGACGCGGTCGTCCGCGAGGCTCGCGACGCCTCCTGGGTCGTCCTGGCCGGCTCGCTGCCGCCCGGCGCGGCCGACTCGTTCTACGCCGACCTGCTCCCCCGTCTGCACGGCCTCGCGCCGGTCGCGGTCGACACCAGCGACGCCCCCCTGACCGCCCTGGTCGCCGGGCTGGACCACTGCGCGCCCCAGCTGATGAAGCCCAACGCCGAGGAGCTGGCCAGCATCACCGGCGGCGACGCCGAGGCGCTCGAGGCCGACCCCGCCCTGGTCGCGCGGCACGCCGCCGAGCTCGTCGACCGGGGCGTCGCCCACGTGCTGGTCACCCTCGGCGCCGCGGGAGCGGTCCTCGTCGACCGGACCGGCGCCTGGCACGCATCCCCCGCGCCCACCACCGTGCTGAGCACCGTGGGGGCCGGCGACTCCAGCCTCTTCGGCTTCCTGCTGGGCGAGATCCGCGGAGCACACCGGGCCGATCGCCTGGCCCTCGCGGTGGCCTACGGCAGCGCCGCCGCCGCCCTGCCCGGCACCGGCATCCCCGGCCCCGCTGACGTCGACGTCTCGCGCGTCGAGGTCCGCGCGCTCGCCACCACCTGACCCGCGCCACCCGACCCGACCCACCCGACCCGACCGGTCCACCCGGCCCGCACCAGAGGAGCACCCATGCCCAGCACGTCCGTCACCGTCGGCTCGTCCGTCGGCCTGCACGCCCGCCCCGCCGCCCTCATCGCCGAGGCCGCCGGCGGCCTCGGGAGCACCGTCACCATCAACGGCGTCGACGCCGCCTCGTCGCTGATGATCATGACCCTCGGCGCGAAGTGCGGCGACACCGTGGAGGTCGCCGGCGAGGACCAGGCTGCGGTCGACGCGATCGCCGCCCTCGTCGCTCAGGACCTCGACGCCGCCTGAACGGGCCGTCAGCCGGCTCGGCCCTCCGCGCCGCCGCCGAGCACCGGCACCCAGGTGTCCTTGAGCCGCACCCCGCTCTCGCCGAGCTGTCGTGCCCCGAGCACCAACGAGACGAGGACGGCCGCGGCCTGCTCGTAGCCGAGCCCGTCCGGCGGGTGGATGTTGGACACGCAGTTGCGCTCGGAGTCACGCTGCCCCACGCGGGGGCGGTGGCTGAGGTAGGCGCCGAGGCTGTCCGCCACCGACAGCCCCGGCCGCTCCCCCACCAGCACCACCAGGGTGCCGACCCCCATCCGTGCGCCGACGTGGTCGCCCAGACCGACCCGTGCCTGGTCGGCCAGGACCACGGGCGCCAGGCTGAGCCCGGCCTCCCCCAGCGCACGCACGAGCGCGGCGACCATCGGCACGGCGTGCTCGTCGTGGGCTCGGGCCGAGAGCCCGTCGGCCAGCACCACACCCACGTCGTACGCCGCGAAGCCGGTGGGCAGGTGGTCGAGGGACTCCGGCGAGCGACCGAGGTCGGGACGCCGCAGGTAGGTCGCCCGGTCCGGAGCGCGCGAGGCGACCCGCAGCACCTCCAGCCCCAGGTCGCGCAGACCCTGTTCGAGGCGGCCGACGTCCCACGGCAGGTGGACCGCGTCCCGTGCGGCCGCGTGCGCCGCCCGCATCGTGAGCACCTGCTGCGTCGGGAGCGAGTCACCCGTCCGCCCCAGGCCGATCCTGGACCGGGTCGCGGCCCGCAACGGCTCCCAGAAGTCCGGCGAACGGTCGGTCATCGCCCGGCCAGCTCTCTGAGCACGGTGGCATCGGGGTCCAGTGCCGCGATCCCGCCCTCGTCGTCGAGCAGCCCGACCCGCGCCAGCCAGGCCTCGAACTCCGGCGCCGGACGCAGCCCCAGCGTGCGCCGCAACGCCAGGACGTCGTGGAAGGACAGGCTCTGGTAGCCCAGCATCAGGTCGTCGGCACCCGGCACCGTGATGACGAAGCCCGCTCCGGCGGCTCCGAGGAGGGTCAGCAGGGTGTCCATGTCGTCGGCGTCGGCCTCGGCGTGGTTGGTGTAGCAGACGTCGACGCCCATCGGCAGGCCGAGCAGCTTGCCGCAGGCGTGGTCCTCCAGGCCGGCCCTCACGATCTGCTTGCCGTCGTAGAGGTACTCCGGGCCGATGAACCCGACCACGGTGTTGACCAACAACGGATCGAAGGCCCTCGCGACGGCGTAGGCACGGACCTCGAGGGTCTGCTGGTCGACGGGCAGGCCGTCGACTCCGAGGTGCGCGTCGGCCGAGAGCGCCGACCCCTGTCCGGTCTCGAAGTACATGCAGTCGCGACCGACGGTCCCACGCGCGAGCGAGAGCGCCGCCTCGTGGGCCTCGCGCAGCACGGCCAGATCCACGCCGAAACCGCGGTTGGCGGCCTCCGTGCCGGCGACGGACTGGAAGACCAGGTCCACCGGGGCGCCTCGCTCGACCAGCTCGATCGTCGTGGTGACGTGCGCCAGGACGCAGGACTGGGTGGGGATCTCGTAGCGCTGCCGCACCTCGTCGAGCAGTCTCAAGAGCTCGCCGGCGGCGTGCGGGGAGTCGGTGACGGGGTTGATGCCGATGACCGCATCACCCGCACCGAGCAGCAGCCCGTCCAAGGTGGCGGCCGCGACGCCGCGAGGGTCGTCGGTGGGGTGGTTGGGCTGGAGACGGGTGGCCAGCCGGCCGGGCAGCCCGACGGTGGAACGGAACGCGGTGACGACCTCGCACGCCCGGCCGACGGAGACCAGGTCCCCGTTGCCCATCAGCTTGCTGGCCGCGGCCACCATCTCGGGGGTCAGCCCGGGGGCGAGGTCGCGCAGCGTGGCCGCGGCGTACGGCGTGGCAGCCACGGCGAGCAGGTGGTCGCGCAGCCCGCCGACGGTGAGGTGCCGCACCGGCGCGAAGGCCTCCGCGTCGTGGGTGTCGACGATCAGCCGGGTGACCTCGTCGGTCTCGTAAGGCACCACCGGGTTCTCGAGCAGCTCGGTGAGCGGGACGTCGGCCAGCACCCACTGCGCGGCCGCCCGCTCCGCGTCGGTCTCCGCCGCGCAACCGGCGAGCTCGTCACCGCTGCGCCTGGGCGAGGCCTTGGCCAGCACCTCGACCAGGTGCGCGAAGGTGTGGGTCCGCCCCGCCACCTGCTGGGAGTACCTCGGCCGCGGGCTCATGCCCCCGCACGCTAGTCCGCGCAGGTCACCGGCAGGTTTCGGCTACAGCGTGGCCTCGGGAAAGGCGATGACCGACAGGAACCGGATCGGCAGGTCGTGCAGGGCGGTGGGCCCGTGCATGCCCTCGCCGTCGAGCTGCAGCGAGTCGCCGGCGCCCAGGCGGTAGACAGTGCGGGAGTGCCGGTAGTCCATCGTCCCTTCCAGGACGTAGATGAACTCGGTGCCGGGGTGCTGGAACAGCGGGTAGGTCTCCGACTGCTCGGTCAGTGTCACGAGCAGGCACTCCAGGCGCTTGTGCTCGCCGCGCAGGGATCCGAGCAGCTCGTACTCGTGGCCCTCCTTGGTGCCCGCGCGCACGATCCGGGCGCCCGTGCCGGCGGCCACGTAGGAGGCCGGCCGCTCGGACTCCGCACCACGCAGCAACGTGGTCACCGGGACATCGAGGCCCGCGGCGAGGCGCGCCAGGGTCGAGAGGCTGCACGAGGTCTGGGCGTTCTCGATCTTCGACAGCATCGCCTTGGAGATGCCGATCCTCTCCGCCATGTCGCCGACCGAGAACCCCTGCCCGAGCCGCAGGGCCCGCGCGTTGCGAGCGATCGCCTGCTCGAGCTCCAGCTCCTCCACGGGCTCGGCCGGCGAGCGGTCCCTCGCCGTCCCCGCCCGGTTGCGGACCAACCCCGGGTCCACATCGGGCACGGCGCTCGGATCCGTGGGTCGTCCACCTTCAGGAGCCATGGACGAACCCTAGGAGACCCGGCGCACGACCCGGTGGGGGCTCACCGCATCTCCCCCGCTCCCACGTAGGGGTGCGGGCTGCGCAACGGCTCACCCTCGGCGAAGCGCGCGAGCCGGAAGTCCGAATCTGGGATCCGGTCGTCGCGAGCACTGCCGTGCACCACGAGATCGGCGACCAGCCGGCCGACGGCGGGCGAGATCTTGAACCCGTGGCCGCTGAACCCCGCGGCCACGACAAGGCCGGGCACAGCCTCGACCAGGCTGATCACGGGGTTGTAGTCGGGCGTCACGTCGTAGCAGCCGGCGTAGCTGCTCGCCAGGACCGCGTCGTCCAGGCCCGGGAAGCGGTGCCCGACCTTCTCCACCGTCATCTCCACGAAGGCCTCGTCCGCGCGGTTGAGGTAGTCGTCGGGGTCGGCCGGCTTGAGCGTGGCCAGGTCGGAGTTGCCGAAGAGGATCTCGCCCCCGACGTCGGGCCGGACGTACTGCAGGGAGACCAGGTCGGAGAAGACCGGCAGGCCCGCGGTGTCCACCCCGGGCTTGAGCAGCACGATCTCCTCGCGGTGCACCCGGATCGGCAGGTCCACCCCGACGCCGGCGGCGAGCGCCACCGACCACGGCCCGGCGGCGAGCACCACGCGGCGGGTCGCGACGCGTCGCCCGTCGACGAGGCGTACGCCGCTCACGCCCTGCGCATCCATCTCCAGCGAGGCGACGGGCGCGCCCTGGGCGACCCGGGCTCCCGCGCGACGCGCGGTCGCCGCGAAGGCCTGGGCCGTGAGGTAGGCGTCGCCGTACCCGCCCCGGGGCTCGTGGGCGAAGGCGGCCATGTCGTCGAGCCGGGCGTGCGGCCACAGGGCCGCCACGTCGTCGCCGGAGACCTCGTGGGTCTCGACGCCGATGCCCCGCTGGGCTGCGAGGTTGGCGCGCAGCGCGGCGACGTTCTCGTGGCCGACACCCACGACGTAGCCGATCTGGCGGAAGCCGACGTCGCTGCCGAGGAGGTCCTCGGCCTGCTCGAGGACCTCGGTGCCGACCAGCGCCATGGCGGCCAGCGACGTCACGCCGTAGTGGCAGCGCACGATCCCCGAGGACTTGCCGGTCATCCCCGAGCCCACGGTCGCCCGCTCGAGCACCAGCACGTCGGTGACGCCGGCCTCCGTCAGGGCCCAGGCCGCGGCGCAGCCCTCGAGGCCGCCGCCGACGACCACGACCTCCGCCGATGCGGGGAGCTCACCAGCCACCGGGGGCCCCCGAGGCGATCCCGGCGCCGGGGATCCACGACGTGCCGGCCAGCGGCACGCGGGCCATGGCGGCGGACTCCACCGTCAGCGCCACCAGGTCCTCCGGCTCGAGGTGTCGCACGTGGGCCTTCCCGCAGGCGCGGGCGATGGTCTGGGCCTCCATCGTGAGGACCCGCAGGTAGTTGGCGACGCGGCGCCCTCCCTCGACCGGGTCGAGCCGGGCAGCGAGGGTGTCGTCCTGGGTGCAGATGCCCGCCGGGTCGGTGCCGTCCTGGTAGTCGTCCCAGTAGCCAGGCGCGGTGCCGAGCGCGGCGTAGTCGTCGGCCCAGCGCGGCGCGTTGTCGCCGAGCGCGACCAGTGCGGCGGTGCCGATGGCCACGGCGTCGGCCCCCAGGGCCATGGCCTTGGCGACGTCGGCGCCGGTGCGGATGCCACCGGAGACGACGAGCTGGACCCCGTCGGCGTGCCGGTGCACGCCGAGCTCCTGGAGGGCCTGGACCGCCTGCGGGATCGCCGCGAGGGTGGGGATCCCGACGTGCTCGATGAAGACCTCCTGCGTCGCCGCCGTGCCGCCCTGCATCCCGTCGACCACGACGACGTCGGCGCCGGCGTGCACGGCCAGCTTCACGTCGTAGTACGTGCGCGAGGCACCGACCTTGACGTAGATGGGCTTCTCGCCGTCGGTGATCTCGCGGAGCTCCTGGATCTTGATGGTCAGGTCGTCGGGCCCGGTCCAGTCGGGGTGACGGCAGGCGCTGCGCTGATCGATGCCCTGCGGCAGGGTCCGCATGCCCGCGACCCGCTCGGAGATCTTCTGCCCCAGCAGCATGCCGCCGCCGCCCGGCTTGGCCCCCTGGCCCAGCACGACCTCGATGGCGTCGGCCTGCCGCAGGTGGTCGGGGTTCATCCCGTAGCGCGAGGGGAGGTACTGGTAGACGAGGTGCTTGGACTGTCCGCGCTCCTCGGCGGTCATCCCGCCGTCGCCGGTCGTGGTGGAGGTGCCGACCTCCGACGCACCGCGGCCGAGCGCCTCCTTGGCCCGTCCCGACAGCGCCCCGAAGCTCATGCCGGCGATGGTGACGGGGACGTCGAGATGCAGCGGGTAGGCGCCGTGCCGGGCGCCGAGCACCACGTCGGTGCCGCAGGACTCGCGGTAGCCCTCCAGGGGGTATCGCGACATCGAGGCGCCGAGGAAGAGAAGGTCGTCGAAGTGCGGGAGCCGCCGCTTCGCGCCGCCGCCCCGGATGTCGTAGAGCCCGGTGGCGGCAGCACGCTGGATCTCGTGGATCGTCGCCGCGTCGAAGGTCGCGGACGGGCGCAGGTGAGCGGGGACGGCGTGATCGGCGCGGTCGGTCTGGTGGGTCATGACGAGCCTGCTCTCAGTACGCGTTGTCGGTGTGGAAGTGGTAGAGCGAGCGGGCCGAGCCGTACCTGGTGTACGTCGCGGGGTCGTCGTCCTCGAAGCCCGCGGCCTTGAGCAGCCCAGCCAGCTCCTCGAGGTGGGCCGGGCCCATCTGCTTGGCCACGCAGTCGGCGCCGAGCGAGGCGACGCTGCCGCGCACGTAGAGCCGCGCCTCGTAGATGGAGTCGCCCAACGCGTCGCCGGCGTCGCCGCGGACGACCAGCCGCCCGGCCTGCGCCATGAAGGCGCTCATGTGGCCGACCGAGCCGCCAACGACGATGTCGACCCCCTTCATCGAGATGCCGCACCTGGCGGCGGCGTCCCCTTCCACCACGAGCAGGCCGCCGTGAGCGGTGGCGCCGGCCGACTGCGAGGCGTTGCCCCGGACCGTGACCGAGCCGCTCATCATGTTCTCCGCCACGCCGACCCCGGCGTTGCCCTCGATCACGACGTCGGCACGCTGGTTCATGCCGGCGGCGTAGTAGCCGACGTGGCCCTCGACGCGCACCTGGCGGGGCTCCTCGAGGCCGACGGCGACGGCGTGGGCACCGCGCGGCCGGGTCAGCACCACCGACTCCTCCGGGCCCAGCGGCGGGTGGCCGTCGACGGGACGTCCGTGCAGCAGCGCGTTGACGCTGCGCAGCGGCACCGTCGACAGGTCGAGCTCTCTGGTCGCGGTCAGCGCGTCCATGCGTAGATCCTCTCCGGCTCGGGCTCGAAGAGCCGGGCCTGCTCGATGCCGGGGAGACCGACCAGCGCGCGGTACTCCGAGGCCACCGCCACCCACGCGTCGGTCTCGGCGACCACGGCGGGCTTGCAGGCGATGGCGTCACGGACGACCGCGAAAGAGTCGGCGTTGCTCACCAGCAGGGTGTAGAAGCCGTCGAAGGTCCCGCACAGCTCCTTCAGTGCAGTCTCGACGTCGTAGCCGGCCGCGAGTCGGTCGGCGACGAAGCGGGCGCCGACCTCGGTGTCGTTCTCGGAGTCGAAGACGTGACCGGCGGCCCGCAGGTCGCGCCGGATGGTCGCGTGGTTGCTGAACGAGCCGTTGTGCACCAGGCACTGGTCCGAACCCACGGCGTAGGGGTGGCACCCGCCCGGGGTCACCGCCGACTCCGTGGCCATCCGCGTGTGCCCGACGCCCTGCCAGCCCTGGGCGGCCGGCAGGCCGAAGTCCTCGGCGAGGTCGCGGGGGTGGCCGACGCCCTTGAGCACCGCGACGTCGGCGCCGAACCCGGCGAGCAGCGCCTCGGGCCAGGTGGCCGCGACGGCCGTCCTGAGGGCCTCGACACCCACCGCGGCGTCGACGTGGGCGACCAGGGTCTGTCCCGCCGGCACGACCACGACGTCGGTGCCGAGGAGGCCGGCGAGCAGGCCCTGGGCCCGGGTCGACACCCTGGCGGGCGGCACGAAGGACACGCTGACGCGTCCGGGCGGCGACCACCTCGGGTCGCCGTACACCGCGACGCCGGCGGAGTCGGCTCCGCGGTCCTGCATCTCGCACAGCATGCCGGTCAGCAGCTCGCCCAGGCGCGGGTGCAGCTCCGGGTCCCTCAGGTGGAGCCCCACGATGCCGCACATCAGTAGGCCCCCAGGTAGCGCTCGGTCTCCCACGGGGTGACCTGGGCGTGCCAGGACAGGAACTCCTCGCGCTTGGTCTCGGCGAAGTAGGCCGCCACCTCCATCGGCGGCGTCCCGTCGTCGGGGGGCACCACCGCCTGGTCCAGCGCGCGCACGACGACCGGGTCGGCCTCCAGCGCCTCGACGGCGTGCAGGAGGGTCCGGGGCAGCGCGCCGCGGGACACGCGGTTGTCCCCACCGACGCTGCCGGGGTCCAGGTCGCGCTCGACCCCGTCGAGACCGGCTCCGAGGCAGGCGGCGATCGCGAGGTAGGGGTTGGCCGAGCCGTCGCCGCCGCGCAGCTCGATTCGGTTGCCGTCGGGGACGCGCACGAAGTGGGTGCGGTCGTTGCCGCCGTACGTCGGGACCCTCGGTGCCCAGGAGGCACCGGAGGTGGTCGCGACCGCGCCGGTGCGTTTGTAGGAGTTGACCGAAGGGCCGAGGACCGCCTGCAGGGCCGAGGCGTGCTCCAGGATCCCCGCGGTAAAGGCGTAGGCGGTCCCGCTGAGCCCGAGCCCGCGGCCGTCGACTGCCTCCCCCGCCGGGAAGAGCGGGGTGTCGTCGTCCCACAGCGAGAGGTGCAGGTGCAGCCCGGAACCGGTGCGGTCCGTGAACGGCTTGGGCATGAACGTCGCGAGCATCCCGCGCTCCTCGGCCATCATGGTGATGAGGTAGCGCAGCGTGATCACGCGGTCCGCGGTCGTGAGTGCGTCTGCGTGCTCGAAGTTCTGCTCGAACTGGCCGTTGCCGTCCTCGTGGTCGTTGGCGTAGTTGCCCCAACCCAGGTCGTTCATGGCCCGCGAGACCGCAGCCAGGTGCTCGTACATCCGGGTCACCCCGCGGGCGTCGTAGCACGGACGCGCGGCGCGGTCGCCGGGGTCGGCCGTGACCAGGCGGCCCTCCTCGTCGCGGCGCAGCAGGAAGTACTCGACCTCCGCTCCGACCTGGGCGCTCCAGCCACGTTCGGCCGCCATCCGCGCCAGCATCGACTTGAGGATCACCCGCGGCGCGAAGGGCCAGGGCCTGCCCTCGACGTGGGGGTCGCAGTGGACGATGGCCAGGCCCTCCTTGACGAAGGGCACCGGGGTGAACGACGCGGGGTCCGGGATCGCCATCAGGTCGGGGTCCTTGGGCTCCTGGCCGATCGAGCCGACGGCGTACCCGGCGAAGCCGACGCCCTCGGTCTGCAGCGTGCGCACGGCCTCGACCGGCACCAGCTTGGCGCAGGGCTTCCCATCGAGGTCGACGAAGAGCGCGAGGATGAACTGTGTGCCGGCCTTCTCGGCCAGCGTGGCCAGATCGGCCGCTTCGGTGCTGGTCTGCATCGGATGCTCCCGGGTTGTCCACTTCAGGGAATCACTGTCTACGGATAGTAGACAGTGAGGATGTGACAGCCGTGTTGCGGCGTCGTCACGACCCCGTGCCGCCTTCGCCCGCCCGCTGTCCCCGCGCGAGCGCGCCGGGTGCGGACACAGCGACGCCGCCCCCGCCTGGAGTCGGGAGCGGCGTCGCACGGTGCGGGCGAGGGTCAGTAGACCTGCGGCTCGCCCTCCACGGCCGGGCCCTTCTCGACCGGCTCGTGGTGGATCATCTGGGCATAGGCGTGCTTCTCGTGACGGACCATGACGGCGATGAAGCCGACGAACATCACCACGGCCACGACCACCGAGAGCACGGTCAGGAAGCTGTCGGGGCCGCCGGTGAAGACGTAGGTCGCCTCGTCCCAGCTGTCGATGGGGCTCATGCCTTGACCTCCTCGCCGCCGATGACGGCGTCCTCGTTGCGCAGGGTGGTGACCGGGATGCCCTCGGGGTAGGGCGTGGCCGGCACCTCGGACAGGTCGAGACCGGCGAGCTCGACCTCGGCCGGGATGCGGAGCATGTCGACCTTCTTCAGCGCCAGGGAGATCGCGTAGCCGGGGACGAAGCCCAGCAGGGCCAGGACCACGGCGCCGCCGATCTGGCCCAGCGGGTTGATGTCCGGCGGGGTGCCGAAGCCGTCGATGGCGACGTTGGGGTAGCCCCACAGCACGAAGCCGGAGACGGTCAGGCCGTAGAAGGCGCACCCGCCGTGGACCGAGACCGCACCGACGACGTCGTCGATCTCGAACTTCTCGAGCAGTCGCCCGATGTAGGGGATCAGCATGCCGCCGACCGCGGCGATGACGAACGAGAGCGCCGGGTGGTAGAGGTCCATGCCGGGCGCGACGGAGATGACGCCCGCCAGGCCGCCGGAGATCGTCCAGAACGGCTCGCCCTTGGAGCTGACGTAGGCGCCGATGATGCCGCCGGCCAGGCCCATCAGCGTGCTGAAGGCGATGGCCGAGAGGTTCGTGGGGTTGCCGAAGATCGTGAAGTAGCCGGTGTTGGTGTAGACCACGCAGCCCATCAGGAAGCCGAAGAACCCGACGAAGATCAGCATCAGGCCGAGCATGGTCAGCGGCAGGTTGTGCGGCGGGATGGTGATCGCCTTGCCGCCGACGAACCGTCCGATCCGCGGGCCGAGGTTCATCAGCACGCCGAGGGTGAAGGCGCCCGCGATCAGGTGCACGCAGCCGGCCGCCCCGAAGTCATGCCAGCCCCACTCGGTGAGCAGCCAGCCGTTGCCGTGCCAGGCCCAGGCGGCGCCGATGATCCAGACCACGGACCCGAGGACGGTGGTGAGGATGAGGAAGGAGCTGGTGCGGATCCGCTCGAGCACGGCGCCGGACATGATCGAGCCGGTGGTGGCGGCGAAGAGCGCGAAGGCGCCCCAGAAGATGCCGGTCACCGAGGTCACGTTCGGCCCCATGTCCTCGCTCCACGGCAGTGCGGCCGTGGCGGCGTCGATGGCGCCGACGGGGAACTGGAAGAAGGCGTTGTAGAACCACCAGCCGAAGAAGAAGAAGGTCGCGATCACCACGGCGAAGGTCAGCAGGTTCTTCATGGCCGAGGCGAGCACGTTCTTTGAACGGGAGGCGCCGACCTCGTAGGCGAGGAAGCCGGCATGGATGCAGATCATCAAGGCGATCGACATCCAGTAGAAGAGGTCGGTCACGACCGCTTCCATGGATGCGAGGGTGTCCTCGGGGGTCACAGGTCCTCCTGGTTGGTCTGTTGAGTGGACACAGTCTGCTGACGGGAAACACGAGGCCCGGTTGCCGACAGCGACCGGTCCTGTAAATCCCGACGGGTCCCGGGTTACCGCTCCGTTGCGGGCCCGGCCGCACGCAGCCAGGCGGCTGCGCGGCGGCGGTACTTGGCCACGCCCTTGTAGTCGGCGAGGTCCTGCGGCAGCTCCTCGAGCACCTCCGCTGCGCGCAGCCGCCAGGGCTCGACGGTGGCCAAGACGGCCAGCGGCTGCAGGTAGGTGCGGATCAGGAACATCACCGCGCCGGACTCCGGGAGCCGGATCAGGTGCTGGACCTCCACGCGCAGGTGGACCAGCCGGCCGAAGGTCTCGTCATCGACGAGGGCCAAGCGGTCGCGGTCGGGCCCCCACTCGGGGTAGCGCTCGGTCGACACGTCGAGGCGGCGGCCGATGGTCAGCGTCCAGTTCGTGCGCCGGTAGGTCTCGCCGGGCTGGAGCCGCTTGAGGAACTCGTGGGCGCGGGTGATCACGCCCTCGGCGTGCAACCGCGGGACCGGGCCGTGGATCTCCAGGAAGCTCATCCCCACGTCGAACCCGAAGGACCAGTCCGCCGCGAAGGTGACGACCCCGGCATCGCCGTAGAGCACGCCGTCGCGCTGGTCGAGCAGGACCACGTCCTCCTGGACCTGCGCCGCGGCCCAGGCCAGCGGCTCGTCGGGGAGGGTGGCGGCCTCGCCGAGCACGAAGACACGATCGATGCCGAGCAGGTCGTTGCGCCAGCGGTACGTCGGTCGCGGGCCGCCGGCGACCACCTCGAGCGAGCACTCGTCGGGACGGGTCAGGGCCAGCTCGCGCAGCAGGCAGAGCATCGCGTCCCAGCAGGCGATCTCCATGTGCGGCAGCGCGGCGTACCGGCTGGGGTCCTCGGCGAGGATCCGGGCCCGCTCGCGCAGCTCGTGGTGGTACTCGGAGTCGACGTCGACCACCGCGGTGCCCCACTGCCCGGCGGGGGTCGGCACCGCGCCACGGGCCGGCTCGACGTTGGTGGAGTAGCGGTAGGTCGGCGCGGGGAAGGGGAAGGGGAACCCCGCCACCAGGTCCGCGGTCATGGTGCTCACAGGGAGACCTCCAGGTACTCGGCGCGGGAGACGCAGGCCATCAGGGACTCGCCGGCCACCTTGTCGTCGTCGGAGAGGAACAGGTCGCGGTGCACCAGTCCGGTGCTGCCCGGGGCGACGGAGAGCCGGCACTCCCCGCACACGCCCTGGCGGCACAGGTTCGCCACGGTGTGGCCGGCCTGCTCCAGGGCCTCCAACAGGCTGGTGCCTGAGGGGACCCGGAGCGGCTCACCGCCGTCGACGCGGACGGTGAACGGCTCGCCGGGGTCGAGCGCCTCGAGGCCGAAGTGCTCGAGGTGGACCCTGCCCGTCGGCCAGCCGGCGGTGGTGGCAGCGGCCACCACCGCATCCATGAACCCCGCCGGGCCGCAGGTGTAGAGGTGGGTGCCGACCGGCTGGACGCGAAGCCGTGCGGCCAGCAGGTCCAGCAGGGCCGCCCGGTCGGTGAGCACCGTGACGGCGTCGCCGGCGAGGGCGCGTAGGTCCTGCTCGTGCGCGACCCGCCCGGGTCGGGCCAGGTGCAGCACCTCCACGTCGCGGCCCCAGCGGGCGTGCGAGCGCAGGTGCGACAGCAGCGGGGTCACCCCGATGCCGGCGCTGACCAGCAGGTGTCGCCGGGCCGGCTGCACGGGCGCGAAGGCGCTGCGGGGCGGCAGCGAGGTGACCGGGTCACCCACGGCCAGGGTGTGCACCCACGCCGACCCGCCGGCCCCGCCGTCGGCGGGATCGCGGCGCAGCACCGAGATCCGGTAGGCCTCGGGGTGCAGGTTGTCCCCGGTCAGGGAGTAGGCGTTGGCGAGGCCGCGTGGACGCTCGGCGCCGGGCGGGACCTGCAGCACCAGGTGGCTGCCCGGGGTGTACGACGGCAGCGCGGTCCCGTCGGCCGCAGCCAGGGCGAGCGCTCGGACCCCGGGCACCAGGTCGGTGACCTCGGCGACGACCAGGTCCAGGGGACGCGCGCTCATGCGGACACCTCCTCGGCCACCTCGGGCAGCACCTGCCCGTCGGGAAGCTCCGCGTCGACCTGGAAGCCCAGGTGGGTGCCCTGCAGCCGCGAGACGTGCGGGTAGACCAGCAGCTCCCGCCCGCACCCGACGCAGCCGACCGTGCCGTCGAGGTCGGCCGCGGCGGTGGTCGTGGCCGCGCAGTGGGCGCACCGCACCCGGCGCCGGGACACCGCGACCACGCCGACACGCACCTCCTCCTCGACCAGGCCGAGCCGCAGCGCGGCGGCCCGCAGGACCAGGCAGGCCTCGGCCTCGCCGGCGAGCAGGAGGCGCACCCCCACGTGGGTCGCCGCCATCGCATCGGCGAGCAGCCCGGCGGCGGTCTCAGCATCCGGGGCGCGGTGCACGGCGAGGACCCGCTCGTCCAGCGCGGCGCACCAGCGCGCCACGACGGCGGCTGTGCCTGGGGCCACGACCTCCAGCACCACGTGGGCCGCGCCGGCGGGGTCGACGTCCTCGATGACCGGGGCGCGGGTCCACCCCGGGACGCTGGTCCACTGCGGCGGTGCCGGGGCGCTCATGCCGCCCCCTCCCCTGCCAGCAGCCAGGCCATCGCGGGCTCGCGGTAGTCCAGGAACCCCTTGTACGCCGCGAGGTCCTCGGGCAGCTCGAGCACCACCCGGGCCAGCTGGTCGCGCCAGGCAGGGACCCGGCGCACCTGCTCCAGGGAGGTCATGTGGGTGCGGATGTTGAAGGTGACCGCACCGGTCATCGGGAGCCGGACGAAGTGCTCGACCTCGATCCGCAGCTGCAACCGCCCCCAGTCGCGGTCGCGGACCAGGGCGGGGATGTCGGTGCCCCAGTCGGGCAGCTCCTCGAGGGAGACGTCGAGGCGGCGCGACCCGGAGGCCGAGAACGTCCAGTTCACGCGGCGGTAGACCTGGTCGGCTGGCAGGCGGCGCAGGAACTGCTCGGCGCGCGAGGTGATCCCCTCGTGGGTCAGACGGGGCACGGGGTTGTGGATCTCGGCCATCGTCATGCCGACGTCGAAGGAGACCGACCAGGCCGCGGCGAAGGTCACCAGGCCCGCGTCGAAGCAGAGGGCCCCGTCGCGTTCCTTGACCAGCAGCAGGTCGTCGGGGATCTCACGTCCCAGGAAGGTCATCGGGTCGCAGGGCAGGCTCCCCGCGTCGCCGAGCACGAAGCGCTGGTCGGTGCCCAGGGCGTGGTTGCGCCAGTGGAACCGGTCGCCGTCCTCGTCGAGCTCGAGCACGTGCGGGTAGGAGGCCGCCAGGTCGCGCAGGTAGTACAGCAGCAGGTCCCAGCAGGCCGGCAGCATGCCGGGCATGATCCGGACCCGGCACGGGTCGGCGTCGAGGATGCGGCGCCGGTCGGCCATGATCGCGCCGTACTCCTCCCCGCCGAGGTCGACGATGTGGGCGCCCCACTCCCCCGCGGCGGTCCGCCGCGGCACGCGCGCCGGCTCGACGTTGACCGAGTAGCGGAACGCGTCGAGGTCGTCGGGGAAGGGCCACGGCAGCCGGGCGGTGTGCCCGTGCAGGACGGGTCGCGTCGCCGTCTCCGGATGCGCGCCGGAGGCCGGCGGGCGGGTGCTCGTCACGGTCACAGGGCCACCTCGATGACGGAGTCGGATCGGGTGCCGCGCGAGACACAGGCGGCCATCGTGGCGCCGGCGTCCCGCTCGGCCTGGGTCAGCACCAGGTCGCGGTGCTCGATGTCGCCGGCCCTGGCACGGACCGGCACCACGCACTCGCCGCACACGCCCTGGCGGCACAGGTTCGGCACCGCCACGCCTGCCTCGAGCAGGCTCGTGAGCAGGCTGGTGCCGGCGGGCACCTCCACCCTCCGCCCGTCGCCGAGCAGCGCGGTGAACGGCGACCCGGGGTCGAGCCCGGGTGCGGTGAAGCGCTCGAGGTGCAGCCGCTCCTCGGGCCAGCCGGCGGCACGCCCGGCCTCGACGTAGGCCTCCAGCAGCGCCGGGGGGCCGCAGGCGTAGGCGTGGGTGCCCAGTGGCTGGTCGGCGAGCCGCTGGGTCAGCAGGTGCCGGGTGTCGGCGACGGTGGTGGCCTCGAGCAGCGTCAGACCGGGGCGGGTCGCGAGCTCGCGCAGGTCCTCCAGGTGCGCGGCGTGGCCGGGCCGGTAGGAGTAGAGGACCTCAGCGGTCCCGCCCCAGCGGGCCAGCGCACGCAGGTGGGAGAGCACCGGGGTGACGCCGATGCCGCCAGCGAGCAGGAAGGCGTGCCGCTGGTCGTGCCGGGGCGCGAACGCCGAGCGGGGGCCGGTCACCTCGACCAGCTCGCCCGGGCGCAGGTCGTGCACCCATGCCGACCCGCCCGTCCCGCCGTGGTCAGGGTCCTTGCGGAGCACCGAGATCGTGTAGCGGGTCGGCAGCACCCCGTCGCCGGTCAGCGAGTAGGCGTTCTGCTTGACCGCGCCGTCCCAGCCGGCGGTGCGCAGCACCAGGTGGGCGCCGGGCTCGTGGGGGGTCAGCGGGGTCTGGTCGGGGCACTCGAGGACGACTTGGCGCACGTGGTCCGTGAGCGCGCGGACCTCCGCGACGCGCAGGGGGCGGGTGCCGGTCCGGTAGCCGGGGTGGAGGTGGGTCACACCAGCTCCCGGGCCCGGCTGTCGGAGGCGAGGAAGGCGCCGAGGCTGGCGGAGTGGTGCCCGTGCACCTCCAGGTGCCGGCCGCAGCCGGTGCAGTCGACGGTCCCGCCCGGGGTGGTGTGCAGTCGGCGTACCGCGCGGCAGTGGGCGCAGAAGACCGGCAGGTCCGCTCGGGCGGCGCCGGCGTCCACGGCGTACGCCGAGAGCTCCCGCGGCCCGGCGCCGAGCCCGCGGGCTAGCGCTAGGCCGCGCAGCACGTCGTACTGCGCGCCGACCACGAGGATCCGCACCCCCGTGCGGGCGGTCGTGAGCGCAGCCGACACCGTGGCCGCCCCGCCATCGATGCCCTCCGGCACGGTCACGACCCGGGTCGGCGCGACCCGCTCGGCCTCGTCCGCCCACGCCGTGGCCACCTCCGCGACGCGCGGGTCCACCCCGAGGGCCAGGACCAGCACCCCGGCCGCGGCCGGGTCCACCGGCTCGGGCGCCGACGGCCACCAGGGCAGGCCCAGCGCCGGCGCCGTCCCCCCGTCGGGCATCAGAGCAGCGTGGCGTCGCGGTCGCCGGCGTAGAACGCCAGGGCGTACGACGGCGTGGAGAACGCGATCCGCGAGCCCTTCGGGAAGAAGATCGCATCCTTGGCCCGGGCGACGGTGGTCTGACCGGTGTCCACGTCGGTGAGGACGAACTCCCCCTCGAGCACCACCTTCATCTCGTCGTACTCGTAGAGGTAGACCAGCGGCTCCTCGGTGTGCTTGAGCTCGAAGAAGCCGCTGCACATGCGGCTTCCCTCCGGGTTCTCGTAGACGTCCGCGATGAACCCCTCCTGCTCGGGGTGCTCCTCCATCCTGGGCAGGCCCTCCCACGCGCCGCCCGTGACCCGGAAGGGGGCCTTGGTGCCGATCTCCACGCTCGCCATCACTCACTCCTGTCAGTAGACATCGTCTGCTAACAGGAAACACCGGCGCGTGTTTCGGCCGCCCCTCCCGCCCCGTTACATCTGGATCACGCGTCGGCCGCGGCGGTGAACTGGGAGCGGTAGAGCGCGGCGTACGCCCCGTCGGCGGCGAGCAGCGAGGTGTGCGTGCCCTGCTCGACGATGGCGCCGTCCTCCATCACCAGGATCAGGTCCGCGTCGCGGATCGTGGAGAGCCGGTGCGCGATGACGAACGACGTCCGGTCGGTGCGCAGCGCCGCCATCGCGTGCTGCAGCAGCAGCTCGGTGCGGGTGTCGACGCTGGAGGTCGCCTCGTCGAGGATCAGCAGCGCCGGGTCGGTGAGGAACGCCCGCGCGATCGTCAGCAGCTGCCGCTCCCCCGCCGAGAGGTTGGCGCCGTCCTCATCGACGATCGTCTCGTAGCCGTCGGGCAGCGAGTGGACGAACCGGTCGACGTACGTCGCACGCGCGGCCTCCAGCACCTGCTCGTCGGTCGCGTCGGGCCGGCCGTAGGCGATGTTGTCGCGGATGGTGCCCTCGAAGAGCCAGGTGTCCTGCAGCACCATGCCGACCTGCGCACGCAGCTCCTGCCGGCTCAGGGTCGCGGTGTCGACCCCGTCGAGCAGGATGCGGCCGGCGTCCACGTCGTAGAAGCGCATCACCAGGTTGACCAGCGTGGTCTTGCCGGCGCCGGTCGGCCCGACGATCGCCACGGTCTGACCGGGGCTGGCCACCAGCGAGAGGTCCTCGATGAGCGGCCGTGTCGGGTCGTAGGAGAAGGACACGTGCTCGAAGGCCACCTCGCCCCGGGTCACCCCGGCACCGGCGCGGGAGGCGACGGGCACCTCGGCCACCGGCTCCTCGTCGGCGTCGAGCAGCTCGAAGACCCGCTCGGCGGAGGCGACACCCGACTGCAGCAGGTTGGCCATCGACGCGACGGTGGTCAGCGGCTGGGTGAACTGGCGGGTGTACTGCACGAAGGCCTGCACCTCACCGAGGGTCACCGCCCCCGAGGAGATCCGCAGGGCACCCACGACCGCGACCACGACGTAGTTGAGGTTGCCGATGAACATCATCGTCGGCATCACCAGGCCGCTGATGAACTGCGCCTTGAACGACACGTCGTAGAGCGCATCGTTGTGCTCGGCGAAGGTGCGCTCGACCTCGTCGGTGCGGCCGTAGACCTTGACCAGGGCGTGACCGGAGAACGCCTCCTCGATGTGGGCGTTGAGCCGACCGGTGGTGCGCCACTGCGCGACGAACTGCCCCTGCGACCGCTTCATGATCGCGCGGGTCGCCACCAGCGAGACCGGGACGCTGAGCACCGCGACCAGGGCGAGCAGCGGGCTGATCCAGATCATCATCGCCAGCACCGCCAGCACGGTGAGCAGCGACTGGAGCAGCTGGCTCATCGTCTGCTGGAGGGTCTGGCTGATGTTGTCGATGTCGTTGGTGACCCGGCTCAGCAGCTCTCCGCGCGGGGAGCGGTCGAAGTAGCCCAGCGGCAGCCGGTGGATCTTGTCCTCGACGTCCGAGCGCATCCGTCGCACCGTGCGCTGGACGACCCCGTTGAGGACGAAGCCCGCCAGCCACGAGAGCGCCGACGCGGCGGCGTACACCGCGAGGACCAGCAGCAGCCACTCGCCGACCGCGCCGAAGTCGACTCCCTGGCCGGGCACGACACCCTGGCCCTGGACGGCTTCGGGCAGCTGGTCGTCGGGCGTGCCGACCGGCGTGCGCGAGCCGACGAACCCGCGGAAGACCAGGTCGGTGGCGTGACCGAGCAGCCGGGGCCCGATCGACATCAGCAGCACCGACACCACGACCAGCGCCACCACCAGCGAGGCCAGCGCCCGCTCGGGTCGCATCCGGCCCACGAGCCGGCGTGCCGACGGCCCGAAGTCCATCGCCTTCTGGCCGACCATCCCGCCGCCCATCGGGCCACGACCCGGCCCGCCGGCAGGGGCCTCGATCCGCTCCGTGGCCGCGAAGCCCTGCTTGCCGGGCGTGGGGGTGCTCATGCCGCCTCCTCCGCGGAGAGCTGCGACTCCACGATCTCCTGGTACGTCGGGCAGCTGGCCAACAGCTCGTCGTGGCTGCCCCGGCCGACGACCCGGCCGTCCTCGAGCACCACGATCACGTCGGCGTCACGGATCGTGGAGACCCGTTGCGCCACCACCACGACCGTGGACTCCGTGGTGACCGGTCGCAGAGCCGCGCGGAGCTTCGCGTCGGTGGACAGGTCGAGCGCGGAGAAGGAGTCGTCGAAGAGGTAGACCGCCGGGCGCCGGACGACGGCGCGGGCGATCGCGAGCCGCTGGCGCTGGCCACCGGAGAAGTTGGTGCCGCCCTGGGCGACCGGGGAGTCGAGCCCGTCGGGGAGCGCGCTCACGAAGTCGCGCGCCTGGGCCACCTCCAGCGCCTGCCACATCTGCTCCTCAGTGGCGTCGGGCAGCCCGTGGGCGAGGTTGCTGCGGACGGTGCCGCTGAACAGGTAGGCCTTCTGCGGCACCGTGCCCAGCTCGGCCCACAGCACCTCCGGGTCCAGGTCGCGCACGTCCACGCCGGCGACGCGGACGGTGCCCGCGGTCGCGTCGAAGAGCCGCGGCACCAGGTTCACCAGTGTGGACTTGCCGGCACCGGTCGAGCCGATGACGGCCACGACCTGTCCGGGACGCGCGGTGAGCGAGCAGTCGCTGAGCACCGGCGACTCCGCACCCGGGTAGGAGAACGTGACCGCCTCCAGGTCGAGGTGGCCGCGACGCGTGGGGTCGAGCGGGCGCGGGTCGGGACTGCGGCGTACGGAGGTCTCGGTGGTGAGGACCTCGGAGATCCGCTCGGCGCAGACCGCCGAGCGCGGCACCTGCATGAGCATGAAGGTCGCCATCATCACCGACATCAGGATCTGCATGAGGTAGGAGAGGAACGCGGTGAGCGCCCCCACCTCCATCTGGCCGGCGTCCACGCGCTGGCCGCCGAACCAGACCACCCCGACGCTGGAGACGTTCACCACGAGCATCGCCAGCGGGAACATCGTCGCCATCCAGCGCCCGGCGCGGACCGCCACGTCGGTGAGCTCGTCGTTGGCGACCGCGAACCGCTCGGTCTCGTGGCGCTCGCGGACGAAGGCGCGCACGACCCGGATGCCGGCGATCTGCTCGCGCAGCACCCGGTTGACCTCGTCGATGCGCGACTGCATGGCGCGGAAGCTCGGCACCATCCGGGAGATCACGAAGCCGACGGAGAGGAACAGCGCCGGCACCACGACGGCCAGGATCCATCCGAGCCCGAGGTCCTCGCGCAGCGCCATCAGCACGCCCCCGACCATCATGATCGGGCTCGAGACCGCGATCAGGCAGGTCATCACCACGAGCATCTGGACCTGCTGGACGTCGTTGGTGGTGCGCGTGATCAGCGACGGTGCGCCGATCTCCTGCACCTCGCGGGTCGAGAAGGTGCCGACCCGCTGGAACAGGTCGCGCCGCAGGTCACGACCGAACGCGGTGGCGGTGCGCGCACCGAACCAGGCGGCCCCCACCGAGCAGACGATCTGCACGACCGAGACCGCGAGCATCACGCCCCCGAGCCGCCAGATCAGCGCGGTGTCCCCGGGGACGACGCCGTCGTCGATGATCGCCGCGTTGAGGCTCGGGAGGTAGAGCATCGCGAGCACGCCGACGAACTGCAGGGCGACGACGGCCACCAGCCAGGGGCGGTACGGCGCGAGCCGCTGCCGCAGGAGCGGGACCAGCATCAGCGGCCCTCCTTCGAGAGTCCGTGGAGCACGGTCCCGACGACCTGCTCGGGGGTGAGCAGGTGGCCGTCGGAGATCTGCGGGTGCGAGCCGGCGAAGGTCAGCAGCCGCAACCGGTGGCAGAAGTCGTCGGCGTCGACGGTGAGGCGGTCGGCGTCGGAGCCGACCAGGGCGACCATCAGGCCGTGGACCTCGGCGCGCGCCGCCTGCGCCTGCTCACCGTCGTGGTCGGGCGGCCGGAGCATGCCGACCCGGCGCATCAGGTAGAACGTGGCGCGGTAGCGCTGCTGGAGCACCCCCACCAGGCGCACCAGCCGGTCCTCCAGCGGCAGGTCCCCCTCGATCTCGCGGATGCGTTCGACCAGCGCCCCGGGCTCGAAGGCGCGGCTGATCGCTGCCTCGACCAGCTCGTCCTTGGTGGCGAAGACGCGGAAGATCGTGCCCTCCGCGATGCCGGCGGCCTCGGCGATCTGGCGGGTGGTGACGTCGCGGCCGTGCTCGCGCAGCAGCCGGAGGGTGACGTCGACCAGGGAGGTGCGGCGGTCCTCGGGGGACATCGGGCGGGCGCGGGGCGGCATGCCCGCAGCCTAGTCCAGGAGTGAGTGAGCACTCACTCGATTACTCCGGTCAGGGTTGGAGGCGGCGGCTCGTCCACCCCCGTGCGGCTCGCCGGTACTCCAGCCGGTCGTGCAGGCGCGAGGGCCGGCCCTGCCAGAACTCCACCACCTGCGGCCGCACCAGGTAACCGCCCCAGTGCTCCGGCGGCGGGACGTCGCAGCCCTCGAAGGCCCGCTCCGCACCGGCGTACGCCGCCTCGAGCGCGGAGCGGTCGGCGACGGGCTCGGACTGGGCCGAGGCGTGCGCCCCGAGCTGGCTGCCGCGCGGGCGCTGGGCGAAGTAGGCCTCGACCTCCGCGCGCGGGAGCAGCTCGGCGGTCCCCTCCACGCGGACCTGCCGCTCCAGCGGGTGCCACGGGAACAGCAGCGCGCAGCGCGGCTCGGCCGCCAGCGCGCGCCCCTTGCGGGAGGCGTGGTTGGTGAAGAAGACGAAGCCACCGTCCTCGACGCCCTTGAGCAGCACGGTGCGCACCGACGGTGCGCCGTCGGGATCGGTGGTGGCGACGACCATCGCGTTCGGCTCGTCGAGGCCGGCGGCCACCGCCTCGGCGAACCAGCGGTCGAAGACCACCAGCGGGTCGGGGTCCAGGTCGCTCTCGTCGAGCCCCCGGGCGGCGTACTCGCGGCGCAGCGCGCGCAGGTCGGTCATGGCCCCGAGCGTACGGACGCAGGGTCCACCCGGCGGTCTCGGCGGACGGCCGCTGCGCCGGGCCAGGGGGACGTCCGGCAGAATGCATGAGGTTTGACCCCGGCCGCGACCCGGCCGGACGAGACGGACGAGACGGACCACGTAGGACGACGAAGGAGTCGACATGCCTGAGGTGCACCACGGACTGGAGGGCGTCATCGCCTTCGAGACCCAGATCGCCGAGCCGGACAAGGAGGGCTCCGCGCTCCGCTACCGCGGCGTCGACATCGAGGACATCGTCGGCCGGGTGCCGTTCGAGCACGTGTGGGGCCTGCTGATCGACGGCGCCTACACCCCCGGCCTCCCGCCGGCCGAGGCCTACAACATCCCGGTCCACACCGGCGACGTCCGCGTGGACGTCCAGGCCGCGATCGCGATGCTCGCGCCGGCCTTCGGCTTCGGCCAGACCTACGACATCTCCGACGAGCAGGCCCGCGAGGACCTCGCCCGCGTCGCCGTCATGGTGCTGTCGTACGCCGCGCAGTCCGCGCGCGGCCTCGACAAGCCGGTCGTCCCCCAGAAGATCGTCGACGAGGGCAAGACGCTCGCCGAGAAGTTCCTGATCCGGTGGAAGGGCGAGGCCGACCCCAAGCACGTCAAGGCGATCGACGCCTACTGGTCCTCCGCGGCCGAGCACGGCATGAACGCCTCGACGTTCACCGCACGCGTCATCACCTCCACCGGCGCCGACGTCGCCGCGGCGTTCTCCGGCGCCATCGGCGCGATGAGCGGCCCGCTGCACGGCGGCGCCCCCTCGCGCGTGCTCGGGATGATCAGCGACGTCGAGCAGTCCGGCGACGCCGACGCCTACGTCAAGGGCATCCTCGACCGCGGCGAGCGCCTGATGGGCTTCGGCCACCGCGTCTACCGCGCCGAGGACCCCCGCGCCCGCGTGCTGCGGCGCACCGCCAAGGAGCTCGACGCCCCGCGCTACGCCGTGGCCGAGGCGCTGGAGCAGGCGGCGCTCAAGGAGCTGCGCGAGCGTCGTCCCGACCGCGTGCTCGAGACCAACGTGGAGTTCTGGGCCGCGATCGTGCTCGACTTCGCCGAGGTGCCGGCCAACATGTTCACCTCGATGTTCACCTGTGCCCGCACCGGCGGCTGGTCCGCGCACATCCTGGAGCAGAAGACCACCGGTCGCCTGATCCGTCCCTCCGCGGTCTACGCCGGCCCGGCCCCGCGCCCGGCCAGCGACGTCGAGGGCTGGAACGACGCCTGGGCCTGAGCCCCGACCGGAGCCCGCTGGTCTCGAGACGGTTGCAGTGCAACCTCCTCGACCGGCGGGCTCCGTCGTTCCCGGGCGGGCCCCGTCGTTCACTTCTTCTTCTTGACGACCCGGCCCTCGTAGAAGCTGGTGTTGCCGAAGCCGCCCTGCCGCGACAGCGAGATGTGCACGTGGTCGCGGTGGCGCAGCGTCTTGGAGCACTTCTTCCTCCGCTTGCACGAGGAGGAGAGGTAGTCGGTCGGCTGGAAGCCGCGCCACGCGGCGTACATCTGGTCGTTCCAGATGATGTACATGATCCCCATCCGGCGGGCCTTCGCAGCCGGGCGCTCGCGGTGGTCCTCCGCGAGGACGTCCTTCAGGAACGTCTTGACGCGCTTGCGGCCGGCCTTGGTGGTGGCGTCGTTGGACCAGTCGACGGCCCGGCCCTCCTGGTGCTCGGAGATCGACGTGGTGCACGCGGCGCCGACGCGGCCGCGGCCGCCGCCGTACTTCCGCACCAGCCACCCGCTGAGGTACGCCGCCCCCGGCTTGGCCTTCGGGCTGCACTTCTCCTCGGGCTGGTAGAGCGCGAAGTCCTCGATCGCGGCGCCGGCCGGCGACGTGCCGATCACGGTGAGGGCACCGGCCAGCAGCAGGACGGGCAGCAGCCCGGACACGAGCGACCTCAGGGCGCGACGAACAGGCACGAGCATGGTGGATCCCTCCGAGACCGAGACTCCTCGGCCGCCTCCCCGCGACCGAGGGGACGAGGGTAGGCAGGTCGGCCGGTCCCTGTCCCGGGTTCGAGCGAGACCGCGGCGGGCCGGGCCCGGAGCGACGGGCCGCGGAGCGGCCTCAGACGCCGACGAGCAGCTCTCGCGCCTGGGTGACCGGCTGGGTGCCGTTGAAGAGCTCGAAGCGCCAGCCGTGGCGGCGGGAGTGGCTCAGCGTGCCCGACAGCTGGAAGGGCACGCGCTCGACGATGCCCTCGGGGTAGGTCAGGACCGCCTCGGTGCGGGCCACGAACCACAGCACGTCGCCGCGGTGGCGCGCCCAGACCTCGCCGACCTCCCAGCCCATGGTGAACGGCTCCTCGAAGACCTCGGCGAGGAAGAAGGCCAGCTCCTCGTGGCCGTGGGCGTGCTCCCCGAGGTCGTCGCCGTAGGCGGCGCCGTCAGGGGTGAAGCAGGCGACGGCGGCGTCCACGTCGCGCTCGGCGAAGGCGCGTCCCAACCGGGCGAGCGTCTCGACGACGACCCGCTGGAGATCCGCGCTGACCTGCTGCTTCTTCACACCTCCTCAACGACGGGCGGGCCCGGGGGGTACGCCGTCGACCGGGGGGATCTGGAGCACCTTGCCGAAGCAGCGCGAGAGCGGGGAGTCGCGGTAGTGACCGAAGCCGGGGACCGGCTCGTAGCCGCTGGAGGTGTAGAGCGCGATCGCCTCGGGCTGGGCCGCGCCGGTCTCCAGCACCATCGCGCGGACCCCGGACTCGGCCGCGGTCCGCTCCAGGTGCGCGAGGACCAGCCGGGCCAGTCCGCGGCGCTGGGCGGCGGGCACCACGAACATCCGCTTCACCTCTGCCACCGCCGCGTCGGCGGGCAGGCCGGGCACCACGGCCGCGGAGGTACGCCGCCAGGCGCCGGTCGCCACCGGCGTACCGTCGAGGTGGCCGAGGAAGAAGCTGCCGTGCGGCGGCTGGAACATCAGCGGGTCCAACGGGGTCTCGTCGGGGCCGCCGTAACGCTCGACGTAGAAGGCCTGCACCTGCTCGACGAGCAGCGCGACCTCGGGGTCGCCGTAGCCGACCTGGGAGATGCTCCAACCCTCAGGCCAGCGAGGCCCCACATCCGTCACAGAATCTCGCGTCCTCGTCGTTGCGCACGCCGCAGGAGCGGCAGTACGGACCGGTGACCGCCGACCCACGGCTCCCCTCGGCGCCGTGCGGACCGTCGTCGACGGTGCGGCCGACGCCCATGATGCCCTCCCCGTCGGAGAGGTAGGCGGCCGACTGCTTCAGCGTCGGCATCGTCTCGCCGGCCGCGTAGCGCGACTGTGCGCCGATCGTGCCGGCACTGAGCGCCCCGAGGCCGACCACGCACAGGAAGCCGCCCGCTGCCATCCTCAGGATCGACCCCGGCCCACCGTCCATCGAGTCGAACTCGGCGATGAAGTCGCGCAGACCCAGGCCGCCGATCACGAGCCCGGCGAGGAGGAGCACGACCCCGAGGACACGCAGGGTGGTGCGGGTGCCCGCGGTGCGGGGAAGTCCGTGGCCCTCGTGGCCCTGGGGAGTGGTCATGCCCCCTCTTTACCCTGGCGGACAGGTGGGAAACGACGTCGACACGCCTGGGATGATGGCGCCGTGACGTCGGACCTGCGCATCCCCGCCGACCTGCTCCCCCGCGACGGCCGCTTCGGCTCCGGCCCCTCGAAGGTGCGCGTGGAGCACCTCGACGCCCTCGCCGCCACGGGTACGACGCTGATGGGGACCTCCCACCGGCAGACCCCGGTCCGGTCGCTGGTCGGCCGCGTCAAGGAGCGGCTCGCGACGCTGTTCTCGCTGCCCGCGGGCTACGAGGTGGTCCTCGGCGTGGGCGGCTCCACGGCGTTCTGGGACGTGGCGACCCACGGCCTGGTCGAGCACCGCTCCCAGCACCTGGTCTACGGCGAGTTCACCGGCAAGTTCGCCACCGCTGCCGCAGCGGCACCGTGGCTGGCCGAGCCGTCGCTGGTGCGCGCCGAGCCGGGCTCGCTGGCCGCTCCCGTGGCGACCGAGGGCGTGGACGCCTACGCCTGGGCGCACAACGAGACCTCGACCGGCGTGATGGCGCCGGTGCTGCGTCCGACCGGCATCGACGACGACGCCCTGGTGCTCGTCGACGCCACCTCGGGGGCCGGCGGCCTGCCGGTCGACCTGTCCGAGGTGGACGTCTACTACTTCGCCCCGCAGAAGGGCTTCTCCTCCGACGGCGGGCTGTGGGTGGCGCTGATGTCGCCCCGCGCGCTCGAGCGCGCCCAGCGGATCGCAGCGACCGACCGGCACGTCCCGGCGTTCTTCGACCTGCCGACCGCGATCGAGAACTCCCGCAAGGACCAGACCTACAACACGCCCTCGGTCGCGACGCTCTTCCTGATGGACGCGCAGCTGGAGTGGATGCTCTCGCTCGGCGGTCTCGACGCCACCGTGGCCCGCACCCGCGCGTCGGCCGCGCACCTCTACGACTGGGCCGAGCGGGCCTCCTGGGTGACGCCGTTCGTCGCCGACCCGGCGCACCGCAGCCACGTGGTCGGCACCCTCGACCTGCACCCGCCGCTGGACTTCGAGGACGTGCTGCGCGTGCTGCGCGCCAACGGCATCCTCGACACCGACCCCTACCGCAAGCTGGGTCGCAACCAGCTGCGCGTGGCGATGTTCCCCGCGATCGACCCCGACGACGTGCTGGCCCTGACCCGGTGCCTGGACTGGGTGCTCGAGCGGTTCAGCTGAGCAGCTTCAGCGTCGCCCGCTCCAGCGCCGCCTGCCGCTGGTCGGGGGTGTCGTAGGTCCGCCGCGTCGTGCGCTCGATGGTGCGCCCCTCCTCGTAGGCCTCGATCACCCGCGGGTCGACGTAGGAGGACCGCGCCAGGGTCGGGGTGTTGCCCAGGAAGCCCGACACCTCCTTCATCGCCCCAGCCACCGCCCGTTTGCGGGAGGCCGCGCTCTCGCCGTGCTCGGGGGTCTCGGCCAGCGCCGCCGCGGCGAGCACCGTGGCATGCCAGGTGCGGAAGTCCTTGGCGGTCGCCTCCACACCGGTCGTGTCGCGGACGTAGTCGTTGACCAGCTCCGGCAGCACCGAGCGCCAGGAGCTCGACAGCTTGTAGGACAGCAGCCGCGGGTCCTCGGCGCGGCGCCGCCGCATGATCTCGACCGCCTCGATCACCACCAGGTCGTCGATCTCCACCCGGTGCTCGACGCCGGACTTCCCGACGAAGGCGAAGACCAGCTTGTCCTGGCGTCGCCGCACGTGTCGCCGCTCGAGCGTGGTCAGGCCGAAGGAGCCGTTCTCGTCGGCGTACACGTCGTTGCCGATGCGGAAGTAGCCGAGGTCGAGCAGCCGCACCGCCGCCGCGCAGGCGCGCTCCAGCGGCATCCCCTCGCGCCCGAGGTCGCCCACGACCCGCTCGCGGGCCTTGACCAGGGCCTTGCCGAAGAGCAGCACCCGCTCGAACTTCTCCTGGTCGCGCTTCTCCCGCCAGGCCGGGTGGTAGAGGTACTGCCGCCGCCCGGCGTCGTCGGTGCCGACGGCCTGCAGGTGCCCGTTCTCGTACGGCGTCACCCACACGTCGCGCCAGGCAGGCGGGATCACCAGCGCCCGGACCCGGTCGGCCTCCTCGTCCGGCAGCCGCTCGCCCGCGGCGTCGAGGTAGACGAACCCGCGCCCGGCCCGGCGCCGGGTCCACCCGGGCTGGTCGGGAGAGGTCCTGCGCAGCCGCACCATGGCCTGAACCGTAGGTCGGGCTCAGCGCCGGCGGACCACCCAGCCGACCACACCCAGGAGGGCGATGAGCCCCACGAAGACAGCCATCACGAACCCCAGCGAGGCCAGGCCGCCCACCGTCGTGGCGTCCTCGGCCGCGGTCTCGTCGGTCGCGTCCGCCTCCCCCTCGGCCGCGGTCGAGGGCTCGGCCGGCTCCGGGGTCGGCTCCACCGCCTGCCGCACGTCCCTCGGCAGCCGCACCTCCAGCACGTCGGTGAACTGTCCCTCGGTGGAGACCAGCACCCGCCCGTCGGGGGTCACCGCGACGCCCTCGCCCTGGTCCTGGTCGGGCAACGAGAGGTCGCCGACGGCGCGCATCGACGGCCAGGCGTAGACGACCGCCCGCGCGTAGCCGCGCACCACGAGGTGCTTCCCGTCGGGCCAGAACGCCCCGTCGGTGGCGATCGGGATCGCGTCGGCGACGGGGCGCAGCTGGTTCGGGCGGTCCGGGTCCAGGCGCCGGGGCGCCGCGTAGAGGACGCCGCCGAAGATCTGCTTGGAGACGACGTAGAGCCGGCCGGTGCGCGGGTGGGACAGCAGCGTCTCCGCGTCGCGCGGCCCGTCGGCGTACACGAGCTCGAAGGTGGGGTAGGTGCCGCTGCGCTCGCCCCGCCCCACCGGGACGCGGGTCACCGAGATCGAGCTGCGCGCGGCCCCGTTGTCGCCGATGTCGCCGACCCAGACCTCGCCCGGGCCAGCGGGCGCCAGCGCCTCCATGTCGACCGGCGACTCGGCGAACCGCGTCACGCCGACGGTGTCCCCCGCCTCGGCGCCGTCCAGGGCGACGGTGAACACCCGGCCGGTGTCCCCGGAGTCGTTGATGGTCGAGAGCAGCCCGCCCCGGACGACGAGACCCGAGGACTCCACCACCTCGGGGTCGCTGAAGGTCATCACGACCTCGCCGCGGTCGGCGGTCAGCGCCGCGGTCACTCCCCCGGCCAGGAACGGCAGGGCGACCAGCACCGCGAGCAGCCGGCTCACGCCCCGCTCGATCCCTGGTCCGATCTGTGGTCCGATCCCTGGTCCGATCCCTCGAGCAGCTCGGCCAGCCGCGGCCGCAGCTGCCAGGTGGCCACGAGGTCGTCGTACTCCGAGACCACCGAGCCGCCGCGGACCGGCGACCCGGTGCGGACCGCGCGCAGCATGGTGTTGCGCGGGGTGTGCTCGGAGCCGACGAACTCCACGACGTCGACCCGGTAGCCCTGCTGCCGCATCAGTGAGGCGCGCAGCGCGTCGGTGAGGGTGTCGGCGAAGCGCTCGCGCAGGATGCCGTGTCGGGTGAGGGCGGAGTACGGCGACGGGGTCGGTGCCCTGCGCAGCTGGGCCGCCACGTCGTGGTGGCAGCAGGGGGCCGCGAGCACGACCGGCGCCTGCCAGCCCACGGCCCGGGCGAGCGCGTCGTCGGTGGCGGTGTCGCAGGCGTGCAGCGCCAGCACGACGTCGGGGGCCGGGTCGACCACGACGTCGCCGATGGTGCCCACGGCGAAGGACATCTGCTCGTCGACGCCGAGCGAGGCGGCGACCTCGCCGTTGTGGTCGGCCGACTGCTGCTTCACGTCGGCCCCCACGAGGTGCACCGGGAGCCCGCGCGCGTGGGTGAGGAACCGGTGGGCGGCGAAGGTCAGGTAGGCGTTGCCGCACCCGAGGTCGACCACGCGCAGCGGCTCGTCGGGCGTCGGCCGGCGCAGCGCACCACGCGACCGGGCGTCGGAGAGCGCCGCGTCGAGCTGGCGCAGGAACTCCTCGACCTGGCGCAGCTTGGCCTGCCGGCTGGGCTTGACCCGGCCCTGGGCGTCGGTGAGCCCGAGCGCCCGGAACACCGGGTCGGACTCCTCGAGCAGGCGTTCCTTGTCGCGGTCGTGCCCGCGCTCGGCCTGCACGGCCTCCTTGCGGGCCGCCGAGTGCAGCAGCCCCTCGCCCTTCTTGGTCACTCGCAGCTGGTGGGTGTGCGTGGTCGTCTCGACGTGCCAGTTGCCGAACGGCTCGTCGAAGAGCAGCGCGTCGAGCGCCTCGGCCGCCGGGCCGGCGGCCGGCTCGTCGCCGAAGAGGTGGTTGCTGGTGTGCGCCTGCGTCGCGTCGTACGCCGTCAGCTGCAGGTGCCGGCCGGCCTTGAGGTCCACGGGGCGGATCTCGACGCGGCGCCAGCGCGGCTCGCCCTCGCGGCGGCGGCCCGAGGCCACCGCACGGACCAGCGTGTCGGGGGCGAGGATCTCGGCCCGCAGGCGGGCGAGGGTACGCAGCAGCGGCTCGGCCATGGTCGGCTCAGACGATGGCGGCGACGACGACGATCAGCAGCAGGATCCCCAGCGCGGCGGGGATGATCAGGCGCCGGTGCTTGGGGTTCACGCTTCGATCCTAGAAGCCAGGAGTTCAGCGAGGTGCATCGCCGGGACGTCCGCGAGGTCGTCGAGCTGGACCTTGCAGGACATGCCGTCGGCGAGCACGACCGCGTCGGGGTGGGAGCGCACCGTCGGCAGCAGGTGGGTCTCCGCGACCGCGACCGACACCTCGTAATGGCCCTTCTCCATGCCGAAGTTGCCGGCGAGACCGCAGCAGCCGGGCACGCGGGTGACCGTGGCGCCGAGGCGCTCGAGCAGCCGCTGGTCGGCGTCCCAGCCCATCACCGCGTGCTGGTGGCAGTGCGGCTGGGCGACGACCTCGACCCCGGTGAGGTCCGGGAGCCCCAGACCGCCGGGGCGCTCGGCGTCCAGGCGAGCGACGAGCTCGGCGAAGGTCAGCACGCCCTCGGCGACGACGCCGGCGCGCGGGTCGTCGCTGAGCTCGACCAGGTCGCTGCGCAGCGTGGCGGTGCACGAGGGCTCCAGGCCCAGCACCGGGACACCGGAGGCGACGTAGGGCGCGAGCGTCGCGGCCGTGCGGGCGGCGATCCGCTTGGCCTCGGTCAGCTGGCCGGTGGTGATCCACGTGAGCCCGCAGCAGGCGTCGTCCTCGATGACCCGCACGGTCAGCCCGGCGGCCTCCAGCACCCGGATCGCGGCGTGGCCGGAGCCGGGCAGGAAGTGGTCGGTGAAGGAGTCGGCCCACACCCACACGTCGGGGGTCTCGGGCAGTCGGGCCGTGGTCGCGGAGCGGCGCAGGGTGCGGGTCGCGAAGGTCGGCAGCGAGCGGCGCTGGTCGACGCCCGCGGTAGCCCGGGCGAGCCTCGCGAACGCCGGCACCTTCAGCGAGGCGTTGACCACCGGCGCGACCGGCGCGGCGAGTGCGGCCCACTTCGGCAGCCGGCCGAGCAGCCGGTGGGAGCGGGGGCGGCGCTCGGTCGAGCCGTCACCGTCGTACCGCTGGTGGAGGGCCTCGGACTTGTAGGTCGCCATGTCGACACCGGTCGGGCAGTCCGACGCGCAGCCCTTGCAGGCCAGGCAGAGGTCGAGCGCGCCGGCGACGGCCGGGTCGCCCAGCCCGCCGACCAGCGTGCCGTCGAGCGCCTCCTGCAGCACCCGCGAGCGTCCGCGGGTGGAGTCCTTCTCGTCGCGGGTCGCCTGCCACGACGGGCACATCACGCCCGAGCCCTGGCCGGCGACCTGGGGCGCCACGCACTTGCCGACGCCGGTGCAGCGGTGGACGGCGTCGCCCAGCGACCCGCCGTCGTGGAGCAGCCGCAGCGCGGTGCGCGGCTCGCGGCGCGGGCGCGCGGGGCGCAGGTGGGCGTCGATCGGGTCGGGGTCGACGAGCACGCCCGGGTTGAGCACGTCGTCCGGGTCGCAGACGGCCTTGACCGCGCCGAAGAGCCGCAGCGACTCCGCGTCGTACATCACCGACAGCAGCTCGGAGCGGGCACGGCCGTCGCCGTGCTCGCCCGAGAGCGAGCCGCCGTGCTCGCGCAGCTTCTCGGCACAGGCCAGGAGGAACTCACGGAACCGGCGCCGCCCGGCGTCGGGGTCGCTCTGCCGATCGGTGAAGTCGAAGTCGATGCGCACGTGCACGCAGCCGTCGCCGAAGTGGCCGTACGGCACGCCCTGCAGGTCGTGGGAGCCGAGCAGCTCGTCGAAGTCGCGCAGCCAGGCCCCGAGGCGCTCGGGCGGCACCGCGGCGTCCTCCCAACCGGAGTACGCCGGTCGCCCGAGGCTGCGCGCGGCCAACCCGGCGCCGTCCTCGCGGATCCGCCACAGCGCCGCGGCCTCCCGGGCATCGGTGACCACGCGGTGCTCCAGCGCCGAGCCGGCCGCGACCAGCGCCTGCTCGAGACCGGCGTCGGTGTACTCCACGAAGAGCCAGCCGCCGCCGCGGGGCAGGTCGGGCACCGACCCGCCACCGGCCCGGACGAGGTCGACGATGCGGGCGTCGAGACCCTCGCAGGCCACCAGCGGACCCACCGCCAGCAGAGCCGGGACGGCCTCGGCCGCCTCGACCATCGTCGGGTAGCCGAGGACCAGCAGGTGCCGGGTGACCCGGTCGTCCACGAGCCGCACGGTCGCGCCGAGGACCACGCCCAGCGTGCCCTCGGAGCCGACCAGGAACCGCTCGACCGAGCGCCCGTTCTCCGGCAGGAGGTGCTCGAGGGAGTAGCCGCTGACCTGACGGGTGAAGCGGCCGAAGTGCGTGCGGACGTGGCCCAGGTCGGCGTCCACGACGCCCGTGAGCCCATCGACCACCGGCGACGACCCGCCGCTCCACACCTCGCCGGTGCCGAAGGCCACGTCGAGACCGAGCACGTTGTCCGCGGTGCGGCCGTAGCCCAGCGCGCGGGAGCCGCAGGCGTTGTTGCCGATCATCCCGCCGATCGTGCAGCGGGGGTGCGTGGAGGGGTCGGGGCCGAAGCGCAACCCGTGCGGTGCCGCGGCGCGCTGCAGGTCGGCGTGCACGGTGCCGGGCTCGACCACGGCGGTGCGCGCCTCGGGATCGATCGCCAGCACCCGGTTGAGGTGCTTGGTCGTGTCCACGACGATGCCCGGCCCGATGGCGTTGCCGGCGATGGAGGTGCCCGCACCGCGCATGGTCAGCGCCGTGCCGGTCCCGCGCGCCACGGCCAGGGCGGCCAGCAGCTCGTCGCGGTCGCGCGGCCGCACGACCACCTGCGGGGGGACGCGGTAGAGCGAGGCGTCGGTAGAGTACAGAGCCCGGGCCAGCGTGGAGTCGTCCACGTCGGCGACACCGGCCGCCCGCAGGGCTGCGGTCAGCTCCTGCGTGGCGGCCCGGTCCTGCGTGGCGGTCACGACGCCGTCCCGGGGCGGTAGCGACGGGTCGCGATCCAGAGCACGGCGGCCAGCAGCAGGGCGACGTACCCGACGGTCGCGGCCACGGCGACCGGGTCCAGCGAGGGGTCCGGGTCGTCGGCGGCACGCACCGTCACCGCCTGCACGACGACGAGGAGCACCATCGTGAGCGCGCCGATCCCGAGCAGGTCGGTCTCCAGCCGCGCGCGCAGCCGGGCCTCCCTAGCAGGGGTCGCGGTCCACCAGTCCTTGTGCGGCACGTTGACCATTGTCAGGGGCGCCCGCCGCATCCACCGCGCCAGTCCCACCATGAGCACCGCGATCCCCAGCCCCAGCACCGCGAACGTGACCAACGCCTCCTGCCGCCCGACGATCCGGTCGGCCTCGCCCCCGGGCCCGAAGTGGATCGGCACCCGGTCCGGGAGGGTCACCGCGGCGACCAGCAGCACCCCGGCGTACGCCGCGCAGGCCAGCGCCATGGCGACGCGCACGAGCTCGCGCAGGCGCTCGTCGCGACCGCCCGTCCCGCCACCCATCGCACTGCTCATCCCACTGCTCACCAGTGGTGCATGGAGTCGCGGAACACGGTCGCCAGGTCCTCCGCACGCACCTCACGCGGCGCGGTGGCCAGCAGCCGCTGCTGCTTCAGCGCCCCCTCGACGAGGTCGTCGACGTCGGAGTCGAGGTAGCCGACCTCCGCGAGCCCGCTGGGGATGCCGATGTCACGCATCAGCCGCGTGAGCACCCCCGGCAGCACGTCGGGACCGTCACCGGTCACGTCCGGCTCGAGCAGGCGAGCGGCCTCGAGGTGTCGCTGCGGGGACGCCTCGAAGGTGAACCGGAACGCCTCCGGCGCGGTCAGGGTCACCGCCATGCCGTGCGGCACGATCGGCTCGCCGTCGGGGTAGCCCTCGGGACGGTAGTCGCGCACCCGGCCGGCGATGGGGTAGGCGTTGGCGTGCGGCACGTGCACGCCGGCGTTGCCGAAGCCGAGCCCCGCGAAGGTCGCGGCCAGCGCCATCTGCTCGCGTGCCTCGACGTCACCGCCGTCGGCCACCGCCCGCCGGAAGGAGCCGGACAGCAGCGACATCGCCCGCTGCGCCCACAGGTCGGCGATCGGGTTGGCGCCGCAGTACGGCACCCGCTGCTCGGGCGTCTTGGCGTCGAAGTCCGCGAACCACCGGGCGGTCCAGCTCTCCAGCGCGTGGCAGAGGATGTCCATCCCCGCCGCCGCGGTCACCATCGCCGGCTGCCCCATCGTCAGCTGCGGGTCCACCACCGCCATGGTCGGACGCAGCGCGGGGTGGCTGATCCCCGTCTTCACGTGCAGCGACAGCACGTCGAGCACGCAGATCGTGGTCGACTCCGAGCCGGTGCCGGTCGTGGTGGGCACCGCCACCAGCGGCAGCAGCGGCTGGCTCGGCGCCTGTGCCCGCCCGACGGGCGCGTTGAGGTAGTCCATGAGATCGCCGGGATTGGTGGTCAGCAGGTTGACCGCCTTGGCGGTGTCGATCGAGGAGCCCCCGCCGACGGCGAGCACCGCGTCGAAGGGCCCGGCGTCCCGGGCGAACGCGATCGCGTGCTCCATGGAGGCGTCCGTGGGCTCGACCCGCACACCGTCGTACGTCGTCACCTCGAGGCCCCGCGCGCGCACCTGCTCCGCGATCCGCTCGGGGTGCCCGGTCGCCGCCACCCCCGGGTCGGTCACCAGCAGGATCCGGCGCGCGCCCAGCGCGGCGAGGTCGTGGCCGAGCTCGGCGGAGGCACCGGACCCGAACTTCAGGGCGGGGGCGGCGTAGGTGAAGACGGTCTCGCTCATGTGCCCACCGTAGGACCCCGGACCGCCGTAGCATCCCTCCAGCACGACCCGGAGCAGCGCGAGCCGGGGGTCCAGGAGGGGGGCGACCATGGCGCATCGACGCGGCGCGGCCGGAGTCGTGCTCCTCATCCTGGGCGGGGTGCTGGCCTCGATCGCCCTCGGCTGGGTCCTCTCGCGCCCCGAGGACCCCGACGTCTCCGCCGCGGCCGAGCCGGTCGTGCGCGACGGCGCCCTCGTCGACGCACGCACCGGCGACCCATGGGTCCCGCAGGGCCTGAGCTGGTCCGGCTTCGAGTCCGCCTGCGCCCAGGGGTGGGGCTACTCCGGCCTGGACCCGCTCGGCGAGGACGCCGAGGCCGAGCAGGCGGCCCTGATCGCATCCTGGGGCGCCGACACCGTGCGACTGCCGCTGAACCAGGACTGCTGGCTCGGCACCCGCGGCGCCCCCGTGAGCGACGACTTCGTCGAGCGCACCCCGCAGGGCTACCGGCGGGCCGTGGGGCGGTTCGTCGAGGCGCTCCACGAGGAGGGCCTCGTGGTGGTGCTGGACCTGCACAGCCGCAAGCGCATCGGCAGCGCGGCCTTCGGCAGCATGGCGATGCCCGACTCGGAGTCGCTGGCGTTCTGGCGCTCGGTCGCCGCCCAGTACGCCGACAGCCCCTCGGTCCTCTTCGACGCCTTCCACGCCCCGCACTCGCGCGTGGACGCCCGGGGCCGGCCGGTCCTCGAGCTGGACTGGCGATGCTGGAGCCGCGGCGGCTGCGACGTGCCGGTCGACGACGACCGGACCCCGACGCGGGCGGGGCGGGCCACCTACGAGGCGTTGGGCATGGACGACCTGGTCGACTCCATCCGACGCACCGGCGCCGAGCAGCCGATCCTGCTGAGCGGGCTGGACCGGGCCAACGACCTGGAGTCCTGGCTGGAGTGGGCGCCGGAGGACGACCAGCTGGTGGCGGCGTTCCACGCCTACGACACCGCAGACTGCGGGCCCACGTGCTGGGAGGAGGTCATCGCCCCGCTCTCCGACCTCGTCCCTGTGCTGACCACCGAGCTCGGCGCCGAGGACCCGACCGACGGGTGGGTCGCGGACTACCTCGCGTTCGCCGAGGAGCACGACATCGGGTCGCTGCTGTGGGTGTGGGCCGAGCGGCCGGGGGACCCGATGGCGCTGGTGAGCGACCTCGAGGGCACTCCCACGGCCTGGGGCGAGCTGGCCCGCCGGTGGTGGACCGACGGGCTCACCGGCGCCGGATAGCGGACGTCCCGGCGCCCGGCGGGCGTCTGAGCGACCCGTCCTGGTGAGCGCGTGGCACGACGGTTGTTACCGACGGTCACGGGCCCCCTCGATCCTGTTACCGAACCTTGTAGGTGCTGTTCCCCCGTGTGGGAGGGCCCGCTCATATCGTCGAAGCATCGCTGGCGCGGACCGTGTGCCGGCTTCGGAGGAGGGGCGGGCGCATGACGGTGCAGGCAGGAGCCTGGCAGGGCGGCACACGCGGCAGCGGCAAGGGTGTCGGCGCCGCCGTCCTGGGCGCCGTGCTGACCCTCCTGATCTTCGTCGCGGTCTTCGTGAGCTTCCTCATCGCGCCGCTGGCGCTCCTGCTCGTCGCGTTCCTGGCCTGGACGGTCATGAAGCCGCGGCAGGAGTCCGGCCAGGCGCCGGCAGCCGGCGCCGCGCCCACCGAGGACGACACCTCCTACGGCTTCGGGGCGGGGGCCCGATGAGCACCGACACCCGCGCCGGCGCCACGAGTGCCGCGGCCCGTCTGGGCGACGGCATCGACGTCGAGCTGCGCCACCTGCTGCCCGAGGGCCTGTGCCGCACGTTCCGGGTGATGCCGTACGCCGTCGCCGACGGCACCGTGCTCGTGGCCGCCGCCGACGCCGACGACGAGATCGCCCTGGAGGTCGTCCGGGAGCGGATCGAGCAGCCGGTGCTGCTCGTGCGCCACACGGCTGTCGAGATCATCGCCGCGATCGACGAGACCTACCCGCCCGACGACGACTGGGTCGAGAGCCCCGAGGCCCGCCGAGCCCGCACCCAGATGGCCCAGATGCTCACGCGTAGCGGCCTGGTCACCAAGGAGCAGCTGCAGCGCGCGACGCTGGAGTACTCCCGCACCGGCGACCCGCTCGGCGACATCCTGGTCTCCCACGGCGCCATCACCGAGGACGTCCTCGTGGCCGCGCTCTCGGAGATCCACCAGATGCAGCGCGTCGGCCTGCGTGACTTCGCACCCGACCCCCAGGTCACCCGCCGTCTCCCCGAGCCGCTCTCGCAGTCGCTGCAGGTCGTGCCGGTCGCCGAGGCCGACGACACGGTGCTGCTCGCCGTGGCCCGCCCGCTCGAGGCCGAGGACCTGCGCGCCGTCGAGGAGGCCCTCGACCAGCCGGTCCGCCAGCTGCTGGCCAACCGCACCGACCTGGACCAGCTCATCCAGCAGGTCCACTCCGAGCACTACGCACAGGTCTCGACCGAGCTCCTCATGGAGTCCGCGCCGGAGTCCTCGGCCCACGTGGTCATCGCGCCGACCCAGAAGGCCGTCCTGGTGATGGCCCTGGTGCTGATCGCGATCTGCGGGATCCTCTGGCCGATGGGCACGCTCATCGGCCTGGTCGGTGCCGCGAGCTTCGCCTACCTCTTCGTCTCGGTCTACAAGTTCCGGCTGACGCTGCGGGCGCTCGGCACGCACCTCGAGACCGACGTGACCGACGCCGAGATCGCGCTGCTGGACGAGCGGCACCTGCCCGTCTACACGATCCTGGTGCCCCTCTACAAGGAGGCCGGCATCGTCTCCCGCCTGGTGCGGGACATCAACGCGCTGGACTACCCCCGCACCCGCCTCGACGTGAAGCTGCTGTGCGAGGAGGACGACGAGGAGACCATCGCGAAGATCCGGTCGATGGACCTCCCGCCGCACTTCCACCTGGTGGTCGTGCCGGACAGCCAGCCCAAGACCAAGCCGAAGGCCTGCAACTACGGCCTGCAGCTCTCCCACGGCGACTACTGCGTGATCTTCGACGCCGAGGACCGCCCCGACCCCGACCAGCTCAAGAAGGCGGTCATCGCCTTCTCCCGCGTCCCGGGCAACGTGGTCTGCATCCAGGCGAAGCTCAACCACTTCAACCAGGACCAGAACATGCTCACGGCCTGGTTCGCCAACGAGTACTCCATGCACTTCGAGCTGGTGCTGCCCGCCATGGGCGCCTCGGAGTCGCCGATCCCGCTGGGCGGCACCTCCAACCACTTCGTCACCTCGGTGCTGCGCGACCTCGGCGCGTGGGACCCCTTCAACGTCACCGAGGACGCCGACCTCGGCATCCGGCTGCACCGCGAGGGCTACCGCACCGCGATGATCGACTCCACCACGCTGGAGGAGGCCAACTCCCAGGTCGGCAACTGGATCCGTCAGCGCTCGCGCTGGAACAAGGGCTACTTCCAGACCTGGCTGGTGCACATGCGTCACCCGTTCCAGCTGCTGCGCGCCACGGGCCTGAGCGGGTTCCTGTCGTTCAACCTGACCATGGGCAGCGCGTTCGTCCTGCTGATGAACCCCATCTTCTGGGGCCTGACCACGCTCTACGTCTTCACCCAGGCCGGGTTCATCCAGCAGCTGTTCCCGGGCATGGTGTTCTACGCCGCCAGCGCGATGCTCTTCATCGGCAACTTCGTCTTCGTCTACCTCAACGTGGCGGGCAGCCTGCAGCGCGGCGAGTTCAGCATCACCCGCACCGCCCTGCTCTCCCCCCTCTACTGGGGCCTGATGAGCTGGGCGGCCTGGAAGGGCTTCATCCAGCTGTTCACCAACCCCTTCTACTGGGAGAAGACCGAGCACGGTCTGGACGAGGAATCGGCATGAGCGCCACCGACACCACTCCCCAGCCGCCCACCCCGGCCGGCGAGCACCACATCGTGGTGCAGCCCGAGCAGCCGACCCGCCGCGTCGTCACCAACGCCGAGCGGCTCTCCGGTGTCATCCAGTCGGTCGGTCGACGGCCCACCGACATCCCGCGCCGCCGCTGGGAGAGCCTGGGCGTCTTCGCCTTCTTCCTCATCGCCTGGAGCCTGTTCGGCCACTGGCTGGTCGTGGACAAGCACGTGGTCGGCTTCGAGACCCTCGACCGCCTCAACCGGGCGCTCATGGTGTGGCACAACGACCCGCCGAAGCTCTCGGCGCTCGGCTTCGACTACCCGCCGCTGGCCACCCTGCTGGTCACCCCGCTGACGATCTTCAGCGACCTGGCCCGCAACCTGGCGATCATCCCCGTCACCTCGGCGGTCTTCGCGGCCGGCACGATGGTCGTCCTCAACACGATGATGCGGCGGGCGGCCGTGCTCGCCCCGCTGCGCTACACCGTCCTGGTCGCCCTGGGCGCCAACCCGCTCGTCGCGCTGTACGCCGCCGGCGGCGCCCGCCACTTCCTGTGGCTCTCGCTCGTGGTCGTCGCGCTCGGCGCCCTGTTCGCCTGGTACGTCACCGCCGACATCCGGTTCGTGATGATCGCCGGCCTCGCCTTCTCGGTGGCCACCCTGGCCGGCTACTCCAGCCTGCTGTGGTTCGTGCTGAGCGCCGTGATGATCGGCGCGGTCCTGGCCCGGATGGGCGCCGACGGCACCGAGATCGAGGGCACCACCGTCGGGTTCGCCTCGCCGACCGTCTACGTCATCGCGTTGTGGACCGCCTTCAACCTGCTGCTGCTGGGCAACCCGTTCGCCTGGATCACCGAGAGCAGCGACGCCCTGGGCAACGTCAGCGCCGAGGAGTTCTCGATCGTCGGCCTGCTGCGCTGGACCGGCGAGCTGGTCCTCTACGGCGCACCGATCGCCATCGTGGTCCTGCCGGCGCTCTTCTTCGCCGGCATGGCCCGCCGCAACACCTTCGCGCTGTGGCTCGGCGTCATCCTCACCTTCACCGTCCTGGCCCCGGCCGGCGCGGTCGTCCTCAACGTGACCGACAGCCCGATGGTGCTGCGCAACGCGCTGCCGATCCTGGTCGTCTCGGTGATCGGCGCGATCTGGCTGGCGCGCTCCGCCGGCTCGAGCGCGACCCTGGTTAGCGCCCTGCTGGTCGTGGGCCTGCTGCTGAGCATCCCGTGGACCTTCCAGGGCATGAAGGACTACAAGTACCAGAACCTCGAGTCCACCTTCGCCGCGGCGATCTCCACCGGCCAGAGCCAGGAGGGTGCCCGCACCCGGTCCGGCCAGGTCGTCGGCGTCGTGGACGAGCAGGCGATGGCGTCGTTCATCCGCGCCAACGTCACCCGCCGCGGCTCGATCCTCACCGACAACGCCCAGACCTACGCGGTCATGCTCTTCACCGGCCGGCCGGACCTGTTCTTCGACCGCGTCGACCAGTCCGACGGCCCCTGGCTGGAGGCGGCCGCTGACCCGGCCGAGCACGTGGACTACATGCTGCTGTCGACCGACACCGCCGCGGACCTGCTGAGCAGGCTCTACCCGGAGGCTGCGGCCGGCCGGCACCCGTCGCTGACCACCGTCTACACCACCGCGCGCTACACGCTGGTCGGCGTGCCGTCGGGCTTCGACCCCGGGGGTGCCGTGCCGCAGACCGCCAGCGAGATCGCCGAGCAGTCCGGCGCCGAGGAGGACGGCTCGGAGGAGCCGGTCACCGACGAGCAGGAGCCGACGCTGCAGCCCGAGCTGGAGGTGACGTCGTGATCGACCAGCGCACCACCGGCATCGAGCCGCCGCCGACCCTCGACGACATCCTGTCCCACTCCGACCGGATCGGCCGCGTGGACTTCAACCACCGCCTGGTCCCCGAACCCGCGCCCGAGCCGGAGCCCGAGCCCATCGAGCCCTCCCCCGAGGCACACGCCGACGAGGACACGGTCGACGAGGACACTGCGGCAGCCGGGGTGCCCGTGGAGGAGTCGATCGCTCTCGAGGCCACGGCTGTCGAGGCGGCCCCCGCAGAGGAGGCCGGGGCCCCGGCCGACCGGGCAGACGCGGCGGACGCGGCGGCGGAGGAGCCGTCCCCGCTGCCCACGATCCTGCCGGTCGTCAGCGACCTGGCCGACGAGGTCGAGCCGGTCCCCGCGCCGGCGCCCGAGCCCGAGCCGTGGCCCGTCGCCGTCGAGGACCGCGACGAGACCGAGGCCGTGGCCGAGCCCGAGCCCGTGACCCCGGCCGAGCCCCACCGCGACCACCACGACCACGACGACCACGACGACCACGACGACCCGTACGACGACCTGCAGGAGGACGAGGAGGTGGCTGACGTGCTGGAGCTGTCCGAGCCGACGTCGGCGCTGCTGTCCCTGGTCCCCGCCGAGGACGCCGCGGTGGTCGCCGAGGACGTCGACGACGTCGTCGCCGGCGTGATCGGTCGCATCCGGGAGGTGCGGTCGGCGACGATCGCCCACCTCGAGGCGATCGAGGTCGAGTCGGCGCTGCGCTGCGAGATGCTCACCGCCCAGGCCGAGCTCGACGCCGAGCTCATCCGCCTGCACGCCCGGCGTGAGGCCCACGCGATCATCGCCGCGGCCCGGCACCGCTCGGGGCTGCCGCCGCGCACCTCCAGCGACGAGCAGCGCCTGCGCGAGCTGCACGACGCCGCGACCCGCCTGTCCGAGGAGCTCGAGGCCCTGGGCATCCGCCGCGGTTCTCCCGACCACCCGTTCTCCCGATGACTCGGCGGCCGATGACCATGCGACCCACCAGCACCCAGACCACCCGCCGCAGCGGCGCGGCCCGCCGCGGCCTGTCCGCCCTCGCGGTCGCGGCCCTCACCGTCTCCCTCGCGGCCTGCGGCTCGGACTCCGACGACGAGTCGGGGCGCACTCCCGAGGCCGAGGTCACCGTCACCGCCGGTGCCGCCGAGGCGACGACCGACGGGCTGCCCACCGCCGAGGCCCGCCTCTTCGCGGCCACCTCGCCGTGGAACACCCGGGTCGACGGCGAGCCGGTCGACGACGCGTCGTCGCGGATGATCAACCGCGCACAGTTCCGCGTCGGCGTCGTCGAGGACGCCACCACCGTCCGCACGGTTCCCCGTCGGATCACCGACCCGCTCTACATCAACACGGTGTCGTGGACGGTGCCCGTGGTGGCCGGCGGCGAGCCGACCGCGGTCGTGTGCCGCCAGTCCCAGTGCGGGGACGGCGACGACACGGTGACCCTGACGATCCCCGCGGACGTCGACCCCGACCCCCGCTACGACGGCTGGTTCACCATCGTCGACGCGGGTGACAACGTCGCCTACGACCTGTGGCGCGCCCGTCGCGAGGACGACGACTCGATCTCCTACCACTACATGAAGAAGTGGGCGCTGGACGGCCCGGGCTACCAGGAGCCCGGCAGCGTCGGGGCCCGCGGTTCCGGCCTCCCGCTCTTCGCCGGCCTCATCCGTCCCGGCGAGCTCGAGGCCGGTCTGATCGAGCACGCGCTCGCCATCAGCGTCCCCGGTCCGGCGCAGAACAGCTACGTGCAGCCGGCGTCCTCCACCGACGGCAACGGGGAGACCAACTCGCTCCCCGAGGGCGCCCGCATCCGCCTGAAGGCCGACGTGGTGCCCGAGCGTCCCCGCGACCCGCGCACCGGCAAGCCGATCCGGCTCACGGCGCAGCAGCAGCGCATGGCCGACGCGATCGTGCTGACCCTGCGCACCTACGGCGCGATCGTCGTCGACCGCGCCGAGGTGCCGACGCTGTACGCCCAGCGCGACGTCACCGCCGACCTGATCCAGGGCAACGAGCTCCAGGGCCTGACCCTCGACGACTTCGAGGTCGTCCAGCTGGGCCAGCGCTATCCCTACCCGCCCGTCGAGGGGACGGATCGATGACCAGCCTGATGAGCGGCCCGGCGAGCACCCGCACGCGTCGCACCCACCGGACCAGGACCGCGCTCACCGCCGGCCTCGCAGCCTTCGCGCTCCTCGGGCTCAGCGCCTGCTCCGAGGAGCCCGCCCAGGACGCGACCGACATCGTGGCCGACGCGCAGGCCCAGGACTACCGCGACGACCAGGCCGAGAGCCAGCGGGTCCGCGAGGCCTACCGCCAGCTCCCGCAGCCGACCAGCGGCACCGTCCGCATCAGTGGCAACCGGGGCTCGCTCACGCCGGACGAGGTCTTCGCCTTCAACCAGAGCGGCACCAGCACCGACGTGTCGATGACCTACGACGGCGAGGACGCCGCGTTCGCGGCGCTGTGCTCGGGCGAGATCGACATCGTCGACTCCTCGCGCGAGGTCACCCGTGCCGAGTTCGAGGCCTGCCGACGCGTCGGCTTGGACCTCGTGCAGTTCCAGGTCGCCTCGGACGCCGTCGTGGTGGCCACCAAGAACGAGTCCGACGTCGGCGGCGACTGCCTCTCCACCGACCAGGTCCGCGAGATCTACCGCGCCGGCTCCCCGGTCACCCGGTGGTCCCAGCTCGGCGACGGCTTCGACGACGTGCCCCTCAAGGTCGGCGGTCCCAACCGGGAGAACAACGCCTTCTCCTTCTTCGGGCAGTACGTCCTCGGTGCGCCCCAGCCGGCGATGACCAACCTGCGCTCGGACTACCGCGCCTTCGACACCGACCAGGGCTCGCGACTGTTCGTCGTGGGCCGGGAGAAGGACTACGACTTGGCCGGCAAGCTGCGGGAGCGCAGCCGCAAGCGCGAGCTCATCAAGCAGCAGCTCTCCGATTGGTACCCGGTCGTCAACGACGCCAAGGACGAGGTGCAGGTCGCTCGCGAGGAGGTCGCCAAGGGTCAGCGCGACCAGCGCCCGCTGGCCACCCAGCAGGCCGACCAGGCCCGACTTCAGCGTGCGATCGAGGCGCTGGAGGCCGCTCAGCGCCGGATGCGGGTCCTGGAGGCCCGCAAGCGGGAGATCACCGCGGTGTGGGAGCGCTCGGTCAACGCCCGCAAGCGCGTCCAGGCCTCGCGCGGCAACGTCGCCTACTTCCGGTTCAGCTACTACGAGCTGTTCGAGGAGCAGCTGCGTCCCTTCGAGATCACCACGCCCGAGGGCGAGCGCAACTGCATCTTCCCGAGCCAGCAGACCATCACCAGTGGGGAGTACCCGCTGGCCCGCCGGATGCTGCTGACCACCACCCAGCGCTCCCTGGAGCGCAGCGAGGTCGCCGAGTTCCTGCTGTACTACCTGAAGAACGCCG
>Ga0208056_100029_pt1 | contig 76397 bp, 81 predicted proteins | sample DeeseametaMP2052_FD_184178 | JGI IMG/M metagenome (GOLD analysis project Ga0208056, IMG submission 184178) | Marine microbial communities from the Deep Pacific Ocean - MP2052 (SPAdes) | ecosystem: Environmental > Aquatic > Marine > Oceanic | place: West of Cabo San Lucas, Mexico, North Pacific...
CGCTGCGACCTCCGGCTGGGTGTAGGTGACGCGCGGGACCACCGGGTCGACCGTGCGACGCAGACCGAGCACGGCGTTGCTGGCCGCCAGGCTCCCGTGGCTGCCGGCGACGTGGGTGAGCTGCGCGTGGCCGGTCAGGTCGCCGGCGGCGCGGATGCGTGGGTTGGTGGTGCTCAGCCGCTCGTCGACGCGGACGTACCCACGGTCGTCGACCTCCACGCCGGCGGCGTCCAGGCCGAGGTCGTCGGTGCGCGGACGTCGACCGACAGCCACGAGCAGCCGGTCGAAGGGGACCTCCGCACCCCCCTCGAGCACGAGCACGCCGGAGCCCGGGCTGTCACCGGATCTGTGACCGGGCCGCACCCGCTCGACCGTCGCGCCGGTGCGGACGTCGACGCCGTCGGCGGCCAGCGCCCGGGTCACCGCCGCGGCGGCCGCGGGGTCCTCGGCGGGGAGCAGCCGGTCGGCGCCCTCGACGACCGCGACGGCGACGCCGAGGCGTGCGAAGCCCTGGCCGAGCTCGCACCCGATCGCGCCGCCGCCCAGCACCACCAGGCGACCGGGGTCCGCGCGCAGGTCCCAGACGGTGTCGCTGGTGAGGACGTCGACGTCCTCGATCCCGGGGATCGGCGGGACCGCCGGTGCCGCCCCGGTGGCCAGCACCGCGTGACGGAACCGCAGCGGCGTGCTCGTGCCGTCGGGGTGGCGGGCCTCGGCGCTCGTCGGGCCGGTGAGCCGGACCCGACCGGCCAGCACCGAGGCGCCGACCTCCTCGATGCTCGCGGGGGAGTCGTGGGGCTCGATGTGCCGGATCGCGGCCCGGACGTGGTCCATGACGCGGGCGAGGTCGACCCTCACCTCGCCGACGTCGATCCCGAACCGCCCGCCGTCACGCGCGGCGGCGGCCACGTCGGCCGCGGCGAGCAGCGACTTGGACGGCACGCAGCCGGTCCAGAGGCAGTCCCCGCCGGTGCGATGCTCCTCGACCAGGACGGCTCGCGCTCCCAGCCGGGCGGCGGTCTTGGCGGCGACGATGCCCGCGGTGCCGCCGCCGACGACCAGAAGGTCCCAGGGCTCGACCTCCACCCGGCCGCTGTCGGAGGCGCGGCTCATCGCTCCCGCCCCTCGGCCAGGTCCTCGACCAGCGCGCGGACCCGCCGGACCGAGGCGTGGTCGACCGGTGTCCCGCGTCGCCAGCCGCCGAGGGCGCGACTCAGCAGGCGGTGCTCGCCGAGCACGTCGGCGCAGCGCTCGCAGGTGGCCAGGTGCTCCTCGAGCCGGGCCACCTCACGCGAGGTCAGCGGTGCGGCCGGGTCGGCGTCGAGGTAGCGCTGCAGACGACGGGCCGACCAGTGGCAGGTCAGCATCCGGCGGGCGGTGCGGATCATCGGGTCTCCTTCCCGGGGCGGGACGAGTCGGCTGCGAGCGCGGCGCGCAGGCGGGTGCGCGCCCTGCTCAGGCGCGACATGATCGTGCCGACGGGCACGTCGAGGACGGCCGCGGCATCGGCGTAGCTGAGGTCGTGCACGTCGACGAGCACCACCACGGCACGGAAGCGCTCGTCGAGCGCGGCCATCGCCGTCCGGAGCGCCGGGTCGAGGTCCTCGGCCAGCGCCCGGTCCTCCGCGCTCGGCGCGTGCGCGCCCCCGAACGCCGGGCGCGCGTGGTGCAGGACCTCCCAGTCGCCCACGGTCGAGGGGCGCTGGCGTCGGTGCATGTTGAGGTGGGTGCGTCGCAGGATCGTCAGCAGCCAGGCGCGGGGGTGCCTGCCGTCGAAGCGGTCGATGGCCCCGAAGGCACGGATCATCGTCTCCTGGACGAGGTCCTCGGCGTCGGTGTCGCTGCCGGTCAGCGAGCGGCCGACGCGCAGCAGCACCTCGATCTCGGGCTCGACCACGTCCGCGAAGGCGCGCAGCCGCGGGTCCGGGGGTGCGTCGGTCCCTCGGCGCTGCGGGTCCAGGCTCATGACCGCGTAACCCGGTGGGGGTGCCCGTGCCTTCCCGCTGCCGGGTCGAGGCGCACGCACTGGAGGTGCTCGAGCTGGAGGCCCACGAGGTCATGATGGCCGCAGCACCCGGCGATCGCTGGACGCCGAGAGTGAAACACGTTCTACTTTGCCTGTGACCGACACCACCACCCCTGTGCGGAGCAAGAGCGCCTCCCTCGCCATCGTCACCGGCCTGTACGTCGTCGCGGTCGCCGCCGCGGCAGCCTGGCTCTACCTCGGCCCGGACACGGCGTACCTCTGGTTGGACGCCCTGATCGCCGACCTGGTGGCCACCGCGGTGGTCTTCGCCGGGAGCCGGATCGTGCACAACTCCTCGTGCTACGACGCCTACTGGTCGGTGATCCCGCCGCTGCTGGCGGTCTACTGGTGGCTGGAGCGCGAGCCCGGCGCCGACGAGGTGCGCTTCGCGCTGCTCTCGGTCGTGCTCTGGCTGTGGGCGATCCGCCTGACCGCCAACTGGGTCTACTCCTGGCCGGGGCTGCACCACGAGGACTGGCGCTACCCGATGCTGCGCGAGAAGAACCCGAAGGTCGAGCTGCCCGTCGACCTGATGGCCATCCACGTCTTCCCGACGCTGCAGGTCTTCGCCGCGATGCTGCCGGTCTACGCCGTGACGCGCTCGGAGCGCGCGTGGGGCTGGCTCGACCTCGTCGCGCTGGTCGTCGGTGTCGGTGCGGTGCTGCTGCAGCTGGTGGCCGACACCCAGCAGCACCGCTTCGCCCGCACCAAGCAGCCGGGGGAGTCGCTGGTCACCGGACTGTGGGCCTGGTCGCGGCACCCCAACTACCTCGGCGAGATCCTGATGTGGTTCTCGCTGCTGCTCTTCGGCCTCTCCGCGCTGCCCGGTGCCTGGTGGTGGCAGGTCATCGGCGTCGTCGGGATGACCGCGATGTTCCTGGGCGCCTCGATCCCGATGATGGAGCAGCGCAGCCTCGAGCGGCGTCCGGGCTACCAGGACGTCATCGACCGCGTGCCGATGCTGCTGCCGCGACCGCCCCGCCGGTCGTGAGCAGTCGGTCGTGAGCGGTCGGTCGTGAGCGGTCGGTCGTGAGCCGGGTGGGTCCGCCGTGACCCGGGTGCTGGTCGCCGGCCTCGGCGACACCGGCGTGCTGTGCGCGGGGGCGCTGGCCCGCCACGCGATGGTGCGCCGCGGCGTCTCGGTCACCGGGGTGTCACCGACCACCGGGCTGGTGAGTGGCCAGGAGCTGGGGCTGCGGCTGACGAAGCCCGACGCTTGGTCGCGGGACTACCGCATCCCGTACCGCTCGTTCCGGCGGCTGGACCGGGTCGACGTGGTGCACGGCCGGCTGGTGTCCTCCGACCTCGCCGCGCGGACGGTCTCCGTGGTGGGGGCCGACGGGTCGCCGCGCGAGCTCGGGTACGACGTCCTGGTCGTCGCCACCGGGGTCGCCAACGGGTTCTGGCGCAGCGACGCCGTGCGCACCGACGACGCCGTCGCCACCGACCTCGCGGACCGGCACGCGCGTCTGGCGGCGGCCGGCTCGGTGGCGGTCGTCGGGGGCGGAGCCGCGGCCACCTCAGCGGCGTACAACGTGGCGGTGCGGTGGCCCGGCAAGCGGGTGGACCTCTACTTCCCCGGCGAGCGGGGGCTGCCGCAGCACCACGGCCGCACGTGGGCCGGCGTCCGGCGCCGCCTGGAGGCGGCCGGGGTCGTGCTGCACCCGGGGCACCGCGCGGTGCTCCCGACCTCCGACGAGCCGGCACCGGGGCCGGTCACGTGGTCGACCGGCCAGCCGGCCGCCGACGCGGACCTCGTGCTGTGGGCGGTGGGCCGGGTGCGCCCGCACACCGGGTGGCTGCCGGACTCCGTCCTCGACGAGGGCGGCTTCGTCCGCACCGGCCCGGACCTGCGGGTGCCGGGGGGCGACGGTGTGTTCGCGATCGGTGATGTCGCCGCGACCGACCCGCTGCGCTCGACGGCGCGCAACTTCCAGCACAGGGTCCTGGCCGCCAACGTCGCGGCGTACGTCGACGGGCGACCGCTGCAGGAGATCTCGCTGCCGGGACGACGCTGGGGATCGGTGCTGGGGCCGCAGCGCACGGGGCTGGAGGTGTTCAACCCCTCGGGGCGGCCGTTCCGGATCCCTCGGGTCGTGGTCGACCGGGCGTTGCAGCCGTGGGTGGTGAAGAAGGGGATCTACGGCGGGGTGCGCCGCTAGTCGTCCAGGGGGCCCGGCTCAGCCGACCTCGGGGGCGACGATCTCGAAGACCTTGTCCAGGCCCATCATCCGCAACACCTTGCGCGGCTGGTTGTCGGCGCAGGCCAGCGTCATCGTCGCACCGCGCGAGGTGAGCCAGCGTCGCGCCGCGACCAGGGCGCCGATGCCGACGGAGTCGAGGAAGCTCACGGCGGCGAGGTCGACCACGACGCTGGGGGTGGAGACCTGGGCGGGGTCGTAGAGCACGCGCCGCAGGTGCGGCACGGTGAGGACGTCGAGCTCGCCGGAGACGACGACGACCGTGCGGTCGGGGTGCTGGACGACGTCGAAGGTGACGTCCTCCGGGGCTGGGGCTGTCACGGGACTCCAAAGCGCTGGGGTGGCTCGATCCTCGCTGCTGCGGCCGGTTCGCACCAGATCCCTCGGGGTGGGGCGGCGTGCGCGGTGGCTCACGCCGCCAGCCCGAGCTGGGCGAAGGCGAGGTCGAGGCGGAGGCGGTGTCGCTGCGGGGGCGGCAGGCCCGGCGCGCGGCTGAGGTGGCGGTAGCCGCTGGGGGTGATGGTCTCGATGACGGTCGGGTCGCCGGGCAGTGGTCGCGACGACCAGCCGGGGGCCTGCTTGGCGTAGTTGCAGCCTTCGCAGAGGCCCTGCCCGTTGTCCGCGCTCGTGGGGCCGCCCTCGGCGTGGGGCCGGACGTGGTCGTGGTGGCGCACCGGTGCGTCGCAGCCGGGTGTGCGGCAGGTGCGGTCGCGGGTGGTGAGGAGGTCCGCGAGCCCGGCGGGGAAGGTGCGGGCCGTCGACTCCATGGCCACCAGTCGACCGCTCCTGTCGAGGTAGAGCCGCTTGAGCTCTGCGACGCCCTGCTCGGACGCCCGGCGCACCAGGTCGCGCACGAGGTCGGCGGGCAGCGGGATGGCGCCGGTGCCGGGGGCGCCGACCCACCCCGGCTCGTCCCCGTCGCGGCCGGGGAGGTTGAGCAGGGCGGCGTCGGACAGCGTCACCTGCACCGTCACCGGGACGACGTCGGCGTCGCCGAGCACCCCCTCGACGAGGGTGTCGGCCATGACCTGGCCGCGGGTGCGCTCGTCGCCGGCGGCACGGGCGGAGTCGGCGCAGCGGCTCAGGGTCGCGTGCACCGACACGCCCTGGGCCAGTGGGAGCAGGGCGGAGAGCCTGACCATCCCGTCGGCGACCGGCCGGATGCTCGTGTGCCGCTCGGAGACGGCCTTCTCGTGCCGGGCCACCGCGGCGGCCGGGTCGGCGACGTAGGCCAGGCGGTCGACCTCGGCACGGAAGCGGCGCTCGCCCCAGCCGGCCGTGGTGCTCTCCTCGCTCATCAGCTCGGCATCGATCCGGAGCCGGTCGACCAGGCTCAGGCACGCGGTGCCCTGGGCGATCTGCGTGGCCCGCCACTCGGTGCACCAGCCGTCCCTCATCGCGGCGAGGGTGTGGGGGAGCTCCTCGGCCAGCACCACGGCGAGCCCGAGGTGGATGCCGCCGCGGTGCGGCGACTCCCGTCGGGCCAGCGCGACCTCGGTGCCGATGCCGCGCTCACGCATCGGCTTCGGCAGGTGCGCCCGCTCCTCGACCCGCGCCCGCTTGAGCGCCACTGCGGCCTGCGCCTGCACGGCGCACAGCGAGTTCTTCAGGCGCTCCGCCTCGGCGATCAGCTCGACGGCCGCGGCATCGACCTCGCCCGGCTCCAGCCGACCGAGCGCCTCCACGGCCTCCAGCGCCTGCTGACGCAGATCGCGGAGCGTGGCGGCGGGTTCCATGAACCGATGCTAGTCGAACATCTGTTCGAAAACAAGGGTTGCGGGCACTGCGTCATGGGGGGACGGGGTCGAGCAACCTCGTCCGCTGCGCCCCTCAGAACCGCAGCAGCACCTTGCCCGAGACCGAGGCATCGCGAGCGGTGCCGAAGGCGTCGAGCACGGTGGCGGTGTCGGTGACGTCCACCTCGTGCGTGATGGCCGCGTCGAGGGAGAGGCCGGCACCCAGGGCGGTGACCACGTCGTCGATCTCGTCGCGGAAGCGGAAGCTGCCGACCAGCTCGAGCTCGCGGGTGATGGCGTTGGCCAGCAGGGTCGGCTGCTCGCCGGCGGGCTGCAGGCCAACCATCACGACCCGGCCGCCAGGACGGGTGCCACGGATGGCGGAGGCGAGCCCGGGGCGGGAGCCGGAGCACTCGAGCGCGACGTCGACGTCGAGCTCGGTGATGGCCGGGTCGTCAGCGGCGAGGGTGGTCGAGGCCCCCAGGTCGCGCGCGATCCGGCGGGGCAGGTCGTGCAGGTCGACGGCGACCACCTCGGCCGCGCCCAGGGCGCGGGCCGCGGCGACCGACAGGGCGCCGATCGGCCCGCAGCCGACCACCAGCACCCGGCGGTCGCGGACGTCGCCGGCGCGGGCCAGGCCGTGCCACGCCTCGGCCGCCGGCTCGCACAGGGCGGCGGTGCGGAGCGGCACGGAGGCCGGGAGCGGGCGCAGCATCGAGGCCGGCAGCGCCACCCGGCGCGCGAAGACACCGGGGGTGTGGGGGAGCAGCGCCGCCGATCCGAGGTAGGAGTCGTGCGTGGCGGGGTGGACCGTCACCGGCGTGCCCGCGGCCGGGCCCGAGCCGTCCTCGGCGGCCACGAGCACGGTCCCGGACATCTCGTGACCCAGCACCATCGGCTCGCGAAGGATCGAGAGGCCCGCGGCGCCGTGGGTCCAGTAGTGCAGGTCCGAGCCGCAGATGCCGCCGTACGCGACCGAGACGACGGCCTCGCCCGGGCCGGGCGTCGGCTCGGGTACCTCCTCGACGCGGAGGTCGCCGGCGGAGTGGGCCACCACGGCGATGTTGGGGGCGAGGTCGGGCAGGTCGCGTGCGCTCACCTCAGACCACCGCCGTCATGCCACCGTCGACGAACAGCACCTGGCCGTTGACGAAGGCCGCCGCGTCGGAGGCGAGGAACACCGCCGGGCCGACGAGGTCCTCGACCCGCCCCCAGCGCGCGGCCGGGGTGCGCCCGCGGACCCAGCCGTCGAAGGCGGGGTCGTCCACGAGCGCCTGGGTCATCTCGGTGTGGATGTAGCCCGGCGCCAGCGCGTTGACCTGCAGCCCGGCCGACGCCCACTCCGCGCACATGGCGCGGGTGAGGTTGCGCAGCCCGCCCTTCGCGGCGGTGTACGGCGCGATCGTCGGTCGCGCCAGGTCGGCCTGCACCGACGCGATGTTGACGATCCGGCCGGCGCCGCGCGGCACCATGTGCCGGGCCACGGCGCGACCGACCACGAACGCGCTGGTCAGGTTGGTGGCCAGCACCCGCTCCCAGTCTGCGAGGTCGAGCTCGAGCAGGGGGACGCGGTGCTGGACGCCGGCGTTGTTGACGAGGACGTCGATGGGGCCGACACGCTCCTCGACCTCGTCGACGGCCGCCGCCACCGCGGCCTCGTCGGTGACGTCGAAGGCACGGGCGAGCACCCGCCCCTCGCCGTACGCCGACGCGAAGGCCGCGCGGGTCTCCTCCAGCGCTGCCGTGTCACGGCCGTTGAGGACGACCCGGGCGCCGGCGGCGAGCAGGCCGTCGGCCAGCGCGCGACCGATGCCGCGGCTGGAGCCGGTCACCAGGGCCGTGCGTCCGCTGAGGGCCGGCGTGGGCGAGGGGGCGGGTGCGTGGCTCATGCGATGCCCGCCGCCACGCCGTAGATCGCCAGCGCGCCGACGAAGCCGACGATGCCGATGAGGGCCTGGCCGACGGTCCAGGTCTTCAGGGTGGTGGCGGTGTCCATGCCGAAGAAGCGGCTGACCAGCCAGAAGCCGGAGTCGTTGACGTGGCCGGCGAAGACCGAGCCCGCGGCGAGGGCGAGGACCATCGCGGCCAGCTGGCCCGCGTTGAGGTCGGTCGCGGCCTGCACGGCCGGCTGCACCAGCGCGGCCGCGGTGGTGAGGGCGACGGTCGCCGAGCCCTGCGCCATCCGCACGATCGCGGCGATCACGAAGCCCGCGACGATCAGCGGCAGGCCGAGGGAGTCGAGGGACTCGGCGATGGCGCCGCCGATGCCGGTGGCTCGCAGGACGCCGCCGAACATGCCGCCCGCGCCGGTGATGAGGACGATCGCGCAGATCGGGCCGAGGGCACCGTCGACGACCCGGTCCACCAGGCCGCGGTCGCGGCCGTGGCGCCAGGCCAGGACGTACATCGCGACGAACACGGTGATGAGCAGCGCGACGGGCGTCTCACCGAGCAGGCGCAGCCCGCGGACCCAGCCGTCCTCCAGGGAGACGACCTCGGCGGTCGCCAGCGCGTTGAGGCCGGTGTTGAGGAAGATCAGGACCAGCGGCAGCGCGAGCAGCGACAGCGTGGTGCGGACCGTCGGGTCGCTGCGGAAGGCCGCGGCGTCGTCGTCGTGGTCGGTGCTGCGCAGGATCTCGGGGACCGGCAGGTCGTAGGTGCGACCGACCCAGCCGCCGAAGACGCGACCGACGAGGACCCAGGCCGGGATCGCGATGAGCAGGCCGAGCAGGACCACCAGGCCCACGTCGGCGCCGAGCAGGCCGGACGCGGCGACCGGACCGGGGTGCGGCGGGACGAAGATGTGCATGACCGAGAAGGCGACGGCGGCCGGGAAGGCGTAGGTCAGCACGGAGCCGCCGAGGCGGCGGGCGACGGCGAAGATGATCGGCAGCATGACGACCAGGCCGGCGTCGAAGAAGATCGGGAAGCCCATCAGCAGCGAGGCGATGCCCAGCGCCAGGGGCGCGCGGTCCTCGCCGAAGCGCTGCACGAGCGCGTCGGTCAGCACCTGGGCGCCACCGCTGAGCTCGAGCATCCGCCCGAGCATCGCGCCGAGGCCGACGAGCAGCGCGACCGCGGCCAGCGTCCCGCCGAAGCCCGAGAGCATCGTGGGCACCACCGCCTCGAACGGGACGCCCGCGGCCAGCGCGGTCAGCGCACTGACGAGCACCAGGGCGAGGAAGGCGTGCACGCGGGCGCCGATGATCAGCACCAGCAGCACCGCCACGGCGGCGGCGGCGAGCCCGAGGAGGCCGGCGGTCGGCAGCTCCCAGGTCAGCTCGAGTTCGGTCATGGGGTGGTGCTCCTGCTTCTCTGAGTCGCTTCTGCGGTGGTGGGGGTGATGCGGACCGGGGTGGACCCGGGGTGGGTCAGGCGTCCAGGTCGCGGGCGACCGTCGCCACGAGTGCCTCGACGGTGGCCTCGACGTCGACGCGGACGCCGGGCTCGTCGGGGTCCAGCGCCTCGAGGGCGCGCTGCTGGGAGGCCTGCAGGCTGGGCGGCATGAAGTGCCCCTCCCGGGCGGACTGGCGCATCGCGATGAGGGAGGCCTCGCCGTCGAGATGGACGAACCGCAGTCCGGGGGCCCACGACCGGAGCCGGTCGCGGTAGGCGCGTCGCAGCGCCGAGCAGCTCATCACGCCGCCGTCGGCGTGGGCGGCCAGCCACTCGCCGACGATGTCGAGCCAGGGCCAGCGGTCCTCGTCGGTCAGTGGCTCCCCGGCGCTCATCTTCTCGATGTTGGCCTCCGGGTGGAGGTCGTCGGCGTCGGCGAAGGGCACCCCGAGGTGGCGCGCCAGCGCCGCTCCGACGGTGGACTTGCCGCTCCCGGAGACGCCCATCACCACGATCGGTCCCCGGTCGCCGGGGTTCCCGGGGAGGTCGACGCGGTCAGCTGCTGTGGTCACGATCACAGGGAAACCCATAAAGACATACTTTTTCAAGTGTCACGATCAAATTCGACAGAGCATTTCACTTCTCGCTGCCGGATGAGAGGATCCGTGCCGTGAGCCCGAGCCCCCGCCCCGCGACGTCCGGCGGCCGGCACGCGGACGTGCTCGACGCCCTGGGGGGCGACATCGCCGCCGCCCGGCTGGTCGAGGGCGAGGTGCTGACCGTCGAGGGCATCTGCGCCCGGTACGCCGTGTCGCGCAGCGTCGCCCGCGAGGCGATCCGGGTCCTCGAGGCGATGGGGATGCTCGCGGCCCGCCGGCGGGTCGGCATCACCGTGCAGCCGCGCGCCGGGTGGAGCGTCTTCGACCCCCGGCTGATCCGCTGGCGCCTCGACGAGGGCGACCGGGCCGACCAGCTGCTCTCGCTCTCCGAGCTGCGCCGCGGGGTCGAGCCGGCGGCGGCGGCCCTGGCCGCCGCCCGCGCCGACGCCGAGCAGTGCAAGGCGCTGGCCGGAGCGGTCTCCGACATGCAGGTGCACGCCCGCACGGGCGACCTCGAGCCCTACCTGCGCGCCGACCAGACCTTCCACCGGGTGCTGCTGGAGGCCAGCGGCAACGAGATGTTCGCGGCCCTGGTCGACGTGGTGGCCGAGGTGCTCTCGGGCCGCACCCAGCACGGGATGATGCCGGCGCGCCCGAACCCCGAGGCGGTCGCGCTGCACGACGACGTCGCACGGGCCGTGCGGCTCGGCGACGTCGCGCTCGCGCAGGCGTCGATGACCTGGATCATCGACGAGGCCGCGGACGCGCTGGCGTCGGGGCGGTAGCCCCGCGGGGCTTGGTGTGGCCGGTCAGGCCGTCGGTGCGGGCGCCGCGCCCTGGGCCGGACCGGCCGGGGGCGTGGTCAGCTCCAGCACGTCGCGCAGGGCCGCGGTGAGCGACTCCAGCTCGGCGGCGTACGCCTCGGGGGTGAGGCGCTTGGACTTCAGCTCACGGCCCAGGGAGAGCGCGACGAGGCGGACCCGGCCCGACGTGGCGGGGTCGGTGCGCTCGACGCGCGAGACGGTGCGTTCGAAGTCCAGTCGTGCCGCTGTTGCGCGTGCGTCGGTGTCGATCATGCGTCGTCCCACCCCTCTCGAGTCATGTGGCTGATGCCGTGCTCGACCAGCGTAGGTCGCACCCGGTCGGGACGCCGATTCGGCAGGGGAGGGGACGGCCGGTCCCACGCGGCCGGCGTCAGGAGTGCACGTGGGCGCGCTGCCCTTCGCGGTCGAAGATCATGATCGCCTCGGCGGGCCTCCCATCGAGGGCCGACATGGAGTGGGGGACCATCGTCGCGAACTCCGCCGCCTCGCCGGCGGCGACGTCGATCTCGCGCTCGCCCAGCCAGAGCCGGACGCGTCCCTCGAGCACCAGGAACCAGTCGTGGCCGGGGTGCACCCGTTGCGCCGGTCGCACCGGCTCCTCCTCGCCCGGGACCTCGGGCTCGAGCCGCACCTTCTGGGCGACGGTCCGGCCATCGGGGCGGCTCAGTGGCCAGGTGGTGCGGGTGCCCGAGCTGTGCGGGACCGGTCGGATGACGACGTCGTCGTCGGAGGGCGCCTCGAACAGCACGTCCAGGCTGACGTGGAGCGCCTGCGCGAGCGGGATGACGACGTCCAGGCTCAGGCCGCGCTTGCCGGTCTCGAGTCGGCTGATGGTCGAGGGGCTCAGGTGCGTCCGCGCTGCCAGCTCGTCGAGGGAGTAGCCGAGCGTGGTGCGCAGGCTGCGCAGGCGGGTGCGTGCCAGCTCCTGGACGTCGATGGCGCCGGTGGTCGGAGCGTCGCTGGTCATGGGACGAGCATGACAGGTCTTGCGATTCCTGCAAGTCCCTTTGCTGGAACTGGTCGGGTGCCTACCGTGGAGGCATGAGCGGATCCGGCACCCCCAGCACCCACGACCACCAGCACGCGCACGAGCGCCACCACGAGCACGGGCACGACCACGGGCACCGGCGCACGATGCAACGCCACTGCGAGGTCGCGGTCATCGGCGGCTCCGCGGCCGGTCTGGCGGCGGGACTGCAGCTCGCGCGGCAGCGACGCAGCGTGGTCGTCGTCGATGACGTCACCCCACGCAACGCGCCCGCCGAGCACATGCACGGCTACCTCGGGCGCGAGGGCGCCTCGCCGGCCGAGCTGGTGGCCGTCGGCCGCGAGGAGGTCCGCTCCTACGGCGGCGAGGTGCTGACCGGCCGGGTGCTCGGTGCCCGCCGCCTCGAGGACGGCTCGTTCCGGCTCGACCTGAGCGGCGGCCACACGCTGGTGGCCCGTCGGGTCGTCGCCGCCACCGGCGTCACCGACGAGCTCCCCGAGATCGAGGGCCTGGCCGAGCAGTGGGGCCGGGGAGTCGTCCACTGCCCCTTCTGCCACGGCTACGAGGTGCGTGACCAGCGGCTGGTGATGATCGTCGCGCAGCCGCTCGGGCTCCACGCCGCCCCCGTCTGGCGGCACCTGAGCGACCGGCTCACCGTCGTCCTGCACACCGACCTCGGGCCCGACGTCGAGCGCGACAGCATCGCGCCACTGGAGGCCGCCGGCGTGCCCGTGGTCCGCGGGCCGGTGCGGCGCGTCGTCGAGGCACCCGACGGCTCCGTCGCCGGGGTGGAGATGGTCTCCGGCGAGGTGCTCGCGGCCGACGCCGTGCTCGTCGGGTCACGCTTCCGGGCGCGCGCGCAAGTACTCGCGGACCTGGGCGTCGAGCCCACCGACCATCCCAGCGGCGCGGGGGACTTCGTGCAGGTCGACCCGATGACGGGCGAGACCGCCGTGCCGGGCGTCCACGCGGCCGGCAACCTCACCGACCCCAGCCTGCAGGTGCTGCCCGCCGCGGCCCACGGCAGCCGGGTCGGCGCCATGGTCGCCTTCAGCCTGGCGTCCGAGGACCTGCGGACGGCCGCCCGGGACTCGGGGCGGACGTCGGGACAGCGGCACGACTGGGAGCAGCGGTACGCCGGCGAGGACCGGATGTGGAGCGCCAACCCCAACGGCACCCTGGTCCAGGAGGTGGCCGGCCTCACGCCGGGCCGCGCGCTGGACGTCGGCGCGGGGGAGGGGGCCGACGCCCTGTGGCTGGCCGAGCAGGGCTGGCGCACGACGGCGACCGACATCTCCCAGAACGCGCTGGACCACGTGGCCGCCGAGGCGGCGCGTCGCGGGCTCGACGTCACCTGCCTGCAGGCCGACGCGGTGGTGGCCGGTGCCTTCGGCGACGAGCCTTACGACCTGGTCTCCCTGCAGTACGGCTCGTTCCACCGCTCGCCCGACCGCACGGGGGTGCGCAACCTCCTAGGCGCCGTGGCGCCGGGAGGGACCCTGCTGGTCGTCGCCCACGACCTCGCGCCGATGCGCGAGCCGGTCGACGTGGCCGAGCAGACGCGGATGTTCGACCCCGACGCCTACGTGGGGGTCGAGGAGATCGCCGCGGCGGTGAAGGACGACGACGCCTGGGAGGTCGAGGTCCTCGAGACCCGTCCGCGTCCGCCGGGGGCCGCCAGCAGCCACCACGTCGACGACGTGGTGCTGCGGGCGCGCCGTCTCGCGTGACCCGCTGCCGTCAGGGCCCGGGCGCAGGTGCCCTAGGGTGACGGCACACGTCTCGTGGTGACAGGAACCCGGTGCGACTCCGGGGCGGTTCCGCCACTGTGACGCGGTGGGTCCCCGCACCTCGGGGCCCACCGCGAAGCCAGACACTGGCCACGGGACCTCCGCCGAGCAGGGGCGAGAACCCCGAGGAGAAACCCATGGGCCAGACCCGTCGTGCGCGCATCGCGCTGCTGTCCACCTCCGACACCGACCTGCTGTCCGCGCGGGCCAGTGGCGCCGAGTTCGTCCTGGCGAACCCCTCGCGGCCCGGGCACCAGACGATGGCGGAGGCCATCGAGGGCTGCGACCTGGTCGTCGGACGCGTGCTGGGCTCCCCGCAGGACCTGTGTGACGGCTTCGTCCGGGTCCGCGCGACCGGCATGCCGACCGTGGTCCTGGGCGGGGAGCAGCAACCCAGCGCGGAGCTGATGGAGCTCTCCTCGGTGCCGATCGGCGTGGCCGCGGAGGCGCACCGCTACCTCGCCGAAGGCGGCCCGGAGAACCTGCGCCAGCTGCACGCCTTCCTCTCCGACACCGTGCTGCTGACCGGCGAGGGCTTCGAGCCGCCGGTCGAGGTGCCGCAGTGGGGGTGGTCTCGACGCGCGCTCGCTGACGCTCGCTGCTCGACCACCACGGACGGGCTGCCGCGGGTCGGGGTGCTCTACTACCGGGCCCACGAGGTGTCGGGGAACGCCGGTTTCGCCCACGCCCTGGCCGACGCGATCGACGCGACCGGTGAGGCCGTCGGCGTACCCGTCTTCGCCGGGTCCCTGCGCTCGGCGCCCGACGAGCTGTACGACGCGCTCGGCACGCTCGACGCCCTGGTCGTGACCGTGCTGGCCGCGGGCGGGACCACCCCCGCCGGCGCGAGCGCGGGCGGCGACGACGAGGCGTGGGACGTCGAGCGCATGCGAGCGCTGGACATCCCGGTCCTGCAGGGCCTGTGCCTGACCAGCAGCCGCGCGGAGTGGGAGGCCAACGAGGACGGGGTGACGCCCCTGGACTCCGCGACGCAGGTGGCGATCCCCGAGTTCGACGGCCGGATCATCACCGCGCCCTTCTCCTTCAAGGAGGTCGACGAGGACGGTCTGCCGCACTACGTCCCCGATGCCGAGCGCTGCCGGAGGGTCGCGCGGATCGCGGTCAACCACGCCCGGTTGCGCCACGTCCCGCCGGCCGAGCGCCGTCTGGGGCTCGTGCTCTCGGCGTACCCCACCAAGCACAGCCGGGTCGGCAACGCCGTCGGTCTGGACACGCCTGTCTCCACCGTCCGGCTGCTGGGCCGGCTGCGCGACGCCGGCTACGACCTCGGGCTCGACGACCCGGACGCGGTGGTCAGCCGGGTCCTGGCGATGGCCGAGGACCCCGCGTGCACCGACGCCGAGGCGGGCGACGCGCTCATCCATGCACTCATCGACGCGGGCGGCCAGGACGAGGAGTGGCTGACCACCGCGCAGCTCACCGAGGCGCACGTGCGGATCACGCCGGAGCAGTACGCCGCGTGGACCGCCGACCTCGACGCGGGCCTGCGGGCCGGGATCGAGGAGGCCTGGGGTCCCGCGCCGGGCACGTTGTTCCGCAACGACGACGGCGAGCTGGTGCTGGCGACGCTGCGCGCCGGCAACGTCGTGCTGCTGATCCAGCCGCCACGAGGCTTCGGGGAGAACCCGGTCGCGATCTACCACGACCCCGACCTCGCCCCGAGCCACCACTACCTCGCGGCGTACCGCTGGCTGGAGGCGGGGCAGGAGACCGGTGGTTTCGGCGCGCACGCGTTGGTCCACCTCGGCAAGCACGGCTCGCTGGAGTGGCTGCCCGGGAAGAACGCCGCGCTCTCGGCGGCATGCGCCACCGACGCCGTGCTGGGCGACCTGCCGCTGGTCTACCCGTTCCTGGTCAACGATCCCGGCGAGGGGGCGCAGGCCAAGCGCCGCGCGCACGCCACGATCGTCGACCACCTGGTGCCGCCGATGGCGCGCGCCGAGACGTACGGCGACATCGCCCGCCTCGAGCAGCTGCTCGACGAGCACGGCAACATCGCCGCGATGGACCCGGCGAAGCTGCCGGCGATCCGCGGCGAGATCTGGCAGCTGATGAAGGCTGCCGAGATGCACCGCGACCTCGGCCTGGACGAGCGCCCCGAGGACGAGGAGTTCGACGACTTCCTGCTCCACGTCGACGGCTGGCTCTGCGAGATCAAGGACGCCCAGATCCGCGACGGCCTGCACGTGCTCGGCCAGGCCCCGGACGGTGAGGCCCGGGTCGACCTGGTGCTCGCGATCCTGCGCGCCGCGCAGGTCTTCGGCGGCCAGGATCAGGCCGTGCCCGGGCTGCGGGCGGCGCTGGGCCTGAAGCCGGACGAGGCCACCACCGTGGTCGACGCCTTCGAGGAGCAGGCCCGCGAGCTGGTGCTGGCCATGGACGCGGCCGGGTGGGACCCGGCGGCGGCCGTGGGGCTGCACGACGACCCCGAGGTGCAGCGGGTGCTGAAGTTCGCCGCCGAGCAGGTGGTGCCCCGGCTGCGGCGCACGACCGACGAGCTGGACGCGGTGCTGCACGCCCTCGACGGCGGCTTCGTGCCCGCCGGGCCGTCCGGCTCGCCGCTGCGCGGCCTGGTCAACGTGCTGCCGACGGGTCGCAACTTCTACACCGTCGACCCGCGCGCGGTGCCGAGCCGGCTGGCCTGGCAGACCGGGCAGGCTCTCGCCGAGGGACTGCTGCGCCGTCACGTCGAGGACACCGGCGCCTACCCGCGCTCGGTCGGTCTGTCGGTGTGGGGGACCTCGGCGATGCGCACGTCCGGGGACGACGTCGCCGAGGTGCTCGCGCTGCTGGGCGTGCGGCCGGAGTGGGACGAGGCCTCGCGGCGCGTCAACGACCTGGTCGTCGTGCCGCTCGAGGAGCTGGACCGGCCGCGCATCGATGTCACGGTGCGGATCAGCGGCTTCTTCCGCGACGCCTTCCCGCACGTCGTGGCGATGCTCGACGACGCCGTGCGGATGGTGGCTGCCCTGGACGAGCCCGAGGACCTCAACTACGTCCGTGCCCACGCGCAGGCCGACCTCGCCGAGCACGGCGACGAGCGCCGTGCGACGACGCGGGTCTTCGGCTCCAAGCCGGGGTCGTACGGCGCCGGCATCCTGCAGGTCGTCGAGTCGCGGGACTGGCGCAGCGACGCCGACCTCGCGGAGGTCTACACCGCGTGGGGCGGTTTCGCCTACGGCCGTGACCTCGACGGCCGGCCCGCGGCCGACGACATGCGCACGGCGTACAAGCGCATCCAGGTCGCGGCCAAGAACGTCGACACCCGCGAGCACGACATCGCCGACTCCGACGACTACTTCCAGTACCACGGCGGCATGGTCGCCACGGTCCGCGCGCTCACCGGCTCGGACCCGCAGGCCTACGTCGGCGACTCCACCAGTCCCGACGCGGTGCGCACCCGCACGCTGCAGGAGGAGACCAACCGCGTCTTCCGCGCCCGCGTGGTCAACCCGCGGTGGATCGCCGCGATGCAACGGCACGGCTACAAGGGTGCGTTCGAGCTCGCCGCCACCGTCGACTACCTGTTCGGCTTCGACGCGACGGCGGGCGTGGTGCAGGACTGGATGTACGCCGCGCTCGCGCAGGAGTACGTCCTCGACGAGGCCAACCAGGAGTTCATGCGCCGCTCGAACCCGTGGGCTCTGCGCGGGATCGTCGAGCGGCTGCACGAGGCAGCCGACCGGGGGCTGTGGGCCGAGCCCGACCCGGACCTGGTCGCTCGGCTCCAGCAGGTCTACCTCGAGACCGAGGGGGACCTGGAGGACCGCGCGTGAGCGCCGCGACCGGCACCCGTCGACGGGTGCGGGTGATCGGCATCGGCATGGGGCCGCAGCACCTCACGCCGGAGGCGGTGGCGGCACTGGCCTCGGTCGAGGTGGTGATCGCCTTCGAGAAGGGCACGCACGACCCGTTGCTGGCGGTGCGGCGCGCCATCTGTGCCGAGCACGGCGTGCCGCTGGTGCTGGTGCCCGACGCGGAGAGGGACCGCCGTGAGGGCCACGACGAGGCGTCGTACGCCGCTGCCGTCGCGGCCTGGCACGCCGCGCGGGTCGAGCGCTGGCACCGGGCGCTGGCGGCGCACCCGGGCGACGTGGGCCTGCTGGTCTGGGGTGATCCCGGGTTCTACGACTCCACGCTGCGACTGCTCGACGCCCTCGGCGAGCGGGTGCCGCTCGAGGTCGAGGTGGTGCCGGGGATCAGCAGCCTGTCGTTGCTCGCCGCCCGGCACCGGCTGGTGCTCCACGACGTCGCGCGGCCACTCCACGTGACGACCGCGCGGCGGCTGCCGGAGGCGATCGCGCAGGGGCAGCGCAACGTGGTGGTGATGCTCAACCGACGCATCGAGCTGCAGGGGCTGGGCCTCGAGGACTGGTCGATCTGGTGGGCCGCGAACCTCGGCGCGGCCGGGGAGCAGGCCGTGGCCGGACGGGTCGGTGACGTGGGTGGGGCCATCGATGCCGCGCGAGAGCGAGCCGCCGAGGTCGACGGCTGGGTGATGGACCTGTACCTCCTGCGGGCGCCGGCATGAGCCTCCCGGACCGCGACGTGCTGATGTGCCGGGACTGCTGCTGCGGCTCGGAGGCGAAGCATCCCGGCGTCGACCACGACGGCCTGCGCGACGCCCTGGTCGCCGGTGCCGGGCGGGCGGGCGCCGACGTGCGGGTGCGGGTGGTCGACTGCCTGCTCGCGTGCGACCGGAGCAACGTGGTGCTGGTGCGGGACTTCGCCGGCGGGGGGCGGCCCCAGGACACCTGGCTGGGTGGCGTGCTGGACCGCGACAGCGTGGAGGCGGTGGTCCGCTGGGCCGACGAGGGCGGACCGTTGCCCGCCGAGCTGGACGACCTCGTGTTCGCCAGGGTGCGCCGATGAGCGGACACACCTGTCTCGCCGTCCCGGTCCCGGCCCTGGAGGACTGGGTGCGGGAGCGGACGGCGCACTACGACCCCAGCTTCGTCTCCACCGACCCGGGCTTCGCCCACGCGCACCTCACGCTGCTCGCCCCCTGGGTCGAGCGCCCCACGGCGGCGGACCTGCGACGGGTCGCGCGGGTGCTCGCCGGGGTCGAGGCGTTCACCGTGTGGCTGGCTGCCCCGTCGGTGTTCCCCGACGGCCTGGTGCACGCGGTCCCGGTGCCCGACGAGCCGCTGCGTGCACTGACGGCGGCGCTGGCCCGGGCCTTCCCGGCGTACGTCCCCTACCGGGGGAGGTACGGCGACCCGACCCCGCACGTGACCCTGGACCGGCTCGCGCCGGACGTCACCACGGCGTCGGTGCGCGAGTCGCTCGGGGACGCGCTGCCCGCCCAGCTGGTCGTCGACCGCGTCGACCTGCAGTGGTGGGGCAACCACGCCTGCCGTCGGATGCACACCTGGGAGCTGTCCCGCACCGCGGTCGGCTCGGGGGCACCCGCATGAGCGGGTTGCTGGTCGCCGGCACGACCTCGGACGCCGGGAAGAGCCTGGTCGTGACCGGGCTGTGCCGCGCGTTCGCGCGCCGGGGGGTGCGGGTCGCGCCGTACAAGGCGCAGAACATGTCGAACAACTCGATGGTCGTCGACGGGCCCGACGGGCTCGGCGCCGAGATCGGGCGGGCCCAGTGGACCCAGGCGCTGGCGGCCCGCGCCGAGCCCGAGGTCGCGATGAACCCGGTCCTGCTCAAGCCCGGCGGGGAGCGCCGCAGCCACGTCGTCGTCATGGGCCGCCCCGGCGGCACGGTCTCGTCGGGGGACTGGGAGCAGGGGCGGCGACACCTGGCTGAGGCGGCGCACGCCGCGTACGCCGACCTGGCCTCGCGCCACGAGGTGGTCGTCGCCGAGGGCGCCGGCAGCCCGGCGGAGGTCAACCTGCGGGCGGGCGACTACGTGAACATGGGGCTGGCACGCGCGTTCGGCCTGCCGACCGTGGTGGTCGGCGACATCGACCGCGGCGGGGTGCTCGCGGCCTTCGTCGGCACCCGTGAGCTGCTCGAACCCGAGGACCGTGCGCTGCTCGCGGGCTGGGTGGTGAACAAGTTCCGTGGTGACGTGGGCCTGTTGCGGCCGGGGCTGGTCGAGCTGGAGCGTCGCACGTCCCTCCCCGTCCACGGGGTGCTGCCGTGGCGTCCCGACGTGTGGCTGGACTCCGAGGACGCTCTCGACCTCGAGGGCAGGACGTCGTCGGGGGCGGGCGCGCGGGTCGCGGTCGTCCGGTTCCCCCGGATCTCCAACTTCACCGACGTCGACGCCCTCGGGCTCGAGCCCGACCTGGACGTCGTCTTCGCCTCGTCCGCGCGCGACCTCGGCGACGCCGACCTGGTGGTGCTGCCCGGCACCCGCGCCACCCTGGCCGACCTGGTCTGGATGCGGTCACGTGGCCTGGACAGGGCGGTCCTCGACCATGCCGCGCGCGGACGAGCGGTGCTGGGCATCTGCGGCGGCTGCCAGGTGATGGGCAGGTCGGTGAGCGACCCCGACGGCGTCGAGGGGGACCGCGGGGCCGTGGTGGAGGGACTCGGCCTGCTCGACCTGGAGACGGTCTTCGGGACCGAGAAGGTGCTGCGCCGGCACGACCCGGCCGGCTACGAGATCCACCACGGGCGGGTGACCGGGGTGCTGGAGGCCGGGTCGGTGACCGGGACGATGGTCCACGGCGCCCTCGAGGACGACACCGTCCGCGCGTCCTACCTCGCCACCGCCCTGGGTGTGCGCTCGCAGGCGTCGTTCCCGGCCGCCCGCGAGCGCCGGCTCGACCTGCTGGGCGACCTGGTCGAGGAGCACCTGGACGTCGATGCCCTGCTGGCGCTGGCGGCGCGCCCGTGAGGGTGCTGCTGCTCGGCGGCACGGCCGAGGCCCGCGCGCTGGCCGAGCAGCTGGACGGGTCGGGGGTCGAGGTCGAGACGTCGCTCGCCGGCCGGGTCGCGCGTCCGCGCCTGCCGGTCGGGTCGGTGCGCATCGGAGGCTTCGGCGGGGTGGCCGGGCTGGCGGCGTACGCCGCGGGGTTCGACGCCGTCGTCGACGCGACCCACCCCTTCGCCGCGACCATCTCCGCGCACGCCGCCCTCGCCGTGCCGCACGACCGTCTGCTCCGCCTGGCACGCCCCGGGTGGGAGGACCCCGGCGGTACCTGGCACCGGGTCGCGGACCACGACGAGGCGGCAGCACGCGCAGCGCAGCTGGGGGAGCGGCCGTTCCTGACGGTGGGGCGCCAGCACCTCGGCAGCTTCACCGGACCGCTGGCGGACCGGCCCGTGCTGGCGCGCGTCGTCGACGACCCCGAGGTCGCGTTGCCCCCGTCGTGGCGGCTGCTGCTCGACCGCGGCCCCTACCTGCTCGCCGACGAGCGCGCGCTGATGCGCGAGCACGCCGCGGACGTGTTGGTGACCAAGGACTCCGGCGGGATGCACACCTGGCCGAAGATGGCGGCGGCCGCCGAGCTGGGCGTGCCGTGCGTCGTCGTGTCCCGACCGGATCCGACGGCCGGGGTCAGCGTCGTGGACGACGTGGGGGCAGCGGCTGCGTGGGTGCTCGCACGGCGATGAGGGCGGAGACGACAGCGGCCCCGAGGCCGACGCGCGCGGCGAGTCGTCGTGCGCGGGTGACGTCGTGAGCGGTGGGGGCGGCCCCGTCGCCGAGGCGCGGGCGGTCCTCGGTGCGGTCGCCGTAGGTGGTCGGCCCGCCCAGGGTGACTCCGAGGGCGCCGGCGAACGCGGCCTCCACGGGGCCGGCGTTGGGGCTGGGGTGCGCGCCCGCGTCCCGGCGCCAGGCGCGGAGCGCGCCGGCGTGGTCCGGTCCCGCTGCTGCGGCCAACGCTGCGGTGAGGCGCGCACCGGGCAGACCCAGCACGTCGTCGAGCCGGGCGCCGGCCCAGCCGAAGCGGTCGTGACGTGCGGTGCGGTGCCCGACCATCGCGTCGAGGGTGTTGGCGGCGCGGAAGCCGAGCAGACCCGGGAGGCCGGCGACGGCACCCCAGACCAGGGCTCCCACCACGGCGTCGGAGGTGTTCTCGGCGACCGACTCCACGGCGGCGCGGGCCACCCCGGCGGCGTCGAGGTCCGCGGTCGATCGACCGACGATGCGGCCGACCTGCGTCCGGGCGCCGGGCAGGTCGTCGACCGCCAGGCGCGCCTGCACCGCAGCCGCCTCCCGGTCCAGGCTCGTCCCCCCCAGCACCAGCCAGGTGGCGGCCGCGGTCGTCACGACCCGCGTCGCCGGGCCGGCCCGTCGCTCCACCCCGGCGGCGGGCAGGACCACCCCACCGACCAGGACAGCGGCGTACGCCGTCCCCGCGAGGCGGTCGTCGCGCCACACCCGCCGCTCGAGCCGACTCGCGACGCTGCCGAACCATGCGACAGGGTGGTGGCGCACCGGGTCGGCCCAGACCCGGTCGGCGGCGTAGCCGAGCAGCAGCCCGAGCGCCCGCGCGCTCATCGAGGTCCCGGAGGCGAGACGTGAAGGTGTTGGTGACCGGCGGCGTGCGGTCGGGCAAGTCGCGGCACGCCGAGGAGCTGGTGCGTGAGGCGGCCGACGGGGGAGCGGCGACGTACGTCGCACCGGGCCCGACCACCGGCGAGGACACGGACCCCGACTGGGCCGCCCGCGTGGCCGCGCACCGGTCGCGGCGCCCGGAGAGCTGGGCCACGGCCGAGACGCGGGACCTGGCGACCGCCGTCCGACGAGGTGGAGGACCGGTGCTCGTCGACTGCCTCGGCACCTGGCTGTCCGCGGTGCTGGACGAGGAGCAGGCCTGGGACCTGACGACCGGACAGCTCGAGGAGCTGGTCGCCCGGCGTACCGACGACGTGGTGGCGGCGCTGGCCGCCACCGATCGCGACGTCGTGCTCGTCACCAACGAGGTGGGCCTCGGCGTCGTGCCCGCGCATCGCTCCGGCCGCGTCTTCCGCGACCTCCTCGGAGCGGTCAACCAGCAGCTCGGCGCTGCCTGCGACGAGGTGCACCTCGTGGTCGCCGGTCGGGTCCTGGTGCTCTGAACCCCAGGCCGTGCGCGAGTGACGCCTCGGCCGTGCGTGGGTGACGTCTCGGCTCATGCCAGGGCCAGCAGCAGGACGGCGAGGGAGGTCTCGACGCCGGCGCCGAGGACGTCCCCGGTGACACCGCCGAGGCGCGTGGTGCAGCGGCGCAGGAGCAGCAGCGTCAGACCGGCAGCGACGAGGACGGCCGCGGCGGCCTGCCACGCCGCCTGCTGGGTCGGCGACGCCGGCAGCGCGGTGAGCAGACCGGTGAGGGCCACTGCGAGGACCAGCCACGTGAGGGTCGCAGCGGGTACGGGCACGGTCCCGGCGACCGTCGCGCCGAGGCCCTCGGGTCGGGCCGGAGGGACAGGACGGGCGCAGCAGGTCGCGAGAGACACCCGGGAGCCGAGCACGCACGCCCCCGCCAGCACGCAGCCCGCCGGGGAGCCGGACAGCGCCGCGAGTCCCGCGGCCTGCAGCCCCGCGACCAGCACCACGGCCAGCGTGCCCGCCGGGCCCGACGTCCCGGTGCGCATCACCGCGAGCGAGCGTTGCGGGTCGTAGGAGGCGGTGAGCCCGTCGGCGACGTCGGAGAGACCGTCCCAGTGCAGGGCGCGGGTGCCCAGCGCGAGCAGCGCGACGGCCAGCAGGCCCCGCGCCAGCGGCGGTACGCCGGTCTCGGCCGTGACCAGCAGCAGGCCGGTGACGGCCGCGCCGAGCGGCAGCACCGCCAGGGGAGCGAGCAGCATGGCCCGGCCCGCCACCTGAGGGTCGACCCGTCGCGGTGGCGGCACCCGCAGGACGGTCAGGGTGCCGACCGCCATCAGCAGCGCGTCCGACCAGCCCGCCGGGCGACGGCTCAGGGCAGGACCTCGCTGAGCAGGGCGGTGTCGCGCAGCAGGGCCGCGGCCGACCGGACGAGCGGCACCGCCGCGACCGCGCCGCTGCCCTCCCCGAGACGCAGCCCCAGGTCGAGCAGGGGCTCCAGGCCGAGCTTCTCCAGGGCCAGTGACTGGGCCGGCTCGGTGGAACGGTGGCCGGCGGCGAACCACTGCGCAGCCCCCGGGGCCAGCCGGTCGGCGAGCAGTGCGCAGGCCACCGACATCAGTCCGTCCAGGAGCACGGGCACGCCGAGGACCGCGGCCTCGGCGAGGTAGCCGGTGGTCGCCGCCAGGTCGGCCGAGCCCAGGGCGGCCAGGCACTCGACCGGGTCGTCGTGGCGGCCGCGGGACCGGTCGAGCGCGGTCCTCACCACCTCGCTCTTGCGCGCCAGCCCCGCGTCGTCGACCCCGGTGCCGCGTCCCACGACCTCCTCGGCGGGCAGGCCCAGCGTCGCGGCCACCAGGGCCGCAGCGGGCGTCGTGTTGCCGATGCCCAGGTCGCCACCGAGCAGCAACCGTCCACCGCTCGCGACCTCCTCCCGGGCGACGTCGCGACCCAGCGCGAGGGCCGTGCGGACGGCCTCGTCGGGCAGCGCGTCCTCGACGTGGATGGCGCCCGAACCGCGGGCGACCCTGCGGGCGGTCACGGAGCCCGGCAGGTCGGCGAGGTCGTCGTCGACGGCGACGTCGAGGACCCGCACGCTCACGCCGTGCGCGGCGGCCAGGGTCGAGACCCCGGCCCGGCCCGCGGCGACCGTGCGCACCATCGCCGGCGTCACCGATGCCGGGTATGCCGAGACGCCGTGTGCCGCGACTCCGTGGTCGCCGGCGAAGACCACCAGACGGACCTCGCCGGTGCGGCGCAGGTCCGGGGGCGGCACCTGGCCGGTGGTCGCGCACAGCCAGATCGCCAGGTCGCCCAGGCGGCCCAGCGCCCCGGCCGGGACCGCCAGGCCTGCCAGTCGCTCGGCGGCCGCCGCGCGTGCGCGGGGATCGGGCGGCGCCACGCTCACAGCGAGGCCGCCAGCGTGCGGCGGGCCAGGTCGCGCCGGGCGTCGGCGGCCAGGCGACCCACCAGCCCGGTCAGCACCACCCCGAGCACGGCCCACAGCGTCACCTGCACCACCAGCGAGGCGGTGCGGAACTCCCACAACGTGGCCGCCGGGAACCCGCCCACGTCGGCACCCGCCGGCAGCAGCAGACCCGCGCCGACGACGAGGGTGAGGTACCCGACCACGGCGGCCACGGACGCGACGTACCCGCCCACGCGCCGCGAGAGCCGGACCGCGACCACCACGGCCAGGACGGCGAGCACCACGGAGAGGCCCGCGAAGCCGAAGTACGCCGCGGTCCGCTCACCGATCGTCTCGCCCGAGCCGACCGCCGGTGGGTTCGCGGGGTACTTCCAGAACGGCACCAGCGCGAAGGACACGAAGCCGGCCAGCCCCACCACCGCCGTCGACTGCGCCGGGGAGAGGGAGCCGAGACGGCCCACGGCGTACGCCGCGGCCAGGCCGACCAGGCCCCCGAGGGCGATGCCGACCAGCACCGTGGACAGCCACAACCCGACGGTGCGCTGGACGGTGCGGGAGACGACCGCGTCCTCCTCGGTGTGGGAGTGGGCGGCGGTGCCGTCGGCGTGCTCGTGGTCGGCTGGCACGCTCGACTCCAGGGCGATCGCCTGCTCCACGGGGGGCTCGCCCACCTGGTGGGCGACGGCGAACGTGACGAGGCCGGCCAGCAGGCCGGCGAGCAGTCCTCGGACGAGGAGGGCGCGGGCGTGCACGGTCGCCCTCAGTGGCACGGGTAGCCGAGCAGGTGGCGGCCGTCGTGCGTCAGCTCGTGGACGAACGAGCCCGACGGCACCGACACGGCGCCCTGGTCGACGCCGACGAAGAAGAGCAGCAGCAGGCCGAGGGTCCCGAGGAAGAGCGTCCACGGGGCGAGCTCGCGCAGCGAGACGGGGGCGAGCCCGTCCGACAGCGGGGCGGCGGGCGAGATGGGCAGGGCAGACTGCGACATGAGTCCTCCTCAGGGATGACTGCGTCCCTGGTCGATGCGGATGGAAGCGGACGGTCGGGTCTGACTTCCACCCACCGACTCACCGTCGTACGACGGCTCGCGGAGGGCGGTCACAGTAGCGCGACTGCGCCGGATTTCCACCGGCTTCCTCACGCCCGCTCGCCGAACACTAGGGCATCGCTGCTCGGACGGGAACGACCGTCCGCCTCCGGGTGTTGGTACGGTCCTCGGGCCAGTCACTGGGAACCCGGTGAGAATCCGGGACTGACGCGCAGCGGTGTGGGTGACGGGCCGGGCAGCACGCCACTGGCGGGGATCCTCGGGAGAGGTGAGCCGCTGGGAAGGCGCCCGGTGCCGAGTGAACCCGAGTCCGAAGACCTGCTGGCCCTTGCGGCAGCCGCCGTGAGGTCGCAGTCGGGCTCCGCGCACGAGCCCGGACCTCGAAGGAGCTGGCCCGGTGCCCGTGTCGTCCCGTCATCGTCCCGATCGCTGTCCCGCGCTCTGCCGCCCCTGGCCGGCCGACGACGGCCTGCTGGTCCGGCTGCGCCTGGTGGGCGGCCGCGTGGAGGTACGTTGCCTCCGCGCACTGCTCCACGTGGCCGAGCGCTGGGGCGACGGCCGGCTGCACCTGACGGGACGGGCCAACCTGCAGCTGCGAGCCCTCCCCGCCGATCCGCTCTCGCCGGGGGCGGTGGCTGCCGAGGTCGTCGACGCCGTGCTCGCGACCGGCCTGGTGCCCAGCCGCAGCCACGAGCTGGTCCGCAACGTGATGGTCTCCCCGCAGACCGGTCACGCGGGTGGCCGGGCCGACCTGCGACCCGTCGCCGACGCCCTCGACGCGGCTCTGTGCGCGGACCGTCGGCTGGCCGACCTGCCGGGCCGGTTCCTGTTCGTGCTCGACGACGGGCGTGGCGACCTGGTGGACCGCGACTGCGACCTGGGCCTCGTCGCGGTGGACGACGGGGCTGCGCAGCTCCGGGTCGGCTCTGGATGGGGGCCGGTCGTGGCCCTGGACGAGGTCGCCGAGACGCTGGTCGGGCTGGCCGCCCGGTTCCTGGACCGGCGCGGTCACGGACCGTCGGCGGCATGGCACGTGCGGGAGCTGGACAGCCCGCTGGTGCCGGTCGAGCCCGTCGACGCGCGAGTCCCCGGGGAGTGCCCGCCACTGCCCCACGGTCCGGTGCCCGGCGGCCTCCACGTCGCCGCGGCCGGTGGTGCGCTGGACCGCACCACGGTCGGGGCGTGGCCCGACGGCGAGGTGGTCGTGACCCCCTGGCACGGCGTGCTGCTGCCTGAGTCGCTGCTGGCCGAGGGGAGTGCGGCATGACCTGGCAGCCGAGCGCCCCGGCGCGTCGCTACGACTACGTCACCGACGGGCCGGCGATCTACGTCGACTCCTTCGCCACGATCCGTCGCGAGGCCGACCTCTCCTCGGTGCCCGCGTCGGCGGAGCGGCTGGCGGTGCGGATGGTGCACGGGTCCGGCCAGGTCGACCTGGTGCCGGACCTGGTGATCCATCCCGAGGCGGTGCCGGCCGCCCGCGAGGCGCTGGAGGCCGGGGCGCCGGTGCTGTGCGACGCACGGATGGTCGCCGTGGGCGTCACCGCGTCGCGCCTGCCCCGTGGCAACGAGGTGCGCTGCGACCTCACCGACCCCCGGGTCCCGGGCCTGGCGGCGCAGTGGGGCACCACGCGCACCGCGGCCGCGGTCTCGCTGTGGGAGCCGGTGCTCGAGGGCGCCGTGGTGGCGATCGGCAACGCCCCGACCGCCCTGTTCCACCTGCTCGAGATGCTGGTGGACGGCGGCCCGCGTCCCGCGGCGATCGTCGGCTGCCCGGTCGGGTTCATCGGAGCGGCGGAGTCCAAGCAGGCCCTCGCGGACCTGCGCCGCGACCACGGCATCGACGTACCGTTCGTGACCGTCCGCGGGCGTCGCGGCGGCTCGGCGATGTGCTCCTCGGCGGTCAACGCGCTGGCCCAGGAGGCGGAGTGAGCGGCCCGGGGGTGCGTCGGGGCCGGCCGGGCCGGTTCTGGGGGGTCGGCGTCGGTCCGGGTGACCCCGAGCTGGTCACCCTCAAGGCCGCACGGCTCATCGGCGCCGCCGACGTGGTGGCCTACCACGCGGGTGTCGGCAAGCAGTCGAACGCGCGACGGATCGCGGCCGGCCTGATCCCCGCGGGCTGCGTCGAGGAGTGCCTGACCTACCCGGTCACCACCGGGTCCACCACGCACCCGGGTGGGTACGCCGGGGCGCTCGCCGACTTCTACGCCGAGTCGGCCGACCGGCTGGCCGCCCACCTCGAGGCCGGGCGCGACGTGGTGCTCCTGGCCGAGGGGGACCCGCTGTTCTACGGGTCGTTCATGTACATGCACGACGCGTTGGCCGAGCGCTTCGAGACCGTCGTGGTGCCGGGCGTCCCGGCCTTCGCAGCGGCCACGGCCTCGGTCGCCTGGCCCCTGGTGCGCCAGACCGACGTGCTCACGGTGCTCCCCGGGACGCTCCCCGAGCCCGAGCTCGCACGTCGTCTCGCCGACACCGACGGTGCGGTGATCATGAAGCTCGGCCGGACCTTCCCGGCCGTGCGGCGGGCGCTCGCGGCGGCCGGGCGCCTCGAGCACGCGATGTACGTCGAGCGCGCCTCGATGGGCGAGGAGCGGGTCCTGCCGGTGGCAGAGGTCGACGCGGACACGGTCCCCTACTTCTCGCTGGTGGTCGTCAACGGTGACTCGGTCCACGGCACGGGTCGCCGTGGGCGCGCGACCGACCCGGTGTCCGACCCGCGACCCGACGGCCCCTCCCCGGCGGAGCTGCTGGTGCTGGGGCTCGGGCCCGGGCCCGACGGGTGGCTGACACCGGAGGTGCAACAGGCCCTGGACGAGGTGGACCACGTGGTCGGCTACGCGCCCTACGTCCACCGGGTCCCGCAGCGTGCGGGCCTCACCCGGCACGCCTCGGGCAACGGCGTCGAGGTCGACCGCGCCCGAGCCGCCCTGGACCTGGCCAGGTCCGGGGAGCGGGTGGCGGTCGTGAGCGGCGGGGACGCGGGCGTCTTCGGCATGGCCACGGCCGTGCTCGAGGCGGCCGAGGACCCGGCGTACGACGGGGTGCCGGTGCGGGTGCTGCCCGGGCTGTCGGCGGTGCAGGCCGTCGCCGCCCGGGCGGGTGCGCCGATCGGTGGCGACTTCGCGGTGGTCAGCCTCAGCGACCGGCTCAAGCCCTGGTCGGTCGTCGAGCGACGGCTGCGTGCGCTGGCCGAGGCCGACCTGGTCGTCGCGATCTACAACCCGGCCAGCCGCAGTCGCACCGAGCAGGTCGTCCGCGCCCAGAAGACGCTGCTCGAGCACCGGGCCCCCGACACCGTCGTGGTGGTCGGGCGCGACGTCGGCAGGGCCGAGGAGTCGCTGGTGGTGACGACCCTGGCCGAGCTCGACGCCGACTCCGTCGACATGAAGTGCCTGCTGATCGTCGGCGCGTCGAGCACCCGCGTGGACCGGGCCGGTCGGGTCTGGACACCACGCTGGGTGCGACCGTGAACCCGGTCCGGCTCGTCGGCGCCGGTCCCGGGGCCGCTGACCTGCTGACCCTCCGAGCCGTGGAGCTGCTCCGGGCCGCGGACCTGGTGCTCTACCCGGGCACCTACCTCGACGAGGCGGTGCTGGGGCACTGCCGGTCCGGCACGCGACTCGTGGACACCGCCGGCCTCGACCTGGACGCCATCATTGGCGAGCTCGTGGCGGGGCACCGACGCGGCGAGCAGGTCGTGCGACTGGTCTCCGGTGATCCGTCGCTCTACTCGGCGGTCCACGAGCAGGGCCGCCGGCTCGACCTCGCGGGCGTGCCCTGGGAGGTGGTGCCCGGGGTGCCGGCGTACGCGGCGGCCGCGGCGCTCGTGCGCCGCGAGCTGACCGTGCCGCTGGTGTCCCAGTCGGTGGTGCTCACCCGCACCCAGGTGCGCTCGACCGCGATGCCCGGGGCCGAGAGCCTCGAGGCGTTCGCCGCCACCGGAGCGACCCTGGTGCTGCACCTGGCGATCACCCGGGTGCGCGCCCTCATGGAGCGCCTCCTGCCGACCCACGGACCGGACTGCCCGGTCGTGGTGGTGCACCGGGCCTCCCAACCCGAGGAGCTCGTGCTGCGCGGCACCGTCGCCACCATCGCCGACCCGGTGGAGGAAGCCGGGCTCCGGCAGGCGGCGGTGGTGCTGGTGGGGCGCGCGCTGACCGAGGCGATCGACTCCGCAGCCGGTGAGTCGTGGCTCTACTCCGCGGAGCGTCCGCGGACCTGAAGGCTCCACTGGGTCACGGTGCGGGCCGGGTCCCACCCGGTGAAGGAGGCGAGCGGAGCCGCGTGCTCGACCGCGATCCGCGTCAGCTCGCCACCGTGGCGGGCGCGGGCGTCGGCCAGCAGCACCTCGGTCTCGAGCGTGACGCCGTGGACGACCAGCCGCCCGCCGGGACGCAGCGCACGCAGGCAGACGTCGATCAGCCCGGGGGCGGTGGCGCCGCCCCCGATGAAGACCGCGTCGGGAGCGGGCAGTCCGGCCAGCGCGTCCGGTGCCCCGCCCTCGACGACCTCCAGGTCGGGCACGCCGAGGCGCGCGGCGTTGGTGCGCACCCGTGCGGCCCGCACCGGGTCGCGTTCCACCGCGACCGTGCGGCAGGTGGTGTGCGCCCTCATCCACTCGATCCCCACCGACCCTGCGCCCGCACCGACGTCCCAGAGCAGCTCGCCAGGTCGCGGGGCGAGCCTGGAGAGCGCACTGGCGCGCAGGTCGCGCTTGGTCAGCTGGCCGTCGTGGTCGAAGACCTCGTCGGGCAGGCCGGCCGCCCACGAGGCGGACCGCGTGTCGCCCGCCACCTCCAGGCACAGGACGTGGAGCGCCGGGACGTCGTGGTCCCACGTCGTGGCGGTGCCGACGAGGCGGTCCTCCTCGGGAGCGCCGAGGTCGGAGAGCGCCGTCATCCGGGTCGCCCCGTGTCCTGACCCGACGAGCAGCGCGGCGACGGCAGCGGGGGTCGAGGCGTCGGAGGACAGCACCACGATCCTGCGTCCCGGCGCCAGCTCGCGCAGCACCCGCTCGACGCGACGCCCGACCACGGTGACCACGGCGCACGTCTCCTCGGGCCAGCCCATCCGGGCGCGCGCGAGGGCCACCGACGAGACCGCGGGCACCACCTCCACGGACTCGGGTCCGAGCAGCCGCACCAGGGTCCCGGCGATCCCGGAGACCAACGGGTCGCCCGACGCGAGGACGACCGGAGCGGACGCGGCATGGGTCGCCAGCAGCCCCTGCAGGCTCTCGGCGAACGGCCGCCCCCACGCCTCGCGCCGCTGCCCCTCCACCGGCGGCAGCAGCGCGAGCTGGCGCTCCGAGCCCAGCACCACCGACGCGTCGGTCAGGCGCTGCTGCACCGTGACCGGCAGCCCGGTCCAGCCGTCGGCGCCGACGCCGACGACGACGACTCGCGCGTCCGCGGGATGGGAGGTCAGCGCTGGGGTCACGGGCGGCGAGGCTATCGTGAGCCCGCAGCTCCGAGGTGCCCCGCGAGGGGAGAATCTGGGAAGCCGGTGGAAGTCCGGCACAGGCCCGCTGCGGTGACCGGTCGCACCCCCCAGGTGCGGCGCCGGAAGTCCGAAGACCGGCCTCGGGGCGTTCTGTCCGTTGGCGTACGAGCGGGAGCCTCACGTGCCACAGCACCCCACCCTGTCCTACCCACTCTCGGCCGTGGTCGGGTCCGACGACCTCGTGCTCGCGCTGCTGCTGGCGGCCGTCGCCCCCGAGGTGGGCGGCGTCCTCGTGCGCGGGGAGAAGGGCACCGCCAAGACGACCGCCGTGCGCGGCCTGGCCGCGGTGCTGCCACCCGTGGAGGTCCGCGAGGGGGACCGGTTCTCGACCGACCCCCACGACCCCGGGGACGTCTCTCCGGACGCGCCTTTCGCCGTCGACACCGCGGTCGTGCACCGCCCGGTGCGCCTGGTCGAGCTGCCCGTCGGCGCGGGCGAGGACCGCGTCACCGGGTCGATCCACCTCGAGCGGGCGCTGTCCAGCGGCCGCACGGAGTACGAGCCCGGCCTGCTCGCCAAGGCCCACCGGGGCCTGCTGTACGTCGACGAGGTCAACCTGTTGCACGACCACCTCGTCGACCTGCTCCTCGACGCCGCGGCCACCGGCCGCGCCACCGTGGAGCGGGACGGCGTCTCCGTCACCCACCCGGCGCGGTTCGTCCTGGTCGGCACGATGAACCCCGAGGAGGGCGAGCTCCGACCACAGCTGTTGGACCGCTTCGGTCTCGCCGTCGATGTGGCCGCCCCGAGGGACCCGGCGCTGCGTGTCGAGGTCGTGCGGCGCAGGCTCGCCTACGAGTCCGACCCGACCGGGTTCGTCGCCACCTGGGCGGAGGCCGAGCGACGGCTCGCCGACCGCGTCGCGACCGCCCGTGCCGCGCGCGCCGGCGTCCACCTCGCCGACGAGGTCCTGCTCGCCGTCGCGGAGGTCTGCGCGGCCTTCGAGGTCGACGGGTTGCGCGCCGACATCGTGACCGCCCGCACCGCCGTCGCCCATGCCGCGTGGAGCGGGCGGAGCGAGGTCACCCGCGAGGACGTCCGGGTGGCGGCCCGTCTGGCCCTGCCGCACCGACGTCGACGCAACCCCTTCGACACTCCCGACCTCGACGACGACCGGCTCGAGCAGGCCCTCGACGACGCGCTCGGTCCCGAGGAGCAGCCCGACCCGGACCCCGACCCCGGACCGGGCGGCGACGGCCCAGGCAGCCCTGGGGACTCCGGGGGCCCTGGGGACTCCGGGGGCGCCGGGGACTCCGAGGACCGCAACGGTCACGGTGACGGCACGGCGGAGGGGGAGTCCCTCGCTGGGGCGGATGGTGCGCCCGAGCCTGCTGGCGCGCCGGCCGGGACGACCGTCGCCGCCGGGGAGACCTTCCGCACCCGTCTGCTCCAGGCCCGTGGCACCCACCGCGGGACGGACCGCACGGCCGCGGGCCGCCGTAGCCGGGCGGAGTCGACCACCGGGCGCAGGGTCGGTTCCGCCCCGCTTGCGCACGACCGGGCACGTGCCGGACTGCACTTGGTCGGGACGGTGCTGGCCGCCGTGCCCCACCAGCACGCACGCGGGCGCACCGACGGGCCGCTGCGCGTGGCCCCCACGGACCTGCGGGTCGCGGTCCGTGAGGGCCGCGAGGCCAACCTGGTGCTGTTCTGCGTCGACGCCTCCGGCTCCATGGCCGCGCGGCGCCGGATGGGTGAGGTCAAGGCCGCGATCCTGAGCCTGCTGCTGGACGCCTACCAGCGGCGCGACACCGTCGGGCTGGTCACCTTCGGGGGCGACTCCGCCACCCTGGTGCTGCCCCCGACCGGGTCGGTGGACGTGGCCGCCGCTCGGCTCGAGGAGCTGCCCGCCGGTGGCCGCACCCCGCTGGCCGAGGGGTTGCTCGAGGCCGGGAGGGTGCTGGAGCGCGAGCGTCGCCGCCCCGACGCGCGTCGCCCTCTGCTCGTGGTGGTCACCGACGGCCGGGCCACGGCCGGGCCCGACGCCGTCCGTCGTGCCCACGACGCCGCGGACCGGCTCGCCGCGACCGGGCTGGACTGCGTGGTCGTCGACTGCGAGTCGGGACCGATGCGGATGGGTCTGGCCGCCACGCTCGCGACCCGTCTCGCCGCGGAGCACCTCGCGCTGGGCGCGGTCGACGCCGCCGCCCTGCACGGGCTCGTCCGTGGGCGCGCCGCGTGAGCGCCACGCCCACGGCGTCGGCGTTCTACGAGCTGGTCGCGCGGCGCCGTGACGTCCGGGCCGAGTTCACCGGCGAGCCGGTGGACGACGAGACCCTGGCCCGCGTGCTCGGGGCGGCGCACCGGGCGCCCAGCGTGGGGATGAGCCAGCCGTGGGACTTCGTCCTCGTCCGGGACCGGGTCGTCCTCGACGCCTTCGCCCAGCACGTCGCTGCGGAGCGGTCGGCGTACGCCGCTGACCTGCCGCCCGAGCGTCGTGCGCGCTTCGACAGGATCAAGGTCGAGGGTGTTCGGGAGAGCGGGCTCGGCGTCGTCGTGACCTACGACCCGATCCGCGGAGGTCCCCAGGTCCTGGGGCGGCGCACCGTCGACGACACGGGCCTGTTCTCCGTGGTGCTGGCGGTCCAGAACCTCTGGTTGGCCGCGACCGCGGAGGGTCTCGGCGTGGGCTGGGTGTCCTTCTACCGCGAGGAGGTGCTGTCCGGCCTGGTGGACCTGCCCGCGAGGGTGCGCCCCGTGGCGTGGTTGTGCGTCGGGCACGTCGCCGGCCTGCAGGAGCTGCCTGACCTGGAGCGTCACGGATGGCGCGCCCGGCGTCCGCTCGCCGACGTCGTGCACCACGAGACCTACGACCACCACCGACAGGAGCACCACTGATGCCCCAGGGCAAGCCGCTGAGCGTCCCCGACGACGGCCTGACCACCGCGCAGCGACGTCACCTGCCGCTGCTCATGGTGCACACCGGCGACGGCAAGGGGAAGTCCACCGCCGCCTTCGGGACGGCCCTGCGCGCCTGGAACCAGGGCTGGGACGTCGGGGTCTTCCAGTTCGTGAAGTCCGCCACCTGGAGGATCGGTGAGCAGACGGTGCTCGAGCGGCTCGGCGCCCTGCACGAGGAGACCGGCGAGGGCGGTCCGGTCACCTGGCACAAGATGGGTGCCGGGTGGTCGTGGCGTCGCAAGTCCGGGGACGAGACCGACCATGCCGCCGACGCTGCCGAGGGCTGGGCGGAGGTCAGGCGGGCACTCGCCGAGCAGCGCCACGACCTCTACGTCCTCGACGAGTTCACCTACCCCATGGAGTGGGGCTGGGTCGACGTGGACGAGGTCGTCGAGACCCTGCGGGATCGCCCCGGTCGTCAGTACGTGGTGGTCACCGGCAGACGGGCCCACCCCGACCTCGTCGCGGCGGCCGACCTGGTCACCGAGATGACCAAGGTCAAGCACCAGATGGACCGCGGCCAGAAGGGCCAGCGGGGGATCGAGTGGTGAGCCGACCCCACCACCTGCCTCGCCTGGTCGTCGCAGCACCGTCGACCGGGCAGGGCAAGACCACGGTCGCGACCGGTCTGATGGCCGCACTGCGCCGCCGTGGCCTCGCGGTGTCCGGGCACAAGGTCGGCCCCGACTACATCGACCCCGGCTACCACGCGCTCGCCACGGGACGCCCGGGCCGCAACCTCGACCCGCACCTGGTCGGCGAGGATCGCGTGGTCCCGCTCCTCCTGCACGGCGCACTCGGCGCCGACGTGGCGGTCGTGGAGGGGGTCATGGGCCTGTACGACGGCAGGGTCGGTGGCGACGGGTTCGCCTCGACGGCCCACGTGGCGGCGTCGACCCGCTCCCCGGTGCTGCTGGTCGTGGACTGTGCCCGCGCCTCCCGCTCGGTCGGTGCGGTCGTGCACGGGATGGCGACCTACGACCCGGGGACCACCGTGGTGGGCGTGGTCCTGAACCGGGTCGGCTCGGCGCGCCATGCCGCCGAGGTCGAGTCCTCGGTGCGGCTGCCGGTCGTGGGTCGGATCCCGCGCGACTCGGCCGTGGCGACGCCGTCGCGGCACCTGGGGCTCGTCCCGGCGGCCGAGCGAGGACTGTCGGCCGGTGCGCTCGACCCGCTCGTCGACCTGGTGGAGAGACACGTCGACCTCGACGCCGTCCTCCAGCTGGCCGCTGCCGCCCCCGACCTGGAGGCGGAGCCCTGGGTGCCCCCGCTCACGCCGCCGGTCGGTGAGCCGGAGCGGGATCGGCCGGTCGTCGCGGTCGCCGGCGGTCGGGCCTTCACCTTCCGCTACGCCGAGACCGAGGAGCTGCTGCGGGCCGCCGGGTGCGAACCGGTGGCGTTCGACCCGTTGCTCGACCCGGCGCTGCCCCCGGGGACGGCCGGGCTCTACCTCGGAGGTGGGTTCCCCGAGGTGCACGCCTCGGACCTGGCGGCCAACCGCGCACTGGTGGCCGAGCTGCGCGCCGCGGTGTCCGACGGGGTGCCCACGGTGGCCGAGTGCGCGGGACTGCTCTACCTGTGCCGCTCCCTGGACGGTGAGCCGCTCGCCGGGGCGGTGCCGGCGGCCGCGACCATGACCGATCGGCTGACGCTGCGCTACCCGCAGGCGGTCGCGGCGGGGGACTCCCTGCTGACCGTGGCCGGCGACCGGGTGACCGGCCACGAGTTCCACCGCACGGCGGTAACGCCGGGGGCAGGGACGGGCGAAGGCCCGGGACCCGCCTGGGTCGTCGACGGGCAGCCGACGGGGTTCGCCGGCCCGACGCTGCACGCCTCCTACCTGCACACCCACTGGGCCGGGCACCCGTGGATGGCGGAGCGGTTCGCCGCGGCGGTGCACGGTGGCTGAGGGGGCGCTCGAGGGAGCGGTCGACCCTGGTCTGCTGCACCACGGGGACGCCGAGGTCCGTGGCAGCGGGCTCCTCGACCTCGCCGTCAACGTGCACCCGCACGGCCCACCGGACTTCCTGCGGGAGGCCCTGCGTGCGGCCGTCGACGACGTGCGCGCCTATCCCGACCCGGACCCCTCCGAACGGACCCTGGCCCGGCTGCACGGCCGCGCGGCGGAGGAGGTGCTGGTGACGGCCGGGGCCACCGAGGCCTTCACGCTGGTGGCGCGCATGCGTCCCTGGCGCCGGCCCGTCGTGGTCCACCCCCAGTTCACCGAGCCGCACGCCGCGTTGCTGCAGGCCGGTCACCGCGTCCAGACCGTGTTCCTGCCGCTGGGGCGGACGATCGCCGAGGCTGCGGTCCCCGAGCACGCCGACCTGGTCGTCGTGGGCAACCCGACGAACCCGACCGGCACCCTCCACCCGCGCGAGGAGGTCGTCTCCCTGCTCCGGCCGGGCCGGGTGGTCCTGGTCGACGAGGCCTTCATGGACGCGGTGCCCGGGGAGGAGGAGTCCTGGGCCGCGGAGCGACGCGAGGGGCTCGTGGTCGTGCGCAGCCTCACCAAGACGTGGGCGGTGCCCGGCGTGCGTGCCGGCTACCTCGTGGGCGACCCGACGTCCGTCGACGCGCTGCGCCGGATGCGTCCGCCGTGGTCGTTCTCGACCGCAGCCGCGGCCACGGTCGCGGCGACCAGCAGCGAGCGCGGGGTGGCGGAGCGACGTCGACGGGCCGTCGAGGTGCAGTCGTGGCGAGCGGGTCTCCAGGACGCCCTGGAGCGGTGCGGGGTCCCGCACCTGCCCTCAGCGGCGCCCTTCGTGCTGGCGCGTCCCGGCGCCGAGGTGCACGGGGCGCTGCGCTCGGGCGGCGTGGCGGTGCGTCGGTGCGACACCTTCCCCGGGTTGGGTCCCGAGTGGGTGCGCATCGCGGCGCGTCCACCGTCGGTGCTGGCGCCGTTGGTGGAGCTGCTCAGGGAGCTGCCGGTGGAGCGGCCGGGGCGCGATCAGTCCAGGCCCGAGCCGCGCAGGGAGCGGACAGCCACCAGGCCGTGACCGACCGCGGGGGCGGCCAGGATGAGCGCGGCCTGGACGAGGCCGGCGGCGGCGACGGAGGCACCGTCGACGATGGCGGGGGTACGGCGACGGGCCAGAGCGGTCGGGACGGGCTGACCGGTGGGGGTCATCGGGCTCTCCTCGGACGTGGTGTGGGGGGCGAGGACACGGTTCCCGAGATGCCGCCCGCCCAGTCCATCCGATCGGGTGAGCGGCCCCGGACCTGAGCGGTCCGGGGGAGCGGGATCAGCGCTGGTAGACCTCGGCGGTCACGGCGAAGGGCTGGTCCTGGTCGCGCGGGATGCCGAAGCACGACCAGTCCGGGGTGTCCTTGTCGCAGCGGAACCTGGTGGAGGCGTTGACCAGGGTCAGCGAGACCGCCTCGACCTTCTCGATGGTGAAGGGGGTGGTGACGGTGGTCGAGCCGTTGCGGTCGAGGTCGACCTGCTCGCTGCGCCACTGGCCGTCGACCGTGCGGACGACCAGCCACGCCGTCGGGTCGGTCTTCGCGCGCGGCCCGTCGACGGTGAGCCGCAGGCGGTACGGCGCACCGCTGAAGCCCTCGGAGGTCAACGTGGCGTCGGGCACCGCGACGTACGACGCCGACGCCATGTGGTCGACGTCGACCTCGTCGCTGCGGGGGGTCGTGCGGCGGCCGAACGTCCAGGTCGCCTCCGGCTTGGGGGCGGGCCAGTGGTCGCCCTCGGGGTAGCTGCGCCCGGGGGTGAGGTTGGCGGCGGAGAACGCGGCGAGCCGCTTGGCGAAGCCGCCCCTGTTCTCCAGCACCTTCTCGACGGCGCGCGTGGAGTAGGTGGATCCGCGGGCGGTGTTCCAGGTCCGGCGGACGATCGCGTCGCCGTACCGCTCGGAGAGGTGCTCCCAGAAGGGCCAGTTGCCGTAGTGGGCGAAGCCGCCGCGCTCGAAGAGGTCCAGCGAGGTGTCGGGCTCGGCGACCTGCCCGAAGGCGAGGTACTGCCGGTTGTCGTTGACGCCGTCGGCGAAACGCTCCTCGACCCAGGTGGCCGTCGACTCCATGAACCAGCGGTCCTCGTAGTAGTCGTAGCCGAACTGGATGGCGTGGAAGAACTCGTGGGCGGCGGTGACCGCCAGGGTCTTGCCCGGCTTGCCGCCGTACTGGTCCTTGCTGAAGTCGTTGTCCAGCACGCAGTAGCCGCCCGCGCGGGTGCGGTCCTTGCGCAGCACGAAGTCGGCCGAGCAGTAGCCGTAGAGGAGGTCGGCACCCACGTCGGCGAGGTAGACGTCGAACTTGCCGTTGCCGCCGTTGCGCGAGCTCGGCAGGGCGCCGTCGCTCAGGGGCGCGCGGTAGCCGAGGTCGCCGACCTCCCGCTTCCAGACCTTCTTCATCACCTTCAGCGTCTTGTCGACCCAGGCGCTGGTTGCCCGGTCGGTGGTGCTGGTGACGTAGTGGACGCAGAAGTGGCCGCGGCAGCGGCGCTGGGACTTCGTCGTGTAGCCGGTGCCCTCGGGGTCGGCGCGACCGTCGGTCGGACGGGCCAGCAGCGACTCGGCGGCCGCGCGGTCGGTGGCCTCCAACCTCGGCAGCGCCGCGCGCAGGTCACGCAGCACCAGCGTGGCCTCACGCGAGGTGTGGGCCCCGGGTGCGCCGGGCGAGCGACGAGCCGCGGGGCCGTCGCCGGACCCGCCGGTGAGCATCGCGCGAGCCTCGGCCAGCACCTGCTGGGCGGCGGTGGGCTGCTCCTCCGCGCTCGCACCCGTCGTCACCGAGGGCGCCAGGGTGGCGACCAGCAGTGCCGAGGAGCAGGCGAGAGCGGCCAGCAGACGCATGGGGGGACCTTCCGAGGGGTGCCACCCGGCAGGGGTGGGAGAGGGGGGACGGGGGAGCGGACACCCCCGACGGTACGTCAGTGCCGGCCGTCCCGCTCGTGGCGACCTCAGCTCGTGCCGGAGATCTTCTCGATCAGGGCCGTGGTGGAGATGGCAGGGGTGCGCGGGAGGTAGACGACCTCGCACACGTCGCGGAACTCGTCGAAGCGACCTGCCCAGTCATCACCCATGACCAGCACGTCGGCGCCGTGCTCGAGGATGTAGTCGCGCTTCTGCTCCAGGCTCTCCTCCAGGAACACCGCGTCCACCGGCTTGAGGGCGGACACGATCGCCATCCGCTCGCCCTCGCTGAAGACCGGCTCGCGGCCCTTCTTGCGCAGGTTCAGCGCGTCCGCGGACACGCCCACGACCAGCCGGTCGCCGAGCTCGGAGGCCCGCTGGATCACCTTGAGGTGCCCGACGTGGAAGACGTCGAAGGTGCCGAAGGTGATGACGGTGCGCTGCTGGGTCGACTCGGGGGTCGGCTCGGGGGTGGGGTCGGACATGGGCGGCAGTCTGTCAGGTGCGTGCGCCAGACTCTGCAGCGATGACCACCACCGCGCCCTTCCCGACCGGCGACGCCGCTGCCGACGTACGCCGTGCCCACGCCCTGCGCCGGATGCGTGCCGTCGCCCTGGGGCTGCTGCTGCTCGCCGCCCTGGTCTTCGTGCTCACCCACGACCGCGACGGGTTCTGGGGCTTCGTCAACGCCGGCGCCGAGGCCTCCATGGTCGGCGCCATCGCGGACTGGTTCGCCGTGACCGCGCTGTTCCGCCACCCGTTGGGCCTGCCGATCCCGCACACGGCGCTGATCCCGCGTCGCAAGGACGAGCTGGGGCGTGGGCTGGAGGAGTTCGTCGGGGAGAACTTCCTCTCCGAGGAGGTCGTGCGGGAGCGGGTGCTCGGCGCGCGGGTCTCCTCGCGGGTGGGGGACTGGCTGGTGGAGCCGGACAACTCACGTCGGGTCGCCGAGGAGGCCGCCGAGGTCATCGGCGTGGCGCTGTCGAAGGTGCGCGACGAGCACGTGCGCAGCCTGGTCGAGGACGCGCTGGTGCCGCGCTTCCGGGAGGAGCCCATCTCACCGCTGCTGGGCAACCTGCTCGCGGAGTCGATGCGCGACGACCTCCACCACGGGTTGGTCGACCTGGCGCTGGAGGAGCTGCACGGCTGGCTGGTCGACAACCCCGACACGGTGACCGAGGTGATCGGCGAGCGCGCCCCCTGGTGGGCGCCGCCGTCGATCAGCGACCGGGTCACCTCCCGCATCCACCTCGAGCTGGTCCGCTGGGTCGCCGACATCCGCGACCAGCCCCGGCACCGGGCCCGCGCCGCGCTGGACTCCATGCTGCGCCAGCTCGCGGAGGACCTGCAGCACGACGAGGGCACCATGGCCCGCACCGAGGCGCTCAAGGAGCGGCTGCTGGACCGTCCCCAGGTCATCGCCACGGCGATCTCGCTGTGGGAGGCGCTGCGGCACGCGCTGACCGACTCCCTCGACGACCCCGAGGGCGCGGTGCGGCTGCGGATGCGCACCGAGCTGGAGCGGTTCGCCCGCCGGCTCGTGGACGAGCGCGCGCTGCGCGAGCGGCTCGACGGCCTGGCCGCGGACGCCGTGGTCTTCGCGGTCGAGCGCTACGGCAGCGAGCTGACCCAGGTCATCACCCACACCATCGAGCGGTGGGACGGCAAGGAGGCCGCCCAGCGCATCGAGCTGCACGTGGGCCGCGACCTGCAGTTCATCCGGATCAACGGCACCATCGTCGGTGGACTCGTCGGCGTCCTGATCCACACCGTGGTGGTGCTGCTGTAGGTCGGGTCGAACCGGCGTGTTGATGCGCCGGTTCGGCGGCTACGGCGACTCCGTCACCACGGGAGGTCGTCGTACGCCGACTCGTCGCTGACCCGGGCGGCCTGACCGCCCAGCTCCACGACGTCGCCCTTGACCAGCTGGCGCCCGCGGCGCTGGTCGACCTCGCCGTTGACCAGGACCTGCCCGGCGGCGATGACCTCCTTGGCCTCCGAGCCGGACTCGATGAGGTTGGCGAGCTTGAGGAACTGGCCCAGCCGGATCGACTCGTCGCGGATCGCGACGTCGAAGGGCTCGGGGGCCGCGCTCATCGAGGGCTCCGCGTGAGCAGGTCGGGGACCAGGTCGGCCAGGGTGGAGCAGCCGGCGTTGCCCATGGTCAGGTCGAGCTCGGCGAGCAGGCAGCGCAGCACGTGCTCCACGCCCTCCTGGCCGCCGAGGGCCAGCCCGTAGAGGTAGGGCCGCCCCAGCAGGACCGCGTCGGCGCCGAGCGCCAGCGCCTTCAGCACGTCGGGTCCCGAGCGGACCCCGGAGTCGAAGAGCACGGTGAGCTGCTCGCCCACGGCCTCGGCGATGCCGGGGAGCACGTCGAGGGAGGCGACCGCGCCGTCGACCTGGCGGCCGCCGTGGTTGGAGACGACGACGCCCTGGACGCCCGCGTCGACGGCCCGGCGGGCGTCGTCGACGTGCTGGACGCCCTTGAGGACGATCGGGCCGTCCCACCGCTCGCGCAGCCAGGGCAGCTGCTCCCACGACAGCCCGGGGTTGGGGAACACGCCCGCGAACGCGAGGCCGGCGGTGGCCGGGTCCTCCTCGGCGGGCTTGTCGAGCATCGCGGAGAACACCGGGTCGGAGGTGTAGTTGGCGATGCCCTGGTTGGCCAGGAACGGGAGGTACCCGCGGTCGAGGTCCTTCGGGCGCCAGCCCAGCAGCGTGGTGTCGAGGGTCAGCACCAAGGTGGAGTAGCCCGAGGCCTGCGCCCGGGACAGGAAGGACTCGCACAGCTCGTCGTGGGTCGGCCAGTAGAGCTGGAACCACCGCTCGCCGTCGCCGTTGGCCTCGGCCGCCTGCTCGATCGAGTGACCGGCCTGGGTGGAGTGGACGTAGGTCAGCCCCAGGGCCGCGGCGGCGCGGGCCGTGGCCAGCTCGCCCTCGGGGTGGGCCAGGGTCTGCACGCCGACCGGTCCGAGCAGGACCGGTGCGGCCATCGGCGTACCGAGGACCTCGGTGGACAGGTCGCGGGTGGCGTGGTCGCGCAGCATCCGCGGCACGATGCGCCACTGCTCGAAGGCCGCGACGTTGGCGCGGGCCGTCGAGCCGCCTCCGGCGCTGGGCACGATGTAGCCCAGCGCCTCCGGGGGCAGCACCTCGGCGGCGTGGCGCTCCAGGGAGGCCAGGTCGGTGGTCCACGCCGGGGCCTGCCCCGCGAGCATCCCGGCGGCGTAGATGGAGACCTGGTGGTCGCCGAAGTGGGTCACGCGTCGGCCTCGATCAGGAGACGGCGAGCAGGTCGACGACGAAGATCAGCGTCTCGCCGGGCTTGATGACGCCACCGGCGCCGCGGTCGCCGTAGCCCAGGTGCGGCGGGATCACGAGCTGACGGCGGCCGCCGACCTTCATGCCCTGCACGCCGGTGTCCCAGCCCTGGATGACCTGGCCGATGCCGAGGCGGAAGCGCAGCGGCTCGCCGCGGTTGTAGGAGGCGTCGAACTCCTCGCCGGTGGAGTGGGCCACGCCGACGTAGTGCACGGACACGGTCTGGCCGGCGGCGGCCTCCTCGCCGTCGCCGACGGTGAGGTCGGTGATGACGAGGTCGGCGGGCGGGTCGAAGTCGGGGAAGTCGATCTCAGGCTTCTGCATGGGCGCGAGCCTAACCGGGGCCGGTGCCGGGGCCGGTGCCGGAGCCGGTGTCGAGGAGACGGGCGGAGGCGGGGGTGCCGGGTATGGTTCCCCCCGGCCGGACCAGCGGCACCGAGGAGGGGACGTGTCCGAAGAGGACCAGGCGGCGGCGCCGACGCCGCCCGCACGTCGCCGGATCCCGGTCTGGCAGGAGTCGCTCCTGCTGCTCGGCCTGGCCATCGTGCTGGCCCTGATCGTCAAGACCTTCCTGGTGCAGGCGTTCTACATCCCCTCGGGCTCGATGGAGCCGGGGCTGGAGATCAACGACCGGATCCTGGTGCAGAAGGTGTCCTACTGGGGCTCCGGCAGCCCCGAGCGCGGCGACATCGTGGTCTTCGAGGACCCCGGTGCCTGGCTCAGCGCCGCCGAGGCCTCCGGCCCCACCAACCTGCTCACCGACGCGATGAGCCGCATCGGGCTCTACCCCACCGGCGGGCACCTGGTGAAGCGCGTCATCGGCGTGGCCGGCGACACCATCGAGTGCTGCGACGAGCAGGGGCGGCTGCTGGTCAACGGCGAGCCCCTGGACTCCTCCGGCTTCACGCTCAACGACGACGAGTGCGACGGCCCGATGCTCTCCACGTGCGAGTGGGACGCGGGGCCGGTGCCCGACGGGATGGTCTTCGTGATGGGCGACCACCGCGACGACTCCGCGGACTCCTCGTACCGGCTGCGCTGCGGGGGTCGCAAGGGCGAGGCCTGCGACGACTCCGACGCCTTCGTGCCCGTCGAGCTGGTCGTGGGCAAGGTGTTCGCCCGGGTCTGGCCGGCCAGCCGCTTCGACCTGCTCGAGCGGCCCGACGCCTTCGAGGCGCTCGAGGACTGAGCCGTCAGGCTCGCCCGGCGCTCACACCAGCGCGAGGGTCGCGGCGCCCGCGCTGAGCAGCGCGCCGGCGGTGCGCCACCGGTCCGCGCGCAGCAGACGCGCCAGCAGCACCCGGCGACGCCGGTCGCCCAGCCGGGCCACCCCGAGCCGTCCGTGCAGTGGCGCCGCCACGGCCGCGGTGGTGCCCAGCGCGAGGCCGGCGCCGGCCGCGGCCACCCACACCGCGACCGAGCCGGCCACGAGCACGGCCGCACCCGTCGAGACCAGCACAGCGGCGTACAGGGGGACGACGAGGACGCTGATCACGCGGCTGTGCCGGTCGTGCGCGTGGCGCCAGGCGGCGTGCGGGGTCGCGGCCAGCACGGGGTAGACCAGCGCGGAGACCGTCAGCTGAAAGGCGGCGTGGGCCCAGGCGGTGGCGGTCAGCAGGACCAGGGCGGTCTCGGTGCTCATCGGCCTGTGCTCATCGGGCCGGCACTCCGAGATCGGCGAGCACCCCGAGCGCGGCGCGTTCGCCACTGACCAGCGCCCCCTGGATCGACGGGGAGTCGCGGTGGTCCCCGCACACGTGCAGCCCGCGCTCGAGCCTGGTGGGCCGGCGCAGGTGGTGCGGGGGAGTCGCGGCGGGTAGGGCGTCGCGCACCTCGTGCCGCGCGACCTCCTCCCACGAGCCGTCGTCGGCGCCGAGCAGGGCCGCGGCGTGACGGCGCACCTCGGCCTCGGGCGGCAGCGCGTGGTCGGGTGCGAGCACCACGGAGGCCTGGACCAGGGCGCGGCCCGGGGGTGAGTACGACGGCGCCGCCTGTGACACGACCGCGGTGTTGGCCACGGGGCCGGTGGGGCGGCTGCGGGCGTCGACGTGCAGCCGCCCGCGGCGCGCGGGGAGCCGGTCGGCGGGGGCCGACCACCAGTGCGTCACCACCCCACGTTGCGGGGCGCCGGTCGACCCGAGCAGCCCCGCGGCGGTCGGCTCGTCGGTGGCCACGACGACGGCGCGGGCGCGCAGCTCCCCGTCGACCGTGCGCACGACGTGCGGGTCGACGCGCAGGGCCGTGCGCTCCAGGCGCACGTCGAGCCCCTCGGCCAGCTGCGCGGGCAGCGCCTGCATGCCGCGCGCGGGCAGCGACGGACTGCCGTCGAGGAAGGACCGGACCAGCAGGCGCGCCACCCGGGCGTCGCTGGCCCCGGTCCCCTCCAGGAGCACGCCGGCCAGGAAGGCCTCCAGGACGCGGCGCAGGTCCCCGTGGGCACCCACGTCGTCGAGGGACTCCGCGAGCGAGCGCGCCGGGGCGTCGCCGGGGTCCGGAGCCAGCCGGGCGGCCAGGCCGCGGTGGGAGGGGCGCAGCAGCGGGCGCACCCAGCGCAGCAGGCCGGGCAGCTCGCGCGGACGCCGCAGCGCCGCCGTGCCGCTGGCCGGGAGGAGCCCGGGCTCGCGCCGCGGGTCGCCGAGGTCCACGGTGCCGTGGTCGGTCGCGGCCCGCACCCCGCCCGGGAACGGGGACAGCCCGAGCGCGGGGACGTCGACCCAGCGGCGTACGGCGGGGTAGGAGGGGTTGAGCAGCTGGAAGCCGTGGTCGACCAGGTGGCCGTCGACCTCGTCGGTGCGCACGCGGCCGCCGACCCGGTCGGACCGGTCGAGCACGAGCACCGCCAGCCCGGCCTCCTGCAGGCGTCGGGCGCAGCGCAGGCCGGCGAGCCCGGCGCCCACCACCACGACGTCGTGCTCGCCCACCGCGGTCATCGGCCGCGGCGCAGGCGGTGGCCGTCGTCGACGTAGGCCACGACCCGTGAGAAGAGCGCGCTCACGGCGGCCAGGTCGGCGGCCACCGGCGCGGGGTCGTCGGCGAGGGCGAACTGGACCGCGGCCGTGCCGGGGGCGCCGGCGTCGGCGGCCAGCGCGGCGCAGGTGCGCGCTGCGCGGCGGACGGCGTCCGGGTCGATGGTCCACGCGGACTCGAAGAGCCGCTCCCGGTCCGGGACCCCCTCCTGCCCGGGGAGCTCCCACGCCGTCAGCGCGACCGGCAGCTCGCGGCTGTCGCAGACGACCGCCCACTCCCGCCGCACGGGCGAGTCCTCACCGATGTGCACGGCGACGGCACCCTCCGGGGAGGGGGCACCGGGAGCGGCGGGCTCGTAGAACGCGTACGCCGACCCCGCGACCCGCGACAGCTCGCGCCAGCGGCGCTGGGCCGGGCGGTAGTACTGCTCGGCCTGGAAGAGGCCGAAGAGGTGCGCCCGCTCGGCCTTCGCGGCGAACTCGTCCTCGATGGCCCACGACAGCGAGAGCAGGGTCTGCTTGGTGAGCCGGTGGACCGGCACCTCGCGGTGGTGGCGCCTCAGCTCGGCCCACACCGAGGCGGCGCGCGGCTCGGCGGCGCGCTGGGCCCCGGCCAGGACGTCGGCGATGGCGGCGTCGAGCCTGGCGCCGGCCTCGCGACGGTCGAGGACCTGCTGGACGCCGGCGACGTCGGCGGGGGAGTAGCGGCGGTGTCCGCTGTCGAGCCGTTGCGGCACCGGGAACCCGTGCCGTTGCTCCCACATGCGCAGGGTCGCGGGCGCCACGCCGGTGCGCTCGGCGAGGTCGCCGATGCTCAGCGAACCGTTCTCCGGGTGGACCGGGGCGGAGGTAGACGTAGTGTTCACATCTGTGATGCTATACCTCAACAGCCTGTTGAGGAACCTGTGGAAGGGTGGTGGCTGGCATGGGGAGCTCCCCGACGGTCGGTCGGATCGACACGTGGGACCAGCTCGCGACCGCCGTGGGCAGTGTCCTGGCGGGCGCGCGGGAGGGCCGGCCCCTGCGGCTGGACCTCGCCGATGTCGAGGTGGAGGTGCCCGGCACGACCGGTCACTCGCGGTGGCGGGTGCGCGGGCACGTGGCGGTCAGCGGCGGCGACGTCGACGAGGAACGGTCATGAGCCCGCTCGCAGGGCCCGGCTCGGCGCGCGGCCCCCACTCCGACATCGACCTGGACATCGATCTCGAGATCAGCACCGAGCACGCCGATGGCAGCACCGCGGTGGTGCGCGTGCGCGGACGCGGTCGTCAGGTCGTCGTGGCCCTCGCGCCCGACGGTGCGGCGTCGCCCCCGCGCTCCGGGGTGGGCGTCGACTGGGCCGGTGTCCGGGCCCTGGCCGACCTGCTGGCCGACCACGGCGTGGCACTGCACGTGGAGCGTCACGGCCGGCGGCTGCTCACGCTGGGCGGCGGTGACCGCGGTGGTGTGTGGCGGCTGCCCGGGCTGCCGCCGGTCCGCGCGGGCCGGCCCCAGGACCTGGCCCTCGCGGGGATCGACGCGGCGGGGAGTCGGTTGCTCCGCGGCGTACGCGGCGTGCGAGGGGTACGCCGGCTGCCGAGCGCCGTCCCGGCGCCAGCGCTCTCCCCGGTCCCCACGACCGCGCCCACCTCTGCGCCCACCTCTGCGCCCACCTCTGCGCCCACGACGAGCGCCGCCGGGCTGCCCGCGACCCTGGTCATCGGGTCCCACCCCGCCTGCGACGTGGTGCTCCCCGGTCTGCGGCCCCGTCATGCCGTCCTGGGGCGCGACCTGGAGGGCCGCTCGGTGCTCAGGGCGCTGGCCGGCGGGTGCGTCGTCGACGGGTCCCCCGTGGTGAGCCAGGTCGTCGACGCCGACAGCGACATCCGCGTCGGCGGGCACCGCGTCAGCCTCGGGGAGCTGCGACCTCAGGCCTGGTGCACGTAGGAGTCGAGCTGGTCCCGCTCGAACTCCAGCTGCCCGATCTTGTGCTTGACCACGTCGCCGATGCTGACGACGCCGACCAGGCCCTCGTCACCGACGACGGGCAGGTGACGGAAGCGACGACGCGTCATCGTCTCCATGACCTCGTCGAGGCCGGCGTCGGGCCGGCAGGTCTCCACCACCTCGGTCATGATCGCGCCCACGGTGTTGTCGACCACCGTGCCGTCGTGGTGCAGGTGGCGCACGACGTCGCGCTCGCTCACGATGCCGTCGAGGGTGCGCCCGTCGCGGCTGACCACCACCGCGCCGACGTTGCGCTCGGCCAGCAGGGCGAGCAGCTCACGCACCCCGGCGTCGGGGGTGATGCTGACGACCTCCCGGCCCCGGTCCTTGGCGTCCAGCACGGCGGCGATGTTCACGGGGGACCTCCTGGGTCGGGGACGGGAGCGTTGCCACGACGGTACAAGTGACGCCGCTCACGCGTACAGGGTCCGACGACTCTCGTGGACGCCTCCGGGATGGGTCAGTCCCGCGAGCGGCGCGCGCGCAGGTCCGAGACCGAGCCCGGACCGCTGCGCGGCTGGTCCGGGTCGTCCCCGGCGTCGTCGGGCAGGCCGCCGAGGAAGGCCAGCGCGGCGTCGTGCAGGTGGGCGTTGGTGGCCACCGCGTTGCCGCCCCAGGGGCCGGCGCTGCCGTCGAGGGAGGTGAAGGACCCGCCGGCCTCTCTCACGATCACGTCGAGGGCGGCCATGTCGTAGACCTCGAGCTCGGGCTCCGCGGCGATGTCGACCGCGCCCTCGGCCACGAGCATGTAGGACCAGAAGTCGCCGTACGCGCGGGTCCGCCAGCACCGTCGCATCAGCGACAGCACGTCCTCGAGGCGGTCACGGTCCTCCCAGCCGGACAGGGAGGAGTAGGAGAAGGACGCGTCCTCGAGGCGGCGTACGTCGGAGACCTGCATGCGGGTGGCCTTCAGCAGCGACTTGCCGGTCCAGGCACCGCCACCGGCGGAGGCCCACCACCGGCGCTGCAGCTGGGGCGCGGACACGACCCCGACCACCACCTCGTCGTCCACGACCAGCGAGATGAGCGTGGCCCACACCGGGACGCCGCGCACGAAGTTCTTGGTGCCGTCGATCGGGTCGACGATCCAGCGGCGCTGGCTGTTGCCGGTGGTGCCCTGCTCCTCGCCGGTGATCGCGTCGCGCGACCGCACCCGCGACAGCGTGCGGCGGATGGACTCCTCGACGGCCTGGTCGGCGTCGGTGACCGGCGTGAGGTCCGGCTTGCTCATCACGTGGAGGTCCAGGGCCTTGAAGCGCGCGGTCGTCAGCGAGTCCGCGTCGTCGGCCAGCACGTGGGCCAGGCGGAGGTCGTCGGTGAAGTCGGGGGTGGCCACGAACGCACAGGCTAGCCTCAGGTGCATCCGGCCCGGTTGGCCCTACGGTGGTGGTCCATGGAGATCAACGGGCTCCCGCTGCACGCGCTGGTCGTGCACGCGGCTGTGGTGTTCGGGCCGCTCGCGGCCCTCGCGGGTGTGCTGTACGCCGTCGTCCCGCGCTGGCGGGACGTGCTGCGCTGGCCGCTGGTCGCCCTCGCGGCCATCGCCCTGGTCACGATCTGGGTGGCTGCGTGGTCCGGGGAGGAGGTCGCCGAGGCCAACACCTACGGCGGCCCGCTCGCTGAGCTGCTCGAGGAGCACGAGGAGCGGGCGGAGTGGCTGCGCATCGCGACCACGGCGTTCGCCGTCTCCGCCTTCGCCGCGGCCTGGTGGCACACGCGCCGCGGGGCCGTGCGCGTGGTGCTGCTCGTGCTCACCGCGCTGCTCGCCGTCGACACCCTCGTGCTGGTCGTCCTCACCGGCGACGCGGGTGCCCAGCTGGCCTGGTACGGCGTCAGCGGCTGACGCTGGGTGCAGGGGCCTACCAGGCGGGCTCGGACCGGGCGGCGAGGAGCCTGCGGAACGAGGTGACCCGGTCGGGGTCGGCGGTGCCGGCGGCGAGCGCCTCGTCGAGCCCGCACTCGGGCTCGTCGCTGCCGTGGGTGCACCCGCGGGGGCACTCCTCGGTCATCTCGTCGAGGTCGGGGAAGGCCTCGATGAGGTGCTCGGGCTCGACGTGGGCCAGCCCGAAGGAGCGGATACCGGGGGTGTCGACGATCCACCCGGGGCGGCCGTCGTGCTCGGGCAGCGCCAGCAGGTAGGCGGAGGTGGAGGTGTGTCGCCCGCGGCCGGTGACGGCGTTGACGTGCCCGACCTCGCGGTCGGCGTCGGGGACCAGGGCGTTGACCAGCGTGGACTTCCCGACGCCCGAGTGGCCGATCAGCACGCTGGTGCGGCCGGCGAGCTCGTCGCGCAGCTCGGCCAGGTCGCCGCCGCGCTGGGTGACGACCCAGGGGACCCCCAGGGAGCGGTACGTCGACAGCAGTGTGTCGGGGGAGGCGAGGTCGGCCTTGGTGAGGCACAGCAGGGGGCGCATGCCGGCGTCGTAGGCGGCGACGAGCGCTCGGTCGAGCAGGCCGGGCCGGGGCTCGGGGTCGGCCAGTGCCGTCACGACCACGAGCTGGTCGGCGTTGGAGACGATCACCCGCTCCACGGGGTCGTCGTCGTCGGCGGTGCGTCGCAGCACGGTCGAGCGCTTCTCGACCTCGACGATCCGCGCCAGCGAGCCCTCGTCGCCCGAGACGTCGCCGACCACACGGACCCGGTCGCCGACCACGACGCCCTTGCGGCCCAGGGGGCGGGCCTTGACGGCCATCACGACGCGGTCCTCGACGTGCAGCGTGAACCTGCCCCGGTCGACGGTCACGACGACGGCGTCGGTCGCGTCGTCGTACGACGGGCGCTCCTTGGTGCGGGGGCGGGTGCGTCGCCGCGGCCGCTCGTAGTGCTCGTGGTCGTGCTCGGAGTAGCGCCCGCTCATCGACCTGCCCGCCTCAGCGCCCGAAGAGGGCCGACCAGGCCCCGGCGAAGTCGGTGAAGGTCTTGGCGGTCGTGGCGACGTCCTCGACGAGCACGTCGTCGACCGCGGCGCCGACGACGACGCCGGCGTGGGCCATGCGGTGGTCGGCGTAGGTGTGGAAGAGCCCGCCGTGCAGCGGTGCCGGGCGGAAGGAGAGCCCGTCGGGGTGCTCGGTGACGTCGGCGCCGAGACCTCCGAGCTCGCGGGCCAGGGCGGCCAGCCGGTCGGTCTCGTGGTGGCGGATGTGGCCGACCCCGCGCAGGTGGCTGGGGGTCGTGGCCAGGGCGCACAGCGCGGCGACGACCGGGGTCAGCTCGCCGACGTCGTGCAGGTCGACGTCGAGGCCCTGGAGGGTGCCGGGCGCGGGGCCGGTGACCCGCAGCCCGTCGGAGGTGTGCTCGACCTCGCAGCCCATCGCGGTGAGCAGCTCGCCCCACGCGTCACCGGCCTGGGTGGTCTCCGACGGCCAGTCGCGGACGGTGACGCTGCCGCCGGTCACCGCGGCGAGGGCGAGGAACGGACCGGCGTTGGAGAGGTCGGGCTCGATGGTGCGGTCCAGCGCGCGCAACGGGCCGGGGGCCACCGCCCACCGGTTGGCGTCGCTGTCGTCGACCTCGACGCCCTGCTCGCGCAGCATCGCCACCGTCATGTCGATGTGCGGCAGGGACGGGATCGGCTTGCCGTCGTGGCGCACGTCGATGCCTTCGTCGTAGCGCACGCCGGCCAGCAGCAGCGCGGAGACGAACTGCGAGGACTGCGAGGCGTCGAGCACCACGCGACCGCCGCGCACCGACCCGTGGCCGCGCAGCCGGAACGGCAGCGCGCCGCGGTCGTCGTCGTCCACCTCGACGCCGAGGTGGCGCAGCGCGAGCAGCACCTCGCCGATGGGGCGGGTGCGCATGTGCGGGTCGCCGTCGAAGGAGACGGTGCCGTGGGACAGCGCCGCCACCGGGGGCACGAACCGCATGACGGTGCCGGCCAGCCCGCAATCGACCTCGGTGTCGCCCGCGAACGCGCCGGGGGTGACCGTCCAGTCGTCGGTGCTGGTGTCGACGTGCGAGCCGAGCCCGGTGAGGGCCGCGGCCATCAGCAGGGAGTCGCGCGACCGCAGCGCCCGGCGTACGACGCTGGGCCCGTCGGCCAGGGCCGCCAGCACCAGCGCACGGTTGGTGAGGCTCTTGCTGCCGGGCAGGCCGACCGTCGCCTCCACGGGGCTGGTGGTGCGCGGTGCCGGCCAGGGGTCGGGCAGCGGGGCGTCAGGCACCCGCGCAGCCTAGTAGGGCCGGGTCGTGGCTCGCGGGTCGGCTCATCGGACGCGGGCCGACACCAGCTTCGCCTCGCGACGTGCCTCGCGCTTGGCGGTCCTGGCGAGGTGGCGGGTGCGCCACGCGACGCCGGGCTTGCCGTCGGTGTCGCCGGCGGCGATCACCAGCCCGCCGAGGAGCGAGAGGTTCTTGGCGAAGTGCAGCCGCTGCTGCTGGGCGGAGGCGTCGTCGTCGGCCTCCCAGAACCGGTGGCCGGCGACCGTGGTGGGCACCAGGGAGGCGGCGAGCACGGTGGCGCAGGTGCGGGGGGCGCGGCCGGTGGCCAGCCCGAGGGCGGCGGTGAGCTGGACGCCGGCGTTGATCCGCACCAGGGTCTGCGGGTCCTGCGGCAGCGCGGGGACGGCCTTCTGCAGCAGCGGCACGAGCTTGTCGGTCACGCTCTCGGCCTTGTGGGCCATGGCGTCGCTGTGCTTGAGGGCGTTGGTGGCGCCGATGAAGAAGGTGGAGGCGAGGAGCGGACGGGCGATGGTGCGGCTGATCGACATGGGCGCAGCCTGCCCACGTGGGCGTGGGCCATGCCCGCCTGTTGGGGTGAACGGCTGGTCTCCTCGGTGGGGAGTCAGCTGAGCGGGACCCGCACGGTGAGCGACTCGCCGTCGTCGGTGGTGACCTCGAAGGTCAGGGTCGTGGTGCCGAGGGGGAGCGGCACGGCGCGGAAGGTGTAGGTGCCCGTGCCCAGCGAGCAGGTGGCGGGGCCGAGCGCGAGGCCGGCGCACCGCGGGTCGAGGGTGAGCGCCACCAGCGGCCGGTCGCTGCTCAGGCGGACCTGCCCGGTGGCGCCCTCGGGCAGGGACGTCACGTTCAGCACGACCCGCCAGGTGACGCCGAGCACCGTCGTGGCCGAGCCCTGGGCGGTGACCCGCGGCGCGGTGGTCGGTGTGGGTTCCGGTGTGGGCTCGGGCGTGGGCTCCGGCTCCGGCTCTGTCGTGGGTGTCGGCTCCTCGGAGGGGCCGGGGGGCCCGGCGGTCGGTTCGGCGGTCGGTGCCGGCGTGGCGTCGGGGGTCGCGGGCCCCTGTGCCACCGGCGGGGCCGGCTCGAGGTCGGCCACGGGGTCCAGGGCGGGTTCGACGTCCGGTTCCGCTGCGGGCTCCGGCTCGACGGCCGGGTCCGCGGGCTCGGGGTCGTTCCCGCTGTCGGCCCCGGCGGAGGGCAGGGCTGCCGGTGCGGAGGCCGCAGGGCCGGCGGTGGTGTCGGGGGTCGGGTCGCCGGAGCGGGCCACGCCCACCGCGACACCGCCGCCGACCACGGCGGTGGCCACGCCGGCCGCCGCGGTCGCGGGGAGGTTGGCCAGGGCGAGGTCGCGGGCACGGCCGGGCAGTGCCAGCAGCCACCCACCCCACCCGAGGCCCGCGGTCGTCGCCGTCGTGGCTGCGAGCGCCCCGGAGCCGACGTACGCCGCGGCGGCGCCACCGAGCAGCAGCGGCGCCAGCAGCGCGCCCATGCCGCTGTTGACCTCGGCCAGCTCGAGGTAGATGCCGGTGCAGCGGCGGCAGCCCTCGAGGTGGTCCTCGACCTTGGCGCTGTCGCGTCGTGAGGAGTTCCCGCGGACGTAGCCGCCGAGCATGGACTGCGTCCGACGGCAGTCGGGGTCCTCGGTGCGGGTGGCGTGGGCGGCGAGGAACGCCTCGCGCAGGCCTTCGCGTGCGCGATAGGCGAGGGCCGCCACGGAGTTCGGGCTGATGCCGAGCAGCGGGGCGACGTCGGCGGGCTTGGCGCCCTCGACCTCGGTGTGCCACAGCACCAGCTGCCACCGCTCGGGCAGCGACGCGAACGCCTCGGCCGCGGCCTCGTTGTCGAAGCCGGCCACGGCGCTGTCGTGGAACGGCACGCCCGCGTCGTACGCCGCGATGTCGTCGGTGGCCTGGACCCGTGAGGTGACGCGGGTGCGGTCGACGTGCAGGCGGCGCACCGAGGTCAGCAGGTACGCGCGGAAGGCCTCGTCGGGGCCGCCGCCGCGCTGGAGCACCTCCATCACCTTCGCGAACGCGTCGGAGACCAGGTCCTCGGCGTCGCCGCTGCCGCGGGTCAGCTGCAGCGCCAGGCGGCGGGCGGAGTCCTGGTGGCGCGCGAAGAGCTCGCCGTACGACTCCAGGTCGCCGGCGCGCACGGCGTCGATGAGGTCGGCGTCGGAGCGGTCCAGGACCGTCCCGGGCGCCTGGGTGGCGCTCACGCCCCTATCAACGCACGAGTGGGCAGAACAGCACGCCGGAACGGTCGGAGAAATTCTTCTGACGATCTCTGCGGAACCGCGTCATGACCCGGAGGCGGCCTCGTCCCCTCCCCGAAGAACCCGCCATGGATGGCGGCGGCCGACGTCCCGGAACACCTGGACAGCGCCGGCGTGCACGACCAGAGCAGACGATGAGGAGGACCGGATGGGAAGGCTGGCAGACCTGCTGCGCCGCCCGGCACCGGGCCCCACGTCGCTCGAGCACGCACGGGACGTCGGTCGTCGCCTGGCGCGGGACGGTGCGAGCGTGGGAGAGGCGCTGCGCACCCTGCGGGCCGAGGAGCAGGCACGGGGTCGGGAGCCCCGACCCGAGGAGGTGGAGGCCCTCGTGGAGGGATGGGCCGACACCACCCTCGGGCACCTGCACCGGCTCACCTGCGAGGACCCGCTCACGGGCCTCGCGACCACGGCCCACCTGCGGACCAGGGTGGCCGAGCAGCGGCGCGCGGGGGTCGACCTCGCGCAGGCCCATGCCCTGGTCGTCGTGTCGCCGGGCGGTACGGAGGGAGACCGCCCGGCGCACGACTCCGACTCGCTCAGGACGGCGTTGTGGGGCGCCGCCCTGGGCGAGCGGGTCCGGGTCGTCTTCGGGGAGGAGACGATCGCGCACACCGCCTCGGGACGGGTCGTCGTGCTGGCGCACCAGGACCGACGGCTCGAGGGCCTGGTGGCGCTGCTGCGGCGCCTGCTGTTGGAGGACGGGTACGACGTCACCACCCGCGTGCACCCGCTCCCGGAGGGGGAGCTGGAGCTCGTGCTGCTCCTCGAGCGGCTCGACGGCGCGTAGGTGCTGGTGGCTGCGGCGCAGTCCGCCCTGAGCTGACGCGGTCCTCCGGAGTCAGACGGACCGAACCTCCCCGCGTCTCGCGCTCCACGCTTGGCGAGCTCCCGTGCGAGTCCGTTGGGTCCGTGTCGCTACGAGTCCGACGCCGCCGGTCCCGACCACCCGGACTCCCTGCACCCCTCCAGCCACCGAGGCGTGTCGACTTCTTCTTCCCCCTGGGCATCGCCGCCTGACCGTGAGCCTCGCTCGCCCCTAGGCTGACCCGCATGTGTGGTCGCTACGCCTCCAGCCGCAGGCCCGAGGACCTCGTCGAGGAGTTCGAGGTCGACCAGCCGATGCTGGAGACAGCGCTGGAGCCCGACTACAACGTGGCGCCCACCAAGGACGTGTACGCCGTGCTCGAGCGGCCGCCCAAGGGCGAGGAGCGGCCCACCGCCGAGCGACAGCTGCGGGTGCTGCAGTGGGGCCTGGTGCCGTCGTGGGCCAAGGACCCCTCCATCGGCAACCGGATGATCAACGCCCGGGCCGAGACCGTCGCCGAGAAGCCGGCGTACAAGCGGGCCTTCGCCAAGCGCCGCTGCCTGCTGCCGGCCGACGGGTACTTCGAGTGGTACCCCACCGAGCAGCTGACCAAGGCCGGCAAGCCGCGCAAGCAGCCGTTCTTCATCCGGCCCAAGGACCAGGGGGTCCTGGCGATGGCCGGCCTCTACGAGATCTGGCGTGACCCGACCCGCGACGAGGACGACCCGCACCGCTTCCGGTGGACCTGCACGGTGATCACGACCGACGCCGAGGACGACCTCGGCCACATCCACGACCGGATGCCGATGATGGTCGAGCGGGACCGCTGGGCCGACTGGCTCGACCCGACCGTCGAGGCCGGCGACCTGCTCGGACTGCTGGCCCCCGCGGCCCCCGGCCGCCTCGAGGCGTTCCCCGTCTCCACGCTGGTCAGCAACGTCCGCAACAACGGCCCCGAGCTCGTGGAGCCGCTGCCGCTGGAGGGGGAGGCGTGAGCGCGACCGAGAAGATCGTCGACACCCCGCACGGCCCGGGGCGCCTGGTCGTCCAGCGGGCACGCAAGGCCTCCGCGACGCTGCTGCTCAGCCACGGCGCGGGGGTCGGCATCGACACGCGCGACCTCGAGGCGCTGGCCGCCGACCTGCCCCGGCAGGGGTTCACCGTCGCCCGCTTCGAGCAGCCCTGGCGGGTCGCCGGCCGCAACGTCGCGACCCCACCGCCCACCCTGGACGCCGGCCTGCGCGCGGCGGCCGCCGCGCTCGGGTCGCGGCACTCGCTGGTCGTCGGCGGTCGCTCCGCCGGGGCGAGGTCCGCGACGCGCTGCGCTGCCGACCTCGGCGCCCACGGCTGCCTCGCGCTGGCCTTCCCGCTGCACCCGCCCGGCAAGCCGGAGAAGTCGCGCCTGGCCGAGCTCGAGGGCTCCGGTGTCCCGACGCTGGTGGTGCAGGGGGAGCGGGACACGATGGGCCGACCCGAGGAGTTCCCCGACCCACTGCCCGACCACGTGCACCTCGCGGTCGTGCCCGGCGCCGACCACGGGTTCAAGGTCCCCCAGCGCGGCGACCTCACCGAGGACGACGCGATGGCGCTGCTGGTCGAGGCGACGCTGGAGTGGTTGGTGCGCGAGGTGCTGACCGACTGATCGGTGGCTGAGGGCCCAGTGGGGCCGCCGGGAATGCCGGCGTACGACGGTGACGTTGTGCCCCACGTGATGGCACTGCTGGAACCCACCGACGAGCGGGTCCACCCGACCGCTCCGGGGCTAGGCTGGGACACGATGACTGACAGCCTCCTGCCGCCGGACGAGCCGGTGGACCTCGCGACCGAGTCCGACGCCGAGCGGTCCGCCCGCTTCGAGCGCGACGCGCTGCCCTTCCTCGACCAGCTCTACTCGGCGGCGATGCGGATGACCCGCAACCCCGCCGACGCCGAGGACCTGGTGCAGGAGACGTTCGCCAAGGCCTACTCCTCCTTCCACCAGTTCAAGCCGGGCACCAACCTCAAGGCCTGGCTCTACCGCATCCTGACCAACACCTTCATCAACAGCTACCGCAAGAAGCAGCGCCAGCCGCAGCAGTCGATGTCCGAGGACGTCGAGGACTGGCAGCTCGCCCGCGCGGAGTCGCACTCCTCGACGGGGCTGAAGTCCGCGGAGACCGAGGCGCTCGAGCACCTTCCCGACAGCCAGGTGAAGGACGCCCTGCAGCGCCTGCCCGAGGAGTTCCGCCTCGCGGTCTACCTCGCCGACGTCGAGGGGTTCGCCTACAAGGAGATCGCCGAGATCATGGAGACGCCGATCGGGACGGTGATGTCGCGGCTGCACCGCGGCCGCCGCCAGCTGCGCGACATGCTGACCGACTACGTGCGGGCCAACGACCTGCTGCCCGCCTCGAGCCTGCCCGGGGAGGGGTCGTGATGAGCGAGCACACCCACCACCACGACCACGAGCCCACCGCGAGCGAGTGCGCCGACTTCCTCGAGCGCATCGTCTACTTCCTCGACAACGAGCTCGACGAGGCCGACTGTGCCGTGGTGCGGATGCACCTCGACACCTGCAACCCCTGCCTGGAGAAGTACGACCTCCAGCGCACGGTGAAGTCCGTCGTGGCCCGCTCCTGCTCGGAGTCCGCCCCCGACGACCTGCGGACCCGGGTCATGATGCGCGTCCGCGAGGTGCAGATCCGGATCTCCGAGACCTGAACCGTCACGCAGCAGCACTGACGCAAGAACCCCCGGGCCCTGTGGGCTCCGGGGGTTCGGCGCGTCTGGCGCGGAGGTTCGTCGACCTCGCTCAGGCGTTGGGGCGCTTGCCGTGGTTCGCGCCCTTCTTCTTGCGAGCGCGGCGCTTGCGACCGGTCTTGCCCATGGTGATCTCCTCGGAATAGTCGTCGGCCCGTGCACAGGCCAGCGGCCAGTCTCCCAAATGCCGCAGCCCAGATGAAATCGGGCGCTTCCCGAGCGCTGCTCAGGAGCCGCTGAGCCGGCCCATGAACCGCTCGGCGTCGACGACCACCCGGGTCACCTCGCCGGTCGCCACGACCTTGCCGGGCCGCCCCTGCGGGGTGTCCGAGGCGTGCCGGGCGCTCACGGTCAACCGGTGCAGCCGTCCGTCGACGTGGGTCACCGAGGCGGAGGCCTCCACGACCGCGCCCAGCGGGCTGGGCGCCTGGTGCTCGAGCTCCACGCGGGTCCCCACGCTGGTCTCGCCCTCGCGCAGGTCCGGGGTCAGCGCAGCGCAGGTAGCGGCCTCGAGCCAGGCGAGCAGGCGCGGGGTGCCCAGGACCGGGAGGTCGCCGGACCCCACCGCCCGCGCGGTGTCGTCCTCGCCCACGGTGAAGCGCAGCGTGGCGGTCAGGTCGGTGCGGTCGGTCATCGGGTCCCTCCCAGGGTGGTGCCGAAGGCGATCAGGTGGACGTCGGGTACCGGGCTCCAGTCCCGCTCGGGCAGCCGGGTGAAGCCGTGACGGGCGTAGAGCCGGTGCGCCGAGGTCATCTCCACCAACGAGGACAGCACGACCGCCCTGGCGCCGTCACGGCGGTAGTGGTCCAGCACGTGCCCGACCAGCGCCGCCCCGACGCCCTGGCCCTGCGCTCCCGGTGCCACCGAGAGCATCCGGAGCTCGCCCTCGTCGGGTCGGGCGATCTCCCGCCACGGCGAGCCGACCGGGCAGGTCGTCACGCTGCCGAGCACCTCGGCCGGTCCGTGCCCGTCGTCGCTGACCGCGACCCACAGCTCCGCCTGCTCGGCGCGCGCGGCGGCGTCGCGCAGGCGCTCGGCGTAGGGGTCGTCAGGGCCCAGCAGGAAGGGTGAGTACGCCGCCACGGTGACCTCGCCGACGGCGGCGAGGTCGGCCGGGGCGGCCCGTCGGATCTGCACCGGCGAGCGGTCAGATGCCGAAGGTGTTGCGGGGGTAGGCCGCATCGACGTCGGTGATGACGTTGACGAGGTAGGGCACCCCCGAGGCGAACGCGCGGTCCAGGGCCGGGCCGATCTGGCGCGGGTCGGTGACCGTCTCGCCGGCGCCGCCCAGCGCCTTGACGACCTCGTCGTAGCGGGTCTGCTTCGCCAGGTCGGCCGCCACGTCGTAGCCGTAGAGCATCTGCATCGGGCCCTTCTCCAGGCCCCAGGCGGAGTTGTTGCCCATCACCATGACGACCGGCAGGCCGTGGCGGACCAGGGTGTCGACGTCGAGCAGCGAGAAGCCCGCCGCACCGTCGCCGAGCAGCAGCACCACCTGCGCGGAGGGCCGTGCCAGGCGGGCGGCGATGGCCGCGCCCAGACCGGCGCCCAGGCAGCCGTAGGGCCCGGGGTCCAGCCAGCCGCCGGGCCGCTTGGGCTCGACGAACTTGCCGGCGAAGGACACGAAGTCGCCGCCGTCGCCGATCACCACGGCGTCGTCGGCGAGTCGGGGGACCAGCTCGCCGTAGATGCGGGCGGGGTGCACCGGGTCGGCCTCGGCGGTCAGCAGCGTGGCGTCGCGCTCGGCCGCGGCGCGCGCGGTCTCCTGCAGGGTGGTGCTCCACCCGGCGTACGACGTGCGGCCGCGGCGGTCGACCGCGGCGAGGATGCCGTCGAGACAGGCGGTGAGGTCACCGGCGACCGAGGCGGCCAGCGTCGCGTGCCCGCTGACCTGGGCGGGGGAGTCGGCGACGTGCACGACCTGCGCCGGCTCGGCGCCGTCCTTGCCGCCGAAGACGCCGTAGCCGAGCCGGAAGTCCAGCGGGGTGCCGACGACGACGACCAGGTCGGCGGTGCCGAGCGCCTGGCCCCGTGCCTTGGTGGCCAGCAGTGGGTGGCCGCCGGGGACGATGCCGCGACCCATGCCGTTGGTGATGGCCGGCACGCCCAGCTCCTCGACCAGGCGCAGCGCGGCCTCCTCGGCGCCGTCGGCCCACACGTCGGTGCCCAGGACCAGCACCGGCCGGGAGGCCCCGACCAGGAGGTCCGCGATGGTGTCCAGCGCGTCGGTGTCGGGGTCCTGTCCGCGGGAGGGGCCGCCGGGGGCCACCTCACCGGCAGAGGCGTTGAAGAGCTCGTCCATCGGGACGTCGACGAAGACCGGGCCGCGGTGGGAGGACCGGGCCACGGTGAAGGCCTCGTGCATGCCGCCGAGCACGTCGCCGGCGGTGGGGATCGTGCGGGCGAGCTTGGAGACCGGCGCGAAGATGGGTGGCTGGTCGAGCTCCTGCAGCGAGCCGGTGCCCCAGCGGTTCTGCGGGGCCCGGCCACCGACGACCACCATCGGGGAGCCGGCGAACTGCGCCTGCGCCACGGCGCTCACGCCGTTGGTGACACCGGGGCCGGCGGTCAGGACAGCCAGGCCGGGGACCCGGGTCAGCTTGCCGGTCGCCTCGGCCGCGAACGCCGCGGTCTGCTCGTGGCGCACGTCGAGCAACCGCATCGGCGGGTCGGCCTGCACCGCACCGTCGTAGAGCGGGAACACGTGGGCCCCGGACAGGGTGAACATGGTCTCCACGCCGTGGGCACGTGCCACGGCGACGGCCAGCGCGCCGGCGTGGCCCTCGAGCTGCGTCATGTGGCGCACGTTACCCGGCGGTCACCTCCGGCGGGGGAGGGTTCAGTGCGCGTCGGGGGCGAGCGTCCACGGGTTGGAGCGACGCAGGGCCTCGACCAGCACCAGCAGCAGGTCGCTGCGGACCGTCGGCGGTCGCGGGCCGATCGCCAGCTGGAGGTAGAGCGCGCGCAGGAACGCCTCGGGGTTGGCCGAGCGGGAGTAGGGGTCGGCGTCCTCGCCGGGCCCGTGCGTCGCGGCCGCGGCGACCCGGTTGACCCAGGGCTCGACCACCGTCATCGGCACCAGGTCCCGACGCAGCACCTGGACCACGGTGAGGGCCAGGCGGTCGGGCTCGCCGCTGGCCCACGAGGTGCTGGCGGGGCGCAGGAGCCGGTCGGCCACCACGTCGAGGAGGACGGTGAGCTCGGGGGTGTGCAGGTGGGGGGAGCAGGCCAGCGTGCCCAGCGCGTCGGCACCGTGCGCCACGGCGTGCGCCCAGCCCTTGCCGGGCACGAACCCGCGCAGGTCCTCCTCGCGCAGCAGCCAGGTGGCCAGCCGGTCGCCCCACTCCAGGATCTTGCCGCCGGGCACCAGCGGGCGCTGGTTGTCACGCGCGATGCAGGCGCCGAGCACCAGGGCGGAGAAGGAGCGGCGGAAGACCGAGTCGTCGTCGGTCTCGCCCAGGCCGGTGGAGAGGCCGGCGGCCATGCCGTCCCCGAGCCCGCCGAGCAGGTCGTCGTAGACCCCGCGGGACACCCAGGTCGCCAGGGTGGGGAAGGCGGTGCCGTCGCGCAGGACCGGGTCCGGGTCGCCCAGCATCCGGGTCAGCTCAGCGGTGAGGTCACCGAGCGGTCGGTCGGTCGGCACGGCCATGTCCTCGGCCAGCACCTGCTTCCAGTAGCTCCCCGAGACGCTCCCCGTCATGGTGCGAATCCTGCCACCCGACGACGACATCGCGAACCTCGGACCTAGGCTCGCCCCGTGACCTCGCTGACCGAGCTCGTCCGCAGCCACACCGACCTCGACGCGGCCGACGTGGCGTGGTTGCAGCTGCTGCAGGCGGACTGGCAGATCATCGCCGACCTGTCCTTCGCCGACCTGGTGCTCTGGCTCCCGGACAGGGGCGGGGCGGGCTTCTGGGCGGCGGGACAGATGCGGCCCACGACCGCTCCCACGGCGTACGTCGACGACGTCATCGGCACCTTCGTGCCGGTCGGGCGGCGACCCCTGCTCGACCAGGCGCTGGAGCAGGGCCGCCTGGTGCGCGAGGGCGACCCGGAGTGGCGCGACGAGGTGCCGGTGCGGGTCGAGACCATCCCGGTCCGCCACGGTGGGAGGGTGATCGCCGTCGTCGCGCGCAACACGAACCTGCTCGGGGTGCGCACGCCCAGCCGGCTCGAGCTGTCCTACCTCCAGACCGCCGCCGACCTGACCCGGATGATCGCGGCCGGGCACTTCCCGGCCACCGGCCAGCGCAGCGACCACGCGGACTCCCCGCGGGTGGGGGACGGGTTCGTCCGCGTCGACGCCGAGGGCAAGGTGGTCTACGCCAGCCCGAACGCCCAGTCGGTCTTCCGTCGGCTGGGACTGCACGGCGACCTCGCCGGGCACCGCCTCGTCGACCTCACCCGGTCGCTGGTGCCCTCGCGGCGCCGGCCCGACGAGGAGACGTTGAGCGCGGTGATGGGCGGGCGCGCCCACCGCGACACCGAGTTCTCCACCGACGGCGTGGCGCTCATCGCGCGCTCGATCCCGCTGCGCCCCGAGGGCGAGCACATCGGCGCGCTGGTCCTGGTGCGCGACGTGACCGACCTGCGCCGACGCGACCGGGAGCTGATCACCAAGGACGCGACCATCCGCGAGATCCACCACCGCGTGAAGAACAACCTGCAGACGGTCGCCGCGCTGCTGCGCCTGCAGGCCCGGCGCATCGAGGCCCCGGAGGCCAAGGCGGCGCTGGAGGAGGCCGTGCACCGGGTGGGGTCGATCGCGATCGTGCACGAGACGCTCAGCCAGGCCGTCGAGGAGGACGTCGACTTCGACGAGATCGCCGACCGGCTCTGCGGGATGGTCGCCGAGGTCACGGCGATGGCGGGGCGGGTGCGGATCCGCCGGCAGGGCTCCTTCGAGCGGCTGCCGTCGGAGACGGCGACGCCGCTGGCGATGGTCCTCACCGAGGTGCTGCAGAACGCCGTCGAGCACGGGTACGACGCGGACCGCTCGCTCCAGCACCGCTCGCCGGAGCCCGGGGACCCCGAGGGGGAGGAGTCCGGCACGATCACCGTGGAGGTGGCCCGGCGCGGCGACCGGCTGGAGGTCGCGGTCGTCGACGACGGGCGTGGGCTGCCCGACGGTTTCACCCTCGACGGCTCGACCAACCTGGGCCTGTCCATCGTCCGCACGCTCGTGGAGTCCGAGCTCGGCGGGCGGCTCACGCTGGGGCCGGCCGACGGGGGCGGGACCCGCGCAGGGATCGACCTCCCCGTCGAGTGAGGCTGGGGTGCGGGTCGGGGCTCAGGCGGTGCGGACGCGGGCGCGGGAGGTGCGGCGCTTCAGGGCACGCCGCTCGTCCTCGCTGAGGCCACCCCAGACCCCGTGGTCCTGGCCGGCCTCGAGGGCCCACTGCAGGCACTGCTCGCGCACGTCGCAGCGACGGCAGACCTGCTTGGCCTCCTCGATCTGGAGGATCGCGGGACCCGTGTTGCCGATCGGGAAGAAGAGCTCAGGGTCCTCGTCGAGGCAGGCGGAACGGTGGCGCCAATCCATGGCTGGGGTATCCCTCTTTCCTTCTACGTCCGGGCAAGCCAGGGGTGGCAGGGCCTGCGGCGCTGTCGCCGGGTGGTCGTGGCACGCCGGTGGGCATGCAGGAGTTGACTCAACCTCGAGCGCAGCGACCAGCGTGGCAAGGATTGGATCGCTAAACAAGCCCTTACTGCGCTAAGCATTGGTTTCCTACGTCACAACCGTGTTTCGCGGAGATGTCGCGCGCGCCGTGCTATGGCCGGTGTCCCGGGCCCGGCGACCCCCGCCGGGCGACCCGGACCCGCCGACTAGTGTCTCCCTCCGTGGACGACGCCGCCCCGGACCCGACCGGCCAGACCGCTCCTGACGGCCAGAACCGGCCCGCCCCCCTGGTGGTGGCGGCCAGCATCGGGGCGCTGGAGGGCCTCGCACTGCTGCTGCTCGCGGCGCTGGAGGCGGCCAGCGTGGACTCCGAGCGACTCTCCCTCGGCATCTCGACGGCGGTCTTCTTCGCCCTGACCGGTGGCGCGGTGCTCGGGTGCTCGTGGGGGCTGCTGCGGCTGTCCGGGTGGGCGCGGGGCCCGCTGCTCCTGGCCCAGCTGATCGCGCTGGGGCTGGCCTGGAACCTCAAGGACGCACCGCTGGTCGCGCTGGTCCTGGTCGGCTCGGCGCTGGTGGCGTTGGCCGGGATGCTCCACCCCGACACGATGCGGGCGCTGGGGACCCTCCCCGACGACCGGCCCCAGGACGACCACCGGGGCTAGTGCGGGCTACCCTGGGCTACCCCGGGCTACTCGGCGTTCTGCAGGGAGGCCCGCAGCTGCTCCAGGGTGCGGTTGAGCAGCCGGGAGACGTGCATCTGGGAGACGCCGATCTCCTCGGCGATCTGGCTCTGGGTCATGTTCTTGAAGAAGCGCAGCAGCAGGATCTTCTTCTCGCGCGCGTCGAGCTGGTCGAGCAGCGGCTTGATCGACTCGCGGACCTCGACGTGCTCGAGCCCGGCGTCGACCTCGCCGAGCGCGTCGAGCATGGACGCCGCGCCGTCGTCGGAGTCGTCGGAGGCGTCCAGGGAGAGCGTGGAGTAGGCGTTGGAGGACTCGATGCCCTCCACGATCTCCTCGACCGTGCAGCCGATGTGGCCCGCGAGCTCGGCGGCCGTGGGGGATCGACCCAGGGACTGGGTCAGCTCGGCGGTCGCGGTGCCGATCTGCATGCGCAGCTCCTGCAACCGGCGGGGGACCCTGATGGCCCAGCCCTTGTCGCGGAAGTAGCGCTTGATCTCGCCGATGATGGTGGGCGTGGCGTAGGTCGAGAACTCCACGCCGCGGCCGGTGTCGAAGCGGTCGACGCTCTTGATCAGTCCGATCGTGCCGACCTGGACGAGGTCCTCGAAGGGCTCGCCGCGGTTGCGGAAGCGTCGGGCGCAGTGCTCGACCAGGGGCAGGTGGAGGCGGACCAGGGCGTCGCGGGCGGCCTCGCGGCTGGCGGCGGAGGCGTCCTCGTCGAGGAAGTCGGCGAACAGCTCGGCGCTGCGTCGGCGGGTCTCCTCGATGCTCTGCCGGCGCACGTCCGCGGCCTCGGTGGCCTCGGGCGGGTCCGGGACCTCGGGAAGGGCCACGTCGGGCAGCGGGGTGGCCGGGGTGTCCGGGCCGGGGGCCGCGGACACGGTCACGCGCCCGTGGCGGCGTCGGGGGTCATCACGAGGGTGACGACCAGCTCGCCCTCGGCGGTGCTGACGGTGGCGCTGCTGGCCAGGGTGGTCAGCACCTGCCAGGCGAAGGAGTCGTGGTCCGGAGGGGAGGGCTGCGAGGCGCCGACGGCCACCGAGACGGTGAGCCGGCCCGGCGCGAGCACGAAGCGACCGGTGAGGTCGGTGCCCGGGTCGGCCTCCGGCAGCACCATCGCGCAGGCCTCGCCGACCGCCATCCGGAGGTCCTCGATGTCGTCGATGGTGAAGTCGAGCCGGGCCGCGAGCCCGGCGGTGAGGGTGCGGAGCACTGACACGTAGGCGCCGTCCGCGGGCAGGCGCAGCTCGACGTCGGGGCGTGCGCCCGACGGGTCGGTGTGACCGGGCAGTGTCATGCAGCAGTCCTCAGGGGGTGCGGGGGGATGCGGGGGAAGGGTGGTCGGCCGGCCCCGTGGGGCCGGCCGACCGGTCGCGTGGCGCGACTCAGGCCTTCTTGGTCTCCCAGAAGATCTCGGCGATCTCGTCGATCTTGGCCAGGAGCTGGTCGGCGACCTCGGCGTCCATCGTGCCCTTGGTGCCGGAGGCGCCGGCGAGCTTGGTGGCCTCGTTCACCAGCGTGTGCAGCTGGGGGTACTTCTCGAAGTGCGGCGGCTTGAAGTAGTCGGTCCACAGCACCCACAGGTGGTGCTTGACCAGCTCCGAGCGCTGCTCCTTGATCAGGACCGCGCGGGTCTTGAAGTCGGGGTCGTCGCTGTCGTTGGCCTTGGCGATGATCGCCTTGACCGACTCCGCCTCGATGCGGGCCTGGGCGGGGTCGTAGACACCGCACGGCAGGTCGCAGTGGGCCGAGACCTCGATCGTGGGGGCGAACAGCTTCGCGAACATGCGGATCCTCTCGTCGGGTCGTCCGTGTCGAACGCTTGGGACACTACTCTCGTGCACCCACCCCGGCGACGACGACCACCCTCCTGGGCCTCCTGGGCCTCCTGGGCCTCCTGGGCCTCCTGGGCACGACAAGGCTCGGCCCGACGTCTGGGGCTGGCCCGGGTCCGCGGCGCGTCGATGGCCCCGACCCTCCTCCCGGGGGACCTGCTGGTGGTCGTGCACGGCCGCCCGCCCGTGCCGGGTGACGTGGTGGTCGGGGAGCTGGCCGACGGGACGGTCGCGGTGAAGCGGGCCGTCGAGCGGCGTACGACGGCGAGCGGCGCGGCGGGGTGGTGGCTGATCAGCGACGACCCAGCGGTCGGCGTGGACTCCCGGCACCGCGGCCCGGTGCCGGAGGAGAGGGTGCGGGCCGTGGTCGTGGGCAGGCTGTGGCCGCGACCCCGGCGGCTGTGATCCATCGCACCCCGAGACGGCCCCCAGGGGGGTCCTGCTGCTGTGCCAGACTGCCCGCCGTGTCCGAGTCGCCGAACACCCCGCAGCCCTTCCGTGCAGCCCACCACCCGCACGAGGGTGACCCCGTCTTCGACCTCCACGTCGGCGGCAAGATGGGGATCTCCTCCACGCCGCTGACCGGCAAGGAGGACCTCTCGCTCGCCTACACCCCCGGTGTGGCGCTGGTCTGCGAGGCCATCGCGGCCGACCCGTCGATGACCCAGCACTACACCTGGGTGCCCAACACCGTCGCCGTGGTCACCGACGGCACCGCCGTCCTCGGCCTGGGCGACATCGGCCCGGCCGCCGCGATGCCGGTCATGGAGGGCAAGGCGGTGCTGTTCAAGCAGTTCGGCGGCGTCGACGGCGTGCCGATCTGCCTCGACACCACCGACACCGACGAGATCATCGAGACCGTCGCGCGGATGGCGCCGAGCTTCGGCGGCATCAACCTCGAGGACATCTCGGCCCCGCGCTGCTTCGAGATCGAGGACCGGCTCAAGGAGCGCCTCGACATCCCGGTCTTCCACGACGACCAGCACGGCACCGCCGTGGTCGCCCTGGCGGCCCTGCAGAACGCGCTGAAGCTGACCGGTCGTGAGCACGCCACCACCCGCGTGGTGATCTCCGGCGCCGGTGCCGCCGGCGTGGCGATCGCCAAGATCCTCATCGAGGCCGGCATCGAGGACATCGCGGTCACCGACCGCAAGGGGGTCGTGCACTCCGGTCGCGACGACCTGACGCCGGTGAAGAAGGCCCTGGCCGAGATCACCGCCGACCGCACGGGACGCTCGGGCACGCTCGCCGAGGCGCTGGACGGCGCCGACGTCTACCTCGGCGTCTCCGGCGGCACCATCCCCGAGGAGGACGTCGCCCGGATGGCCCCGGAGGCGATCATCTTCGCGATGGCCAACCCCACCCCCGAGGTGCACCCCGACGTCGCGCACAAGTACGCCCGCATCGTGGCCACCGGTCGCTCGGACTTCCCGAACCAGATCAACAACGTGCTGGCCTTCCCCGGCATCTTCCGCGGCGCCTTCGACGTGCACGCCACGGCGATCACCGAGGGCATGAAGCTCGCGGCCGCCACCGCGCTGGCCGAGCTGGTCGGCGAGGACCTGCGCGAGGACTACGTCATCCCCGGCCCGTTCGACCCGCGCGTGCCCGGCGCCGTCTCCTCGGCCGTGGCCGAGGCGGCGCGGGCCGACGGGGTGGCGCGGCGCTGATCGAGCCTCGGTAGCGTCGCTCCCATGTTCGCCGTCTACGCCGACTCCTTCTCCGCCGACGACCCGCTCTCCGCGCTGCGCGTGGGGGAGCGGCCCGACCCGGTGGTCCCCGACGGGTGGACCACGGTCACCGTCCAGGCCGCCTCGCTCAACCACCACGACGTGTGGTCGCTCAAGGGCGTCGGGCTGAAGGAGGAGTCCCTGCCGATGATCCTCGGCTGCGACGCCGCGGGCTACGACGAGGACGGCCGCGAGGTCGTCGTGCACGCCGTCGTCAGCGACCCGTCGTGGACCGGTGACGAGACCCTGGACCCGCGACGGTCCCTGCTGTCGGAGCGCCACCAGGGCACCTTCGCCGACAAGGTCGTCGTGCCGCGCCGCAACGTGGTGCCCAAGCCGGCCTCGATGTCCTTCGAGGAGGCCGCCTGCCTGCCGACCGCGTGGCTGACGGCGTACCGCATGCTCTTCACGCGGGGCGGCCTCAAGGCCGGCGACACCGTGCTCGTGCAGGGCGCGGGCGGCGGAGTCGCCACCGCCTGCATCATCCTGGGGCGTGCGGCTGGTCTGAAGGTGCTGGCGACCAGCCGCGACGAGGCCAAGCGGGCCCGGGCCCTGGAGATCGGCGCCCACGAGGTCTTCGAGTCGGGCGCGCGTCTGCCGGTCAAGGTCGATGCGGTCATGGAGACCGTCGGGCGGGCCACGTGGTCCCACTCCATCCGCTCGCTGCGCCCCGGCGGGGCCATCGTCATCTCCGGCACCACCTCGGGCCCGAAGCTCGACGACGCCGAGCTCACCCGGATCTTCTTCCTCCAGCTCTCGGTCGTGGGCTCCACCATGGGCACCCGCGACGAGCTGGCCTCGCTGGTCTCGCTGCTGGACGCCACCGGCGCCCGCCCGCTCGTCGACAGGACGTTGCCGATGGAGAAGGCCGCCGACGGCTTCGCCGCGATGGTCGAGGGCGACGTGTTCGGCAAGATCGTCCTGACCCGGTGACCCGCACGCACCTGCTGACCGGCGCCGGCTCCGGCATCGGCGAGCTGCTCGCCCGCGCCCTGCTCGAGCGCGGTGACGAGGTGCTCGTCGTGGCACGCAGCGCGCAGCGCGCCGAGGAGATTACCGCCGCGCTTCCCGGCGCCCGGCCGCTCGTCGCCGACCTCGCGTCGCCGGGCGATGCCGAGGCGCTGGACCTGCCGGACCGGCTCGACTCGGTGGTGCACGCGGCCGGCGTCGTGGAGCTCGGCGCAGTCGCCGACCTGTCGGTGCAGGCCTGGACCGAGCAGCTCCAGGTCAACCTGGTGGCGCCGGCGGTGCTCACGCGGGTCGCCCTGCCGGCGCTGCGAACCGCCCGGGGCACGGTGGTCCTGGTCAACTCCGGCGCCGGGCTGTTCGCCCACCCGCAGTGGTCGGCGTACGCCGCGTCCAAGCACGGCCTGCGTGCGTTCGCCGACTCCCTGCGCGGCGAGGAGGCCCCGCACGGTGTCCGGGTGAGCTCGGTCTACCCGGGCCGGACGGCCACGCCCATGCAGGAGAAGGTGCACGCCCAGGAGGGCAAGGAGTACGACGCCGCGGAGTGGGTCCAGCCCTCCACCGTCGTCGAGGCGATCCTGCACGTCCTCGACCTGCCCGGGGACGCCACGATCCCTGACCTGACCGTCAAGCCGCGCTAGTCGCCGGCCCGGGAGCGCCACTGCAGCGCCCCGATGATGACCATGCGCAACTGGGTGCGGGCGGTGGCGGCGATCTGCTCCTCCATCGCCGGGCGCCCGGCGGCGGCGATGAGGGACTCCGCGGTGGAGACCATCGCGTGCACGATGAGGTTGGACAGGATCCGCAGGTCCTCGCCGCTCCACGCGTCGGTGCCCGGGATCCGCGCGAGGTCGGTGGCCAGCTCGCGCTCGCACAGGTCGATCTCGTGCCGGATCGCGTCGCGCACGGCTGGCGGCCCGGCGGTGCGCTCGCGGGCGATGAAGGCGAAGTGCGCACGCTGCCGGGCCACGTGCTCGACCAGGATCTCGACCGAGCGGTCGACGATGACCGCGAAGGAGCCGGAGAAGTCGCGGTCCATCCGGCGCACGTCGCGCAGCATGGCGCGCAGCGAGGCGAAGGACTCGTCGACCAGGGCCATGCCGAGGGACTCGATCGACTCGAAGTGCCGGTAGAAGCCGGTGGGCACGATGCCGACGCGTCCGGCGACCTGGCGCAGGGAGAGGGCGACGAGGCTGGAGTCCTCGCACAGCTCGAGGGCCGCGTCGAGGATCGCGCGTCGGGTGCGCTCCTTGCGCTCGAGTCGGCTCTCGGGGCGGGTCTCGCTCACCGGCTCAGCGTATCGGTCCGGCGGCCCGTCCTGTCAGTGCACGTGTGTCCACGCTCACGGGGTGGCGTGGTCGGCGTCACCGGTGTGGTTCTTGACCTTCGCAAGACGACTCCCGCAACATTGAGTGCACAGACGTTCACCCACGACAGGAGATGTCATGAGCTTCGCCGGCACCATCCTCCGCTCCCGCGCGGTCGCCGCACTCACCTCCCCGCACGGCGTGGACCGCTACCTCGAGCAGATCAACCCGATGTGGGCGGCGAACGAGGTCCGCGCCCGCGTCCTCTCGGTCCACCGCGAGACCGGCGGTGAGCACCCGGTCGCCACGATCACCCTCCAGCCGACGAGCACCTGGCGCGGTCACCGTGCCGGGCAGTACGTCCAGGTCGGCGTCGACCTGCCGGGCAGCCGCCGCACCACCCGCTGCTTCACGATCTCCTCGGCCGCCTCGTTGCCGGGGGAGACCATCACGCTCACCGTCCGCGCGCAGGGCGAGGCCCGGCCCGGCCAGTCGGTCTCGCGCTGGCTGGTCGAGCGCGCCCAGCCCGGCGACATCGTCCACCTCTCGCAGGCCGAGGGCGACTTCGTGCTCGAGGAGAGCCCGGCCACCCCCACCAACAACCACCTGCTCTTCCTCACCGGCGGCTCGGGCATCACCCCGGCCATGTCGATCCTGCGCACCCTGCTGCGCGACGGGTACGACGGTCGCGCCGGCCGCCGCGTCACCTTCCTGCACTACGCCCGCTCGGCCGAGGACCAGATCTTCGCCGACGAGCTGGCCGGGATCGCCGCGGCCGACAACGACGTCGACGTCGTGCTGCGCCACGGCAGCGTGTTCAGCGAGTTCGAGCTGCGTCGCCTCGTGCCGGCGTACGCCGAGACCGACACGTGGGCCTGCGGCCCGGGCCCGATGCTGGACCTGGTCCGCGAGGCGTACGCCGACTCGACCCGGCTGCGCACCGAGCTGTTCAACGTGGCCAGCGTGGTGCCCTCGGGCGCCGCCGAGGGTGACGTCGCCTTCTCCCGGGCGGGCAAGCAGGCCGCCAACACCGGCGCCACCCTGCTGGAGCAGGCCGAGGCGCTCGGTCTGCGCCCGACCTCCGGCTGCCGGATGGGCATCTGCTTCTCCTGCACCGCCACCAAGTCCAGCGGCACCGTCCGCAACGTCCTCACCGGCGAGGAGTCCTCGCTGCCCGACGAGGAGGTCCGCGTCTGCGTCTCGGCCCCCGTCGGTGACTGCGTCGTCGACCTCTGACGCCGAGACGTCACTCGCGCACGCTCCACCCGTCACTCCCGCACGCTCCGCCCTCGCCCCTCCGATCGAAGGGAACACCTGATGACCACCACCCAGGCAGCACCCACCGCCGGCCCCACCACCGGCCCCGTCTCCAGCAAGGTCCCGCTCACGCCCGAGCAGCTCAAGGCGTTCGGCGAGGAGATGGACGCCATCCGCCAGCGCGTCCTCGCTGACCTCGGCGAGGCCGACGCGGAGTACATCCGCAAGGTCGTGAAGTACCAGCGCGGCCTCGAGGTCGCCGGTCGCGCGATGTTCTACCTGCCCCCGGCCTGGCCGCTGGCCGTCGCCGCCCTCTCGCTGTCGAAGATCCTCGACAACATGGAGATCGGCCACAACGTCATGCACGGCCAGTACGACTGGATGGGCGACCCCGGCCTGAACTCGCGGATGTTCGACTGGGACACCGTCTGCCCCGGTGAGCAGTGGAAGTACTCCCACAACTACATCCACCACACCTTCACCAACATCCTGGGCAAGGACCGCGACATCGGCTACGGCATCCTGCGGATGGACGAGGACCAGAAGTGGCGCCCCTACTACCTGGGCAACCCGGTCTACGCGTTCGCGCTGATGGTGCTCTTCGAGTGGGGCGTGGCCCTGCACGACCTCGAGGTCGAGAACATCGTGTCCGGCAAGCGGAAGCTCGAGGACAACAAGCCGCTCTACCCGGGTCTGATGCGCAAGATCCGCCGCCAGGCGCTCAAGGACTACCTGCTCTTCCCGGCGCTCACCGGCCCGCTGTTCCCGCTGACCTTCGCGGGCAACGCGGTCGCCAACCTGGTGCGCAACGTGTGGGCGTTCAACATCATCTTCTGCGGCCACTTCCCGGCCGGGGTCGAGACGTTCACCGAGGAGGAGTGCCGCGACGGTGAGGACGGCCAGGAGACGCGTGGTCACTGGTACTACCGCCAGGTCCTCGGCTCGGCCAACATCTCCGGTGGCCCGCTCTTCCACGTCATGAGCGGCAACCTGTCGCACCAGATCGAGCACCACCTCTTCCCGGACCTGCCGGCGCGCCGCTACCCGGAGGTCGCCGAGGAGGTCAAGGAGATCTGCCAGCGCTACGGCCTGCCCTACAACACCGGCCCGCTGCACAAGCAGGTCGGCAGCGTGTTCGCCAAGATCTGCCGCCTCGCGCTCCCCGGCCGTCGTACGCCGAAGGCGACCCCGGCCGCGGGCTCCGACGTGGCCGCGGCGGCCGCCTGACCCGCCGCCGAACCCAGCCCGTGAGGCACGACACCTGGCCCGCCGCCCCGCGGCGGGCCAGACTGTCCCCATGACCAGCGGCCACACCGGCAAGGACCGGATCAGCAAGGCGGAGATCAGCAAGGACGCGGTGCAGAGCACCGTCGAGGCGACCGCCCACACCGTCGGTGAGGTCGCCGGCATCCTCACCTCCGCGGTCAAGGACGTCGCCGGCGCGATCGGCGGCCTGGCCACCGAGGTGTTCGAGATCCGCGACGCCGCTAAGCGGGCCGCCGAGCAGCAGGAGCCGCCGGCGTCCGAGGAGCTGGACTAGCCGAAGGTCATCCGGAAGCCGGTCTGGCGGAACGACGCCAGCCGGCGGGCTCCGGCCAGCCACCCCAGCGCACCGTCCGGGGCGATCTCCCAGGCCGAGCGGCACGGTGCGGCCTTCGCGGACCCGGTGAGCGTGGCGGTCACGGGGTCGACGTGGTCGTCGATGGGCGGCTGCCAGGTGGCGCCCTTGAAGCGCACCCGGGGCACGGCGTGCGAGGCGTCGGTGAAGCGGGCCCGGACCACGGGTCGTCCCTCCACGTCCACCGACCACGACGTGCGCTCGCGCACGGTCCCGCGTTCGCTGGTGCGGCGGAAGTCGGCGAGCTCCTTGGGGATGGCCCACAGCCCCCGACCGCCGGCCACCGAGGCGGGGGAGTCGACCCAGATGTCGGTGATCGACACCGCCCTGACGGGATCCTTCACGACCCGCGCCACGAGCAGCTCGGAGTAGGTGAGGGGGCTGGGCTCCTCGTAGGACACCAGCGCGACCCCGTACACGCCGCGCGGGCGCAGGGCGTCCACGTCGTGCCCGACCCGGAACAGCGACAACCACAGCTGGCCGTCCATCGTCCACGGCGCGGGCGGGTACGTCGGGGTGTCGGCGTCGGGGCTGCCGGCATCGGGGGACTGGTCGAGCGAGGTCATGCCCAGCACCCTAGAGCGAGAGGGCCCGTGACGAGAACAGGTTCTCGTCACGGGCCCTCTCGTCGTACGACGGGGTGCCGCTCAGTCCTCCGGGTCGTCGAGCCTCGCCAGCCAGGTCGCGAGGCGCTCCACGGCCGACTCGTGCTCGGGGTGGACGTCGGTGAACGCCTGGAGCTGCTCGGCGAGCCAGCCCAGGGTGACCTCCTCGTCACCCCGGCGCGAGATGAGTTCCTCGATGCCGCGGTCGGTGAAGTACACGTGCGGTCTCGATCAGGCGAACGCCTGGTCGAGCAGCTCCTTCTGCTCGGCCTGGTGACGCTTGACGGTACCGACCGACGGCGAGGACGACTCGGGCCGGGTGACCGGCACGACGGTGGCGTCGACCTCGGACCAGGCGTTGAGCGCGTAGTGCGGCCAGGGGCCGTTGTTGCGCGGCTCGTCCTGCACCCACCGGACCTCCTTGAGGTGGGGGTAGCGGGCGATCTCGGCCTTGATGTCGTCGAGCGGACGCGGGTAGAGCTGCTCGATGCGCGCGATGGCGAAGCGCTCGGGGTTCTCCCGCTTGGCCCGGTCCACCATGAGGTCCCAGGTGACGCGACCGCTGCACAGCAGCAGGGTGTCGACCTTCTGCGGGTCCGCGTCGGCGTCGCCGATGAAGGGGCGGAACGAGCCCGAGGTGAACTCCTCGGGCGTCGAGGCGGCCTCCTTGCGCTTGAGCATCGACTTCGGCGTGAAGACGATCAGCGGGCGGTGCTCCTCGCCGAGCGAGTGGTGCCGCAGCAGGTGGAAGTAGGAGGCCGGCGTGGACGGCTGGGCGACCACGAACGCCTCGTCGGCGGCCATCTGCAGGAACCGCTCGATGCGCGCGGAGGAGTGGTCGGGGCCCTGGCCCTCGTAGCCGTGCGGCAGCAGCAGCACGACACCGGAGTCCTGGCGCCACTTGGTCTTGCCGCTGGTGATGAACTCGTCGATCACCGTCTGCGCGCCGTTGACGAAGTCACCGAACTGCGCCTCCCACAGCACCAGCGCCTCGGGACGGGCCACGGAGTAGCCGTACTCGAAGCCCAGCGCGGCGTACTCCGAGAGCAGCGAGTCGTAGACGTAGAACTTGGCCTGGTCCTCGGTGAGCGAGGACAGCGGGGTCCACTCGTCGGCGTTCTTGCGGTCGATGATGGTGGCGAAGCGGGACACGAAGGTGCCGCGACGGGAGTCCTGGCCGGCCAGGCGGACCGGACGGCCCTCCATCAGCAGCGAGCCGAAGGCGAGGATCTCGCCGGTGCCCCAGTCGATGGGGCCCTCGGTGATGGACGTGGCGCGACGCTGCAGCTGCGGCATCACCTTCGGGTGGACGGTGAAGCCCTCGGGCGGGGTGACGTAGGCGTCGGAGATCCGCTTGAGGACGTCGAGGTCGACCGAGGTCCGGGTCTCGCCGGCGGGCTTGTCGGGGTAGTCGGGGACCGTGGTCCAGCCCGAGGGCTGGCTGGTGGCCTCGCGCACCTCGGTGAAGACCCGCTCCAGCTGCTGCTGGTAGTCCTTGAGGACCTGCTCGGCCTCCTCGATCGTGATGTCGCCACGACCGATGAGGGACTCGGTGTAGAGCTTGCGCACCGAGCGCTTCTGCTCGATCAGGTCGTACATCAGCGGCTGGGTGTACGACGGGTCGTCGCCCTCGTTGTGACCGCGGCGGCGGTAGCACACCAGGTCGATGACGACGTCCTTGTGGAAGGCCTGGCGGTACTCGAAGGCCAGCCGCGCGACGCGGATGCAGGCCTCGGGGTCGTCGCCGTTGACGTGGAAGATCGGCGCCTGGACCATCCTGGCCACGTCGGTGCAGTACAGCGAGGAGCGCGAGGAGCCCGGCGAGGTGGTGAAGCCGACCTGGTTGTTGACGATCACGTGGACGGTGCCGCCGGTGCGGTAGCCGCGCAGCTGGGAGAGGTTGAGCGTCTCCGCGACGACGCCCTGGCCGGCGAAGGCCGCGTCGCCGTGGACCAGCATCGGCAGGACGGGGTACTCCAGCCCGCGGTCCAGCACGTCCTGCTTGGCGCGGGCGATGCCCTCGAGGACCGGGTCGACGGCCTCGAGGTGGGAGGGGTTGGCCGCGACCGAGACCTTGACCGTCGAGCCGGTCTCGGCGGTGAACTCGCCCTCGGCGCCGAGGTGGTACTTCACGTCGCCGGAGCCCTGGACGGTGCGCGGGTCGATGTTGCCCTCGAACTCCCGGAAGATCTGGGAGTAGTTCTTGCCGACGATGTTGGCCAGCACGTTGAGGCGGCCGCGGTGGGCCATGCCGATGGTGACCTCGTCGAGGCCCGCCTCCGCGGCGGCCTCACAGATCTCGTCGATCACCGGGACGGTGGTCTCGCCACCCTCGAGCGAGAAGCGCTTCTGGCCGACGAACTTCGTCTGCAGGAAGGTCTCGAAGGCCTCGGCCTGGTTGAGCTTGAGCAGGATGCGCAGCTGCTCCTCGCGGGGCGGCTTCACGTGCGGCTGCTCGATGCGCTCCTGGAGCCACCGGCGCTGCTCGGGGTCCATGATGTGCATGTACTCGATGCCGGTCGTGCGGCAGTAGGAGTCGCGCAGGATCCCCAGGATCGAGCGCAGCTTCATGAAGCGGCGGCCCTCGCCGCCGAAGGAGCCGGTGGCGAACTCGCGGTCGAGGTCCCACAGGGTCAGCCCGTGGTTCTCGATCTCGAGGTCGGGATGGGTGCGCTGGCGGTACTCCAGCGGGTCGGTGTCGGCCATCAGGTGACCGCGCACGCGGTAGGCGTGGATCAGCTCGAGGATCCGGGCCTGCTTGGAGATCTCGTCGTCGTGGGACGTCGCGATGTCCGCGCCCCAGCGGATCGGCTGGTAGGGGATGCGCAGCGAGCGGAAGATCTCGTCGTAGAAGCCGTCCTGGCCCAGCAGCAGCTGGTGGACGCGCTTGAGGAACTCCCCGGACTGCGCGCCCTGGATGACGCGGTGGTCGTAGGTCGAGGTCAGGGTCATGACCTTGGAGATGGCGTTGCGGGCGATGGCCTCCTCCGAGGCGCCCTGCCACTCGGGCGGGTACTCCATCGCGCCGACGCCGATGATGGCGCTCTGACCGGTCATCAGGCGCGGCACCGAGTGGTTGGTGCCGAGACCGCCGACGTTGGTCAGCGAGATCGTGGTGCCCTGGAAGTCCGCGACGGTCAGCTTGCCGTCGCGGGCCTTGGTGACGACGTCCTCGTAGGCGGTCCAGAAGCCGGCGAAGTCCATCGTCTCGCAGGCCTTGATGCTGGGGACCAGCAGCTGGCGCGTCTCGCCCTTCTTGATGTCGATGGCCAGACCGAGGTTGATGTGCGCCGGCGTGACCAGGTTGGGCTTGCCGTCGACCTCGGCGTAGGCGTTGTTCATCTCCGGCATCGACTTCAGCGCCTTGACCAGCGCGTAGCCGATCAGATGGGTGAAGGAGACCTTGCCGCCGCGCGCACGGGCGAGGTGGTTGTTGATGACGGTGCGGTTGTCCCACAGCAGCTTGACCGGCACCGAGCGGATCGACGTGGCGGTCGGGACGGTGAGGGACACGTCCATGTTCTGCGCCGTACGGGCCGGGGCGCCGCGCAGGACGGTGTACGTCGGCTCGTCGCTGGCCTCGGCCTTCGCGGCCGGCTTGGTCTCCTTGGGCATGGGCGAGGAGGTGCCCTTGCTGACCTCGGCGGCCTTGCTCTCCGGACGCGGCTTGGCGACCGGCGCGGGAGCCTTGGCGGGCTCCGCGCTCTTCGACTCGGGCTTGGTCTCGGGCTTGGTCTTCCCCGCAGGCTTCTCGCTCTTCTGGGCGGGCGCGGCGGCCGGCTTCGAGGGCGCCGGGGCCGCCT
>Ga0208056_100030_pt1 | contig 67935 bp, 62 predicted proteins | sample DeeseametaMP2052_FD_184178 | JGI IMG/M metagenome (GOLD analysis project Ga0208056, IMG submission 184178) | Marine microbial communities from the Deep Pacific Ocean - MP2052 (SPAdes) | ecosystem: Environmental > Aquatic > Marine > Oceanic | place: West of Cabo San Lucas, Mexico, North Pacific...
GGCGCGACCACGACGGCGACGTGGTGGGCCGACGCCACCACCAGGACGCGGGCGACTGCGCACCGGGACGTGAAGCTCGCGGTCGCGCTGAGCAGGTTCACCGCGCTGGCCGAAGCCCTGGCGGAGGGGCGGGTAAACACCGAGCAGGCCCACGCCATCGCCCGGGCACTGGGTGACCTGGAGACCGACGGGCCGGCGGAGCTGGAGCCGGTGGTGGTCGAGCAGGCGGAGAAGCACCTGGTCGACTGCGCACGGGTTCGACGCCAAGCACCTCAAGGTCCTGGGCCGCCATGTCCTGACCGTGGTGGCACCCGAGGTCGGGGAAGCGCACGAGGCGAAGCTGCTGGAGGACGAAGAACGCCGCGCCGCCGAACGCACCCGACTCACGTTCGCCGGTGACGGGCACGGGATGGTGCACGGCCGGTTCTCCATCCCCACCTTGCACGGCGCGATGCTCGCCAAGGCGATCCAGGCGCTGACCTGGGCCACGCAGGACCCCGCCGAGGTCCGCCAGACCCGACCCACCTCGGTCGCAGCTGGAGCGGCGTTCACCGAGCTGCTGGAACGCATGGACGCCGCCGACCTCCCGAGTGTCGGAGGTGTCGGGGCGACGGTGGTGGTGACCATGACCATCGACTCCTTGATGGGTGGACTCGCGGCGGCAGCACTGGACACCGGCGAGGTGATCTCCGCGGGCGCGGCACGCCGGCTGGCCTGCGAGGCGGGGGTGATCCCGATGGTGCTGGGCGGGACGTCGGAGGTTCTCGACGTCGGCCGCCGACGCAGGTTCCACACCCGGGCCCAGCGGCTCGCGATCGCGCAGCGCGACAAGACCTGCGTCGTGGGCGGTTGTGACGCCCCGCCGAGCAGGTGCCACGTCCACCACGTGATCCCGTGGTCGGAAGGCGGCGGCACCAGCGTCAAGGACGGGCGGCTCTACTGCTCGGTGCACCACGCGATGGTCCACGACCCGAAGCGATCCGGGCGGATGCGGACGTAGAGGATCGGGGGTTTCGAGACGGCGCTGGCGCGCCTCCTCAACCACGGACCTCACGGCGCTGGCGCGCCTCCTCAACCACCGATCCGCGTCGCCGCTGCGCTGCGGCGAGTGGTCTCGACGCCCGTTCGTCGCTGGCGCTCCTCGCTGCTCGACCACCGGTGGGTGCGCGGCGCTTCTCGTTGCTCGATCAGAGGGTGGGCGCTGGTGCTGCCATGGAGGTCGCAGCAGGATGGGCGCATGAGCGAGGACGTGCCCACCGGCGGGTCACGCGTGCGCGTGGCGGTGGAGCGGGACGCCGAGGTGCTGGCCGGCCTGCTGCGGGACTTCAACGCCGAGTTCGACACCCCGACCGACCCGGTGGCGCAGGTCGCGGCACGGTTCGCGCGGCTGATCGGCGGACCGGCCGGGTTCGCGCTGCTGGCCGAGGAGAAGGGGCCGGGCGGGCCGACGGCGTACGGCTTCGCGCTGGTCACCCTCCGCCCCAGCGTGTACGCCGACGGGCCGGTCGCGGTCCTCGACGAGCTCTACGTCCGGCCCGACCGCCGCGGGGGCGGGACCGGCACCGCGCTGGTCGCCGCGATGCGCGCCGAGCTGTCCGCGCGCGACTGCGAGGAGGTCCAGATCAACGTCGACTCGGTCGACACCGGGGCGCGCCGGTTCTACGAGCGGCTCGGCTTCGTCAACGTCGAGCGCGCCGAGGACGGGCCGATGCTCTGCTACGTCGGCCCGGTGACCCAGTGAGCGCGGCGCGATGAAGGTCGACCCCAAGAAGGAGCTCGACTCCTACCGGGTCACCCGCGGAGCCTGGCGCGACCTGGTGGTGCCGCCGATGCGCTACCTGATGGTCGACGGGCAGGGCGACCCCAACACCGCGGCGTACGCGGAGGCCCTGTCGGTGCTCTACCCCGTCGCCTACGCGACGAAGTTCGCCAGCAAGCAGCAGCTGGGGCGCGACTACGTGGTGCCGCCGCTGGAGGCGCTGTGGTGGGCCGACGACATGGCGGCGTTCACCACCCGGCGCGACAAGTCGGCGTGGCACTGGACCGCGATGATCCTGGTCCCGGACTGGGTGCCCGCCGAGCTGGTCGACGCGGCACGCGACACGGCGGCGGCGAAGGTGCCCGCGGCGCTGCTCCAGCGGCTGCGGCTGGAGACCCTCGACGAGGGGCGCTGCCTGCAGCGCCTGCACGTCGGCTCCTACGACGACGAGGGCCCGCTGCTGGCCGAGCTGCACGACGTCGAGGTGCCTGCGCGGGGGCTCTCGCTGACCGGCCGGCACCACGAGATCTACCTCAGCGACGCCCGTCGCGTGGAGCCGGCGAAGCTGCGCACGATCCTGCGCCAGCCGGTGCGCTGAGCGCTGAGCGGGGTCCCTACCGATAGCGTCGACCCCCGTGGGACGGATCTCCAAGGGCCTCGACGCCTTCCAGCGACGCCACCCCACGCTGGCGGTGCCCATCGCGGTCTTCTACAAGTACGTCGACGACCAGGGCCCCTACCTCGCCGCGATCATCACCTACTACGGCTTCATCGCGATCTTCCCGCTGCTGCTGCTGGCGACCTCGATCCTGGGCTTCCTGCTCCAGGGCGACGCCGCGCTGCAGGAGGCGGTGCTGACCTCCGCGCTCGGGCAGTTCCCGATCATCGGTGACGAGCTCGGCCGCCCCGAGGGCCTCACCGGGTCGCGCACCGCGGTGATCGTCGGTGCCGCCACCGCGCTCTACGGCTCGCTGGGCCTGGGCCAGGCTCTGCAGAACGCGCAGAACATCGCCTGGTCGGTGCCGCGCAACTCCCGCCCCAACCCGATCGTGCTGCGTCTGAAGAGCCTGGTGCTGCTGGTCTCCGCGGGCGCCGCCGTGCTGGCGCTCTCGGTGGCCTCCGCGGTCGCCTCCGAGACCGACACCTTCGGCACCGGCGGCAACCTGCGCTGGAGCATCCGGATCGGCTCGGTCCTCGTCATCGGGCTGGTCCTGACCTACCTCTTCCGCCTCGCCGCGGCCCGACGACTGCGCTTCGGCCAGGCCGCTCCCGGTGCCTTCGCGCTGGCCCTGATGTTCCAGGCGCTGCAGTTCCTCGGCACGCTCTACGTCACCGCCGTCCTCAGCGAGACCGAGGGCATGGACGGCACCTTCGCGTTGGTCCTCGGCCTGATCGGGGTCATCTACATCGCCGCCTTCATGGGCGTGCTCGCGATGGAGATCAACGTCGTCCTCGCCCGCCGGCTCTACCCCCGCGCGCTGCTCACGCTGTTCACCGATCGCGTGGACCTCACTCCGGCCGACAAGCGGGCCTACACCTACTACGTGCGCTCGCAGCGCCACAAGGTCAACGAGGTCATCGACGTGCACTTCGCCGACCACGTGCCCGACCAGATCCCCTCGCCGCCGGAGCTGAAGGAGCTGCGCGAGCAGCCGCCCACGACCGCGCTGCGCACCGAGGACCTGCGGGCCGCCGGCCTGCGCAAGGACCCGCGCCGAAAGGACCCGGGCACCGAGGACCCACGCACCGAGGACCCGCGCACCCCAGACGCACAGCCCGAGCAGGACGACACCCAGGAGACACGCTGATGGCAGGACGGTTCGAGGGGAAGCGGGCGATCGTGACCGGCGCCTCCGGAGGAGTGGGGCGCTCCACCGCGGAGCTGCTCGAGGAGGAGGGTGCCACGGTGGTGGGGCTCGACCTGGCGGCCGGCGACGGCGTGCTGGCCTGCGACGTCAGTGACGAGGGGTCGGTACGCGCGGCGGTCGCGCAGGCGGCCGAGCAGCTCGGCGGCATCGACGTGGTCGTCAACGTCGCCGGCATCGACCAGTTCCGCCGCTTCGAGGACCTCGACACCGCGACCTGGCAGCGCCACCTCGGCGTGAACCTCACCGGCCCGATGCTCGTCACCCACGCGGCGCTGCCGCACCTGCGCGAGAGCCGCGGGAACGTCGTGACGATCTCCTCGATCGCCGGGCTGCGCGCCCAGCCGTACCAGGCGTCGTACTGCGCCTCGAAGGCCGGCGTCATCATGCTGATGAAGTCGCTGGCGCTCGAGCTGGCCGCGGACGGCATCCGGGTCAACACGATCTGCCCCGGCGGGGTGCAGACCGACCTGCCCACCAACGCCGCCGCCGAGCACCCCGACACCGACCTGGACTGGGGCCTGCTCATGGAGACCGCCGGCGCCCGCTACGGCTTCATGCCGCCCCGCGACATCGCCGACGCCATCGCCTTCCTCGCCTCCGACGCCGCCGCCTCGGTCACCGGAGCAGTGCTCTCGGTGGACCGCGGCACCGCCTGCTGAGCGGGTGGAGGGGGCCATGTCGACCGCGGAGCTGCTGGCGGCGTACGACGCCCAGCTGCGGATGGAGGCCGAGGTCGCCGACGCGACCGAGTGGCACCGGCACGGCCCGCTGGTGCGCGCCCGCTGGGGCGACTCGGGGTTCGTCTCCGGTCGCGACCTCTCAGGTCTGACGGCAGGGGAGCTCGAGGCGCTGGTCACCGACACGCTCGCGTGGTTCCGCGACGAGACCTCGGTGACCGAGGTCGAGTGGAAGACCCGCCGCCACGACCGCGCCGACCTGCTGGACCTCCTCACCCACCACGGCTTCGTCGCCGACGAGGAGGAGACCGTGATGGTCGGCCGGGCCGACCTGCTCGACCGACCGGTCGACCTGCCCGACGGCCTCGTCGTCCGTCGCGCCGGCGAGGGCGGCGACCTGCGCGAGGACGTGACCCGCGCAGGGCTGCTGCAGGCCGAGGTGTTCGGGCACCCACCGCGCGAGGTGGAGGAGCGGCTGGCGGCGTACGCCGGTGAGCCGGAGCGCACGGGGCTGTGGATCGCCGAGACGGCCGATGGCCAGGTGGTCTGCATCGGACGGCTCGACGTGGTCCCGGGCACGGAGTTCGCCGGCCTGTGGGGCGGCGGCACCCGCGCCGACTGGCGGGGGCGAGGCATCTACCGCGCGCTCGTCGCCGCCCGCGCCCGCGCGGCGCTCGACCTCGGGGTGGTCTACCTCCACAGCGACTGCACGCCGATGTCGCGCCCGATCCTGGAGCGCAGCGGGCTGCTCCCGATCACCACGACGACGCCGTACGTCTGGTCGCGGGACTGAGCCCCTCCCGACGATCAGCCCCGAGCAGGGATCAGGCCAGCAGCCGGGTCCGCAGCCCGCTGAGCACGTCGTCGCCCAACCCCAGCCCGTCGTGCAGGTAGCCGGCCAGGTCCCCGAAGTGCTCGGCCACGGCGGCGTCGGCCTCGGCCAGGTAGGCCGCGTCGGCGACCATCACCGTCTCGTAGACCCCGACCTTCTCCTCGCCCAGGTGCTCGCGGACCATCGCGAGGTACTTGGTGCGGGTGCCGTCGAAGCGGTTGGTGAGCAGGTAGTCCTCCAGCACCGTGGCCTCCGGGACGCCGGCGACGCGCAGCAGCAGCGCGCTGGCCCAGCCGGTGCGGTCCTTGCCGGCGGTGCAGTGGAAGAGCTGCGGGTGCTCGGCGCGTGCGAGCCGACCGAGCAGCTCCCCGAAGGCACCACGGGCGCCCTCGTCCTCGACGAAGATCCGGTAGACCCGCTTCATCGTGGCCAGACCGGCCTCGCGCGAGGTCAGGGTGGCGACGTCGTCCATCGGGATGCCGGGCACCCGCACGTGCGTCCAGGTCGCCCCCGGCACCTCGACGTCGGGGTGCGCCTCGACCTCCTGGTGGTCGCGCAGGTCGAGCACGTCGCGGATGCCGAGGTCGGCCAGCGAGCCGGCATCGGTGTCGGAGAGCTGGAGCTCGTTGGAGCGGAACAGCACGCCGGTGCGCAGCCGCCCGCCGTCGTACGTCGGGTAGCCGGTGCCCGCGACGTCGCGGAAGTTGTCCGCACTGGCCAGCCGGGTCAGCTCGTAGCCCTCGTGCTCGGCGCCGTCGGTAAGAGGGTTGCTCACGCCCCCAGCATCGCAGCCCGGGCAGGCGGGTGGGGCGGGCGTCCGATCCCTACACCCCGCGGGGCATGGTGCCCCACGCCGACCATGGCATGAGACGGTGTATTAATTGCACGTTTCAATGCTTCCTGCAAGAACGTTCGTCCGGCACAGTGGCGCCACCGCGCAAGACGCTGCGGCTTGGAACGAGAGAAACGAGAAGACGTGCGATCTACACGGACGATGGCGGGGCTGGCCAGTCTCGCGGTGGCTGCGACCTCCGTCCTCACCTTCACCGGTACGGCGGTGGCCGACCCGGCCTCCGCGCCCGCCGGTGCCGCCGCCGACTCCGGTCGCGGCAAGGGCACCGTCGCCAGTGTCGACCCCCTGCGCACCGCCGAGCTGCTCTCCCCGCGGTCCGCTGCGGCGCGCTCGGTGGCCTCCGGCGACGTGCTGGAGATGCCGGAGTCCTACCCCTACCAGCCGCAGCTGCGGCTCTACCGGGACAACCCCGACGACGCCGCGGACACCCCCGGCCTGCTCACCCACCCCGACCTCGCGCCGCGGCTGATGGCCCTGATGGACAGCAGCGATCGGGTCAGCACCCAGGTCGTCGGCCAGTCGACCGAGGGACGCGACCTCTACCTGGTCACGGTGACCGCGCCCGAGCGGGCCGAGGACACCGCCCGCCAGACCGCGTGGCGGGAGAAGATCAAGAACGACCCCGCGGCCGCGGCCCAGGACGCCGAGCTGCTCGCGCAGTACAAGACGCCGATCTGGATCTCCAACAACATCCACGGCAACGAGTGGGAGGGCACCGACGCGGCGATGCAGCTCATCGAGCACCTCGCCACCGCGCCCCTCTCTGAGGTGGGCAGCACGCTGCGCAACAACCGCCTCTACTTCTCGCTGTCGCTCAACCCCGACGGCCGCACCAACGCCACCCGCGCCACCTCGCTGGGCCTGGACCCCAACCGCGACCTGATCACCAACCGCACGCCGGAGACGCAGTCCTACATCCGCACAGCCCAGGCGCTGCAGGCGGTCTACGCGGCCGACTTCCACGGCTACACCCGGGTGCTCCAGGTCGAGCCCTGCGGCCCGCCGCACGGCTCGAACTACGAGTACGACCTCTACCTCCCGCACAACTACGAGATGGCGCTCAAGATCGAGGAGGACGTCGTCGCCGCCGCGATCCCGGGCAACACCTACCGCAACATCGAGACCGGGGCCACCGTGACCGAGATCGGCTCCGAGGCCGACGCGCACATCAAGATCCCCTACCGCGACACCCCGTCGGGCTGGGACGACTTCCCGCCGATCTTCACCGCGCAGTACGCCGCGTTCTACGGCGCCATCACCTCGACCGTCGAGCTGCCGCTGACCCGCGGCGCCTCGGGTGGGCGTCAGACCCCGGAGCGCGCCGAGGTCAACACCGCGGTGGCCTACCAGACGATGACCTCGATCGTGGACTACATCAACGACACCGCCAACGCCCGCGACATGATCTCGGGCCAGATCGAGGTGTTCCGTCGTGGTGCGGCCGGTGAGCCGAAGACGGCCCTGACCGAGGCCGACATCGCCGCCGTCGAGGGTCCCGACTCCTGGAAGGAGCTGTGGGACGTCGCGGACGACCAGGAGGCGGTGGACCTGCCGCGCGCCTACGTCATCCCGGTCGGCGAGGACCAGCGCTCGGCCAGCGACGCCCGCTCGCTCGTGGAGCAGCTGCTGCTGCACGACATCGAGGTCGGGACGCTCGACGCCCCGGCGACCGTCGGGGGCACGACGTACCCCGCCGGCTCCTACGTCGTCGACATGCACCAGCCGCTGCGTGGCCTGGCCAACGTGCTCCTCCACCTCGGCGACGACATCTCCGACAAGGTGCCGTCGATGTACGACGTCTCCGCGTGGAGCTACTCCTACCTGTGGGGCGCAGACGTCGACAAGGTCGGCTCGGTGACCGACGCCGCCCTGGGCGCGACCACCCCGATCCAGGCCCCGACCGCTCCGGACCTCGACGTCCCGGTCGGTGCCACCACCTTCGAGGTCGCCGGTGTGGCCGACCACCGGGCCCTCAACGCGCTGCTGGAGGACTCGGTCCCGGTCGTGATGCTCGCCGACGGCTCGGTCGTCGTCGGCGCCGACGACCACGACGCGGCCAGCGCCGTGGCCGAGGAGTTCGGTATCGAGCTGGAGCCGGCCACCCCGGCCGACCTGACCGCCGTGGAGGACGAGGGCTCCAAGCCGCTCTCGGACCTGACGATCGGCTACGTCGGCAACCAGGACGACAGGCTCTCGCTCGAGGAGCTCGGCTTCGACGACCTGGTGCAGCTCTCCACCTCCACGCTCGAGGCCGACCCGAGCCTGCTAGACGACGTCGACGTGCTCTGGGTCTCCAACTCCTTCACGCCGGCCGAGGGTTCCGCGGCCCGGGCCGCGGTCGAGGCCTTCCTCGCCGAGGGTGGCGGGCTGGTCGGTGACAGCAACAGCGCCTTCGACTCCGCTGCATCCTTCGGCCTGCTCTCGGGCACCGTGGTCAGCGGCAACCGCTCGGGCAACGGCATCGTCGCCGTGGACACCCCCGAGGGCTCGGTGCTGGCGCCGTACGCCCAGGACCACGCCTTCATCTACCCCGCCTACGCCTTCACCGACCTCGGCGAGGGGGTCGAGGTGGCCCAGTCCTACGACGCCGAGAACCCGTTCCTGGCCGGCCACTGGCGCGCCACGACCGAGACCAACGGCCCCGACGGCGCGGCCGGTCTCGCCTCGGTCGTGTCCTCGGTAAACGAGGAGACCGGCGCCAAGGCGCTGGTCTTCGGCACCTCGGTGTTCTTCCGCACTCACCCCAAGGGCGGGCTGAGCCAGGCCGCACAGGCTCTGCAGTGGGCCGGTCCCGAGGGCGAGACGATTGACGTCGAGCAGCCGCGCGCCGAGTCCAGCACCAGCCTCAGCGCGAAGGCGAAGAACAAGCGCAAGGCCGTGGTCACGGTCTCGGTCGACGTGGCCGGCGAGCCGGGCACCGGCACCGTGAAGGTCAAGGACAAGGGACGGACCGTGGAGGTCCTCGAGGTCACCGCCGAGGACGACGGCACCCTCAAGGTCACCCTCAAGCTCGGCAACGGCCGGCACGCGCTCAAGGCGGTCCGTCTGGGCGACGACGTCGCCGAGCGGAGCGTCTCGGAGAAGGTCGTGCTCCGACTGGGCTGATCCGCAGTCGACGTCCGTGAGCCCGACAGCGTCGTCGGGACCAGCGCAACGGCCGGGGTCGCCACCGTGCAGGTGGCGGCCCCGGCCGCGTGTCGACACCTCGCGCGTGTCCAAGGCGTTCGCGTGACAGCAGGCCCGTGCGGCAGGACACTTCACCCGTGGTCAAGGTGCAGCTGTTCCTCGGGGTCCTGTCGTTCGCGTTCGCGGTGTTCTGCCTGGTCGACGCGATCGGCACGACGCAGCCGCGCAACCTGCCGAAGTGGGCGTGGATCGTGATGATCCTGCTCTTCCCGCTGCTGGGCTCGATCGCGTGGTTCGCCGCGGGCCGTCCGCAGCCGACCCCACCGCCCAGCGCCTTCCCGGAGTACGACCGCCCGGGTCGGATGAACAGCAGCGACCCGACGAAGGACGAGGCGTTCCTGCGGGACGTGCGGGCCCGGGCGGAGGAGCAGCGTGCCCGCTACCAGGCCGAGCAGCGGCGCAGGCAGCAGGAGGGCCGGCAGGAGGGCCAGGAGGAAGGCACCAGCGGCAGCTGAGGAGGGTCAGCGCGAACGGCCGAGCACCGCGAGGTTGAGCAGGCCCCAGCCCGCGGCGACGCCGGCGGCCTTGCTGCGTGCCTCACCGTCGAGAGCGGCCCCGAGGAGCGCCGCGTCACCGAAGTCGATGGTGCTGCGGATGGCCAGCGCCGTGCGGGTCGCGCTCGCCGAGCCGAGCAGCCCCACCCCGGCCACGGCGAGGTCGCGCACGCCAAAGACACGGGCGACGGTGTCCCACATCGTGTCGTCGGAGCCGATCGCCTCCCGCAGGTGCTCGGGCTTGACCAGGCAGTAGACGGCGTAGCCGGCCGTCGCGAGGTGCATGGTCCGGACGGCCTTGGCAGAACGCGTCGAAGTCATGACTCCAGTGAGCCACGCCGGCGACCTCCGGCACAGGTACCTCGGGGTGAGAAGCAGGTGTGACGGGCAGGGCAGCGCCGCCTCAGGCGAGGTAGATGACGCCCTTCTCGATCACGAAGGCGACCGGCGGCAGGTCCTTGGTCGCCGGCCCGGAGAGGACGAAGCCGTTCTTGGCCGAGAACCGGCTGCCGTGGCAGGGGCAGCCGATCTCCTTGCGGTCCACCGAGCTGACCCGGCAGCCCTGGTGGGTGCAGGTCGCGGAGAAGACCCGGAAGCGGCCCTTCTTGGTCTGGGTGACGACCACGCCGCGCTTGGCGACGATCTTGCCCTTCTTGACCTTCGAGGCCTTGATGATCTTCTTGCCCTTGGCGTGCGCGGGTGCGGCGGCCAGCAGGGGCGCGGTGGCGCTCGCGGGGAGGGCGCACACCAGGCAGCGACGGGTCAGACCGGGGCCAGCAGGGGGCATGCGCACATCCTCGGTCAGGAACGCGGCGGGCGGGGGAAGAACAGCGGGACCCGGGCGGCGTACTCGTCCCAGCCCGGGCGCTGCGACATCGTGCGCTCCAGCAGCTTGGCGCCCGTGACGTTGCGGAGGAAGACCGTCATCGCGACCGGGCACAGCACGGTCAGCAGGCCCGCCAGCCAGCCGGACGCGAGTCCGGCGGCCAGCCACAGGCCCCACCACACGCACGCGTCGCCGAAGTAGTTGGGGTGACGGGTCCATGCCCACAGCCCCTGGTCCATGACCGGGGGACGCTCCTCGCGCGGCCTGGCCTTGTACGCCGCCAGCTGCCGGTCCCCGACGGCCTCGAAGAAGAGCCCGAGCGCCCACACGGCGACCCCGAGCCACACGACCCAGGCCCACTCGACCGTGAGCACCGCGCCGACGGCCAACGGCACCGCGACGAACCACTGCGCCACGCCCTGGACGGCGAAGACGCGGCGCACGGCGGTGCCGAGGCCCACCTCGGCCAGCGAGCCGCCGAGCATCTGCTCGTAGCGCGGGTCCTCCTTGCCCTGGTGCTCACCGATCGCGCGGGACCGGACGTGCCAGCCCAGGCGGCCGCCCCACACGGCGACGAGGGCCAGCACGAGCCAGGAGCGCCACTCGGCGGTGCCTAGCGCGGCGCCGAGCAGGGTGGTGGCCGCGGCGACGAGCACGAAGCCGAGGCCCCACGCGACGTCGACGACGGCGACCACTCCGAGCTGGCGGGCGCGCAGCGCCGCCAGGGTCATCGAGGCGACGACGCACCCGAGGGCGAGCAGCAGGGAAGCGACGACGTCCATGCTCAGAACGATCGCACCGCCGACAGCGTGTGCGCAGCACCCGGACGGACCATCAGGATCTGGTCGACGCCCATCCGGCCGTCGCGGAAGGACATCGAGCCGCCCACGAGGTAGAGCTCCCACACGCGGTAGACCTCCTCGCCCATCAGCGCCACGAGTCGATCGCGGTTGCTGCGGAAGCGCTCGAGCCACCCGGCGACGGTCAGCACGTAGTGCTCGCGCATCGCGTGGACGTCGCGCACCTCGAGCCCCCCAGACTCGAGGAGCGCGACGGTCTCCCCGATGGGCCGCATGTGCATGTCGGGGGCGATGAAGGACTGGATGAACGGTCCTCCACCGGGCCACCTGCCCGAGCGCGACATCTGCTGCACCAGCACCCGGCCGCCAGGGCGGACGGCGTCGTGCAGCACCTGCGCGTACGTCGGGTAGTTCTTCTGGCCGACGTGCTCACCCATCTCCAGGGAGCCGACGGCGTCGTACTCGTGGCCGGCGGGTGGCACGGCGTCGCGGTAGTCCTGCAGCCGGATCTCGACCCGGTCCGACAGGCCGCGCTCGGCGATCCGGGCGTCGATGAAGCGCTTCTGCTCCGCGGCGATCGTGACGCCGGTGACCTGGGCGCCGTAGTGCTCCGCGGCGTGCAGGGACAGCGAGCCCCAGCCGCAGCCGACGTCGAGCATCCTCATCCCCGGCTCCAGGCCGAGCTTGGTGCAGACCAGGTCGAGCTTGGCGCGCTGGGCGTCCTCGAGCGACTGCTCCGGCGAGGAGTGGTAGCCGCAGGAGTAGGCCATCTGCGGCTCGAGGATCAGCTCGTAGAACTCGTTGGACAGGTCGTAGTGGAACGAGATCGCCGACCGGTCGCGAAGCTTGCTGTGCAGCCGCCCCTTCACGTCGGCCTGGGTGGCCGGGTTGGCCGGACGCCGGCCGAGGGCGCCGATGCCGACGGCGGTGCGCAACGCCTCGACGACCGCGGCCGGGCGGATGCGCGCGCCCGAGAGCCCACGCTCGGCGGCGACGGCGAAGGAGTGGGTCAACGCCTTGTCGAGGTCCCATCCGTCCACCTCGAGCACGTCGAGCTCGCCGGTGACGTAGGCCTGGGCGGCGCCGAGCTCACCGGGGTGCCAGAGCAGGCGTCGTACGGCGTCGGGCGAGCGCAGCTCGACCACCGGCGAGGCCGCGGGGTCGCCGGGCGGCACGAACTCCGAGCCGTCCCAGCAGCGCAGCCGCACGGGCAGCGGGCCGTTCAGGAAGGGCTCGAGCACCCCCGCCAGCCGCTGGGCCACGCCCTGCACCGGTGCGCTGGTGGAGGAGGACTGCTGGGTGGTGGTCACGGGCGCTCCCAGAGCAGTTGGTAGTCGTCGATGTAGCCGGAGGCGAAGCCGGCGCGGGAGTACTCCAGGTAGAAGTGCCACATCCGCAGGAACACCTCGTCGAAGCCGAGGGCGAGGACCTCGTCGGCGCGCTCGAGGAACGCCTCGTCCCACAGCCGCAGGGTCTCGGCGTAGTGCGTGCCGAACTGGAAGCGCTCGACCAGGCGGAGCGAGGTGTGCTCGCGGGTGACCTCGTCGACGGCCTCGACCGAGGGCAGCAGGCCGCCGGGGAAGATGTACTTGTGGATCCAGGTGTAGGTGTTCCTGGTCGCGAGCATCCGGTCGTGGGGCATCGTGATCGCCTGGATCGCGACCTTGCCGCCCGGCGCGAGCACCCGGTCGATGGTCTCGAAGTAGGTCTGCCAGTACTCGTGGCCGACGGCCTCGATCATCTCCACCGACACCACCGCGTCGTAGCCGGTCGCACCGTGCGGGCCGACCGGTGCCTCGAGGTCGCGGTAGTCGCACAGGGCGACGGTCACCTGGTCGGCGTACCCGGCCTCGGCGATGCGCTCCTCGGCCAGCGCGAGCTGCTCGGAGGACAGGGTGATCGAGTGGACCGTCGCGCCGCGACGCGCGGCGCGGATGGCCAGCTCGCCCCAGCCGGTGCCGATCTCCAGCACGCTGCTGCCCTCGGTGACACCGGCGGCGTCGAGCAGCCGCTCGATCTTGCGACCGGACGCCTCGGCGAGCGAGTCGGCTGACACCGCACCCGGGGGCGCGGCCTGCAGGCGGCTCGACGGCCGGCCGTTGAGGGTGTCGGAGACCGTGCTGACCGAGGTGTCCCACAGCGCCGCGGAGTAGCTCAGCGTCTCGTCGAGGAAGAGGCGGAACAGGTCGTTGGACAGGTCGTAGTGGTGCGCGATGTTGTTGCGCGAGTTCTGCTTGCTGGAGCGCTGCGTGCGCGGCGGCCGCTTCACGACCAGCGAGCGCATCGCCTGCAGCGGCCGGGGCACCAGGTCGGAGATCTCGGCGGCCAGCACGGTGAGGAAGCCGCCGAGGTCGGGGGCGTCCCAGGCGCCGGTGAGGTAGGCCTCGCCGAAACCGATCAGCTGGTGGCGGCCGACCCGGGCGAAGAACTCCTCGGGACGGTGGATCGTCATCTCCGGGCCGCCACGGCCCAGGGTGCGGCCCTCGAGGTGCACGGTGACGTCGAGCCGCTCCACCGCGCCGCAGAAGAGCCTGCGGGCGACCGAGGCGCTGACGCGGGTGCGCGGGCCGGTGACGGGTGCGTCCAGGCCAGGCCAGCGGGCGCTGTCCGGCGGGGTGGTGGGGCGACTGGGTGCCTCGGTCATGAGCGGGGGCCTTCCTCGGGGGTGCGGTCGGCGGGGTGATCGGCGGGGTGATCGGCGGGGCTGGGTGCGGTACGGCGGGTGGGCTGGACCGCGAGCTGTGCGTGGGCGGGGCGGGGTCGGACCGGCAGTCGACGCAGCCACAGCCAGATCCCGTGCATCCGGATCAGCGCCGAGCCGCGCAGGGCTGCCGAGGTCGAACGCACCGTCCCCGTGTCGGTCCGGTGTCCCGCCAGCGACGCACTGAACCTCGTCCCCTCGGCGTGCAGGGTGACCGCGACGTGCAGCCGGTCGCCGGGCAGCGGCACGGCCAGCTCGTAGTGGCCGTCGGTGCCGTGGAACGGGGAGACGTACATCGCCTTGTCGGTGACGGCCCGGCCCTGCTCGTCGGGGTCGACGAGGTAGGCGTGCCGGTCGCCGTAGGTGTTGTGGACCTCCACGACGGTCGCCTCGAGGCGACCGAGGTGGTCCAGGCACCACCAGACGCTGATCGGGTTGAAGCAGTAGCCGAACGCGCGCGGCTGGGTGGCCAGCAGGATGCGGCCGGCCGGGTCGAGGGTGACGCCCTCGGTGGCCAGGAACGCCTCGAGGTTCTGTCGCAGGGTGCGCTCGGGCGAGCCGAGGTGGTCGCGCGCCTCGAAGGTGCCGCGGACGAAGGCCAGCGGACGGTGGTCGGGCAGCTCGTCGACGTCGACCAGCCAGGTGTGGGAGCGGTGGGTGAACGTGCGCGTCCACGGCTCGCGCCGGGTGTGGCTGATGGTGGTGCGGTAGAGCGCGGGCGTCTCGACCCGCGCCGCGGCCTCGCCGGGCGCGGGCCAGGTGAGCCCCAGTCGCTCGACGGCCGCCAGGCCCGAGCGCGCACCGTCCTCGTGGAAGCCCCAGCCGTGGTAGGCCCCGGCGAAGGCGACCCGGTCGGTGTCGAGCTCGGGGAGCCGCCGCTGCGCGGCGACCGACTCGGGGGTGTAGAGCGGGTGCTCGTACTCCATCCGGTCGATGACCGTGCTCGGGTCGACGAGGTGCTCGCCGCCGAGCGTCACGAGGTAGTGGGTGTCGGTGGGCAACCGTTGCAGGCGGGTCAGGTCATAGGTGACGAGGACACCGGGTGTCGAGACGGTCGAGCCGTCCCCGAGCAAGCTCGGGTCCGGCTGCGACCTCCTCAACCTCGACGTCTGGGTCTCCGTCCTCGCCGGCTCGCCCGGAGGACGTCGAAAGTTCCAGCTGGCCCAGGTCTGCGTCAGCTGGGGCATCAGCGAGGTGTCGGTGTGCAGCAGGGCGGTGTTGAGGGCGTAGGGCATCGCGCCGAGCACCTCGCGGTGGGCCGAGGTGGGCTCGGCGAGCAGCGCCAGGGCCTGGTGGGGGTGCGTGGCGACCACGACGGCGTCGTACGTCGAGACCTCGCCGTTGCCGTCGGTGACCTCGACGCCGCTCGGCGTCTCGAGCAGCGAGGTGACCTTGGCGCCGAGGCGGATCGTGCCACCGGAGGTCTCCAGCGCGGCGGCGACCTTCTCGACGTAGCGGTGCGAGCCGCCGGAGACGGTGCGCCAGGTCGGCGACCCGAAGACGCTGAGCATGCCGTGGTGGGAGAGGAAGGAGAAGAGGTAGCGCGCGGGGTAGTCCAGCGCCACCTCGGGGTCGCACGACCACACGGCCGCCACGAGCGGCTCCATGAAGTGCCGCACGAAGTAGGGGGTGAAGCGGTGCTCGGCCAGGAAGTCGCGCAGCGTCTGGTCGGCGCCGTCCGTGGCGAGCACGGCCTTGGCACGGCGGTGGAAGCGCGGGATCTCCGTCAGCATCCGCAGGTACGCCGGTCGGCGCAGGTGCCCGCGGGTCGGGATGACTCCCTGGCGACCCAGGGCGCCGGCCCACTCCAGGTCGGAGTCGTCGTCGCGGATCGACATCGACATCTCCGACTCCTGCGTGGCCACGCCGAGCTCGGCGAAGACCCGCAGCAGCGTCGGGTAGGTGCGTCGGTTGTGGACGATGAAGCCGGTGTCGATGCCCAGCCGGGTGCCGGTGGGGTCGACGACGTCGTGGGTGTCGGCGTGCCCGCCGAGGCGGTCGTCGGCCTCGTAGACCGTGACCGTCGCGGTGCGGGAGGCGACGTAGGCGGCCACCAGGCCGGCGACGCCGGAGCCCACGACCGCGACGGTGCGCGGCGGGTGCGGGGCACCCATCAGGCGTCGAAGACGAAGACGACGGCGGTGTCGAGGTTGGGCTCGTCGGAGCCGCCCTCGGGCTCGACGGTGATGCCGACGCCCTCGGCGGCCGCGGCGTCACCGGAGAGGAGCACGGTGTTGTCGGGGCCCTTGGGCATGAACCCGGCGGCGACCATCTCGCCGTCGTGGTCGAGCCAGAGCTCGTAGACCTTGCCCTCGCCGGGGTCGGCCATGCCCTCGGTCACCAGGACCGCCTGACCGAGCTCCTTGGAGCGGTAGACGGTGGCCTTGGAGCCGTCGTCGAACTTCTGGACGTAGCGCTCGGCGTCGTCGGCCCGGAGCACGGCCTCGGTGGCGCTGATGTTGATGCTCGGCTCGTCGGACCACGGCTGGGTGGCGACCAGGGTGCCGCCGGCACCGAGGGCTACCACGGCAGCTGCAGCGGCGACCAGGGCTGGAAATCGACGGCGCCTGGGGCGCACCTCCACCACCTGCGGCGGCAGCGGGCGCACGGTGGCGACCTCCGCCAGGATCCGGTCGCGCAGCGCCGGGGGCGGCGCGACGGGGGAGATGTCGGCGAGCATCGCGGCGCCGGCGCGCAGCGAGTCGACCTCGCCCCGGCACTCGGCGCACTCGACGAGGTGTCGTTCGAACTGAGCGCGCTCGATGTCGTCGAGCGCGTCGACCGCGTAGGCGCCACTCAGGGCGTGCACGTCGTTCACTGGCCTACCCCCATGGCGTCTCGGAGTCGGATGAGTCCGTCGCGGATGCGTGTCTTCGCAGTCCCGACGGGGAGTTCGAGCATGGTGGCGACCTCGGTGTGGGTGTAGCCCCCGAAGTACGCCAGCTCGACGGCCTCCCGCTGGACGGCGGTGAGGCTGGCGAGCGCCCCGCGCACCCGACGCGCCTCGAGCGAGGCGTTGGCCTGCTCGGCGGTGACGTCGTGGTCGACGGGCTGGTTCTGGTGGTGGTACGTGGTGTCGCGGCGCGAGGCCGCCTCGGCCGACCGGACCCGGTCGACCGCCTTGCGGTGGGTCAGCGTGAGCAGCCAGCTCAGCGCGCTGCCCCGGGAGGGGTCGAACCTGGCGGCGGTCCGCCAGATCTCGAGGTAGGCCTCCTGGGTGACCTCCTCGGCCTGGGCCGGGTCGCGCACGACCCGGAGGGCCAGCCCGTGCACCCGCGACGCGGTCGCGTCGTACAGCTGCGCGAAGGCTGCCTGGTCACCGCGCGCACTGGCGCGGAGCAGCTCGGAGAGGTCCGGCCCGACCGGGGCCCCCGTGACGGGGGCCCCGGTGGGCAGGGACGTCGGGTCACTCATGGTGTCGATTGTCCCTGTCAGTCGTACTGGTCCGGAAGGGTGGGATCAGGACGGCATGAGCACGGTGTCGATGACGTACACCGTGGCGTTGGCGGTCGGGATGTTGCCGCACAGGACGTTGGCGCCGTTGACGGTCATGCCGTCGGTGTCGCCGTCGACCTCGACGGTGCCACCCTGCAGGGTCTCCTGCTCACCGGTCACGTCGTCCGGGCCCATCTGGCCGGGGAGGACGTGGTAGGTCAGGATCGAGGTGAGGGTGTCCTTGTCGGCGAGGACCGCGTTGAGGTCCTCCTCCGGGATGGCGCCGAAGGCGTCGTCGGTGGGCGCGAAGACCGTGAGGGCCTCGGCGTCGTTGAGGGTGTCGACCAGGCCGGCCTCGCCCACGGCGGTCACCAGGGTGCCGAGCAGCGGGTTGTTGGACGCGGCGGTGGCGACGGGGTCCTGGACCATGCCGTCGAAGGAGCCGGAACCCGAGGTCGGGACGGCGTCACAGGCGGGGCCGAAGACCTGGTCGCCCGCGGACGCCTCGGTCTCGGTGTCGGCGCTGGCGGAGGCCGAGGTCTCGGCGCCGGTGTCCTCGGCGGAGTCGTCCTCGGAGGAGCAGGCGGCCATGCCCACGGAGAGGGCGAGGGCGGCGAGACCGGCGCCGGTGCGGCGGAGAGCAGTGCGCTTCATGAGAAGTGCCTTTCTGTTCGGTGTTGCTGGGGGCTTGGCTTACATGAGTCATTCGGGGCAGTGGGGGGACCGGATTGGTCGATCTCGGTGAGCCGGGTCACATCGGTCCATCCGCTGCGCCCGCCAGGGGGGGCCTGAGCGCGGGACGAGCCCGGATCCAGGGCGGATCCGGGCTCGTCGCGGGGCACTGTCGTGGTGCAGGAGGCTGCCCAGGACTGCTCAGGAGCTCACTCGACGGTCACCATCAGCGACTGGATGCCCGAGGCGCCGTCGGGGAACGGCTGGGCGCGCACCGCGGTCTGGGTGGTCCCGTCGCCGCTGATCGCACGGGCGGCGATCGCGTGGGAGCCGGGCTCGGCGTCCCAGCGGAAGAACCACTGGCGCCAGTAGTCGTTGTTCACGTCCGGGCCCATCTCGGCGTCGCGCCAGGGGCCACCGTCCACCTGGACCTGGACCTGGTCGACGCCACCACGCTGCTGCGCCCACGCCACGCCACCGATCACGACCTCGCCCGCGGGCAGGCGGTCCAGCGCGTTGGGCGTGTCGATCCGGGTCGAGATCTTGATGGGGGCGTCGGTGGCCCAGTCACGGTCGGTCCAGTAGGCCGACGCCTCGTCGTACGTCGTGAGGGTGAGACGGGTGACCCACTTGGTGGCGCTGACGAAGCCGTACAGGCCGGGGATCACCATCCGGGCCGGGAAGCCGTGGGCGCGGGGCAGGGCCTCGCCGTTCATGCCGATCGCGATCATCGCGTCGCGGCCGTCGGTGGCCAGGTCGAGCGGGGTCGAGATGGTCATCCCGTCGAAGTCGGTCGAGAGGATCTGGTCGGCCGTGCTGCCCACGCCGGCCATGTCCAGGACGTCGGTGAGCCGCACGCCGAGCCAGCGGGCGCCGCCGACGAACTCGCCGCCCACCGAGTTGGAGACGCAGGTCAGCGTGATGTCGCGCTCGATGATCTCCATCTCGAGCAGGTCGTCGAAGGTCAGCGTGACCTCCCGGTCGACATCGCCGTCGATGGTCAGCGTCCAGCTCTCCAGGTCCACGACCGGCGTGTCCAGGCGGGTGTCGACGCGATAGAAGTCCTCGTTGGGCACGCGCAGCGGGCTGATGCCGTCGACCTGGCCGTCCAGGCCGTCGGGGAACGCACCGGCCGGGTCGTCGGGGGTGGGGAGCGTGACGTCCTCGGGACGAGCGCGGAGGTTGCGGATCAGCTGCCCGGCGCCGGCCATCACCGTGGCGGCCAGGGCGACGACGCCGGCGGCGATCAGCACGCCGCGGCGGCTGCTGCCGGAGGTGGACTCAGCGGCGCCCTCCTTGGCGGGACCGTGCGGGGAGGCCTTCCTGGCGAGCAGGGTGAGCGTGCCGAGGCCGACGACCGCGGTGACGACGCCGGGGACGGCGTCGCCGATGGTCGCGCCGGAGTTGGTGAGGGCCGCGGCGGTGGCGACCGCGACCAGCAGTCCCTCGAGTGCGAGGCCCAGGGCGAGGCGGCGCCGGGCCAGCAGGCCCGCGACGGCGGCGAGCACGAGGACGCCCGCCATCACGCTGCCGATGAGGATCGGCTTGTCGGCGGTGCCGAAGTTCCGGATCGCCCACTCCTTCACCGGGGTGGGCGTGGCGTCGATGACGGTCGACCCGACCGCGAGCACCGGGGAGGAGTCGATCCGGTCCAGGCTGGCCACCAGGTGACCGGCGGCGGTGCCCGCGAGGGTGGAGAGCAGGCCGAAGCCCGCCCAGGTCAGTCGTCCGCTCAGTCGTCCGTTGTGGGGGGTGCTCATGGGGGTGGTTCGGAGCGGACCCGGATTCCGGCTGGTGTGACCTCGAACCGGCGTGTCCTCACGGAAGGTCGCGCCGGCTCGGCGTCAGCGCTTGCGGGAGAGGAAGGCGGTCATGGCTTCCTTCGCCTCCTCGCTGCCGAAGAGCCGGGCCGACAGGGCGGCGACGTCGCGGCCGTGGGCGTCCAGGTGCTCCACGAGCGGGGCGTTGAGCAGCTTCTTGGTCTCGCGCAGACCCTGGAGGGCGCCGGTGGCGAGCGAGGCGGTGACCCGGCCGATGGCCTCGTCGAGCTCCTCGGCGGGCACGACCTCGGTCACCAGGCCGTCGGCCTGCGCCTGGGCCGCGGTGAAGACCTCACCGCCGAGCGCCCGCAGCGCGGCGGCGCGCGAGGTCATCCGGGGGAACACCGTCAGCGAGATGGCCGCGGGCGCGAGACCCAGCTTCACCTCGGTCAGCGCGAACGTCGCGCCCTCCGCGGCGACCACCACGTCGGCGGCGGCCACGATGCCGGTGCCGCCTGCGCGGACCGGGCCCTGGAGACGGCACACGACGGGCTTGGGGTGCAGCAGGATCACCCGCTGCAGGCGCACGATCTCCAGCGCCCCCTGCTCCATGGAACCCGAGGCCGCCTCGGACAGGTCCGCGCCCGAGCAGAAGACCGAGCCGGTCGCGGCGACCACCACGACGCGGGCGGAGTCGTCCTCGGCCGCCCGCTCGAGGGCCTCGAACAGCCCGCCGACCAGCGCGCGGGACAGCGCGTTGCGGTTGTGCGGGGAGTCGAGGGTGATCGTGGCGACACCGTCGCTGACGGCGTACGTGACCTGGACCTGGGGCTGCTCGCTCATGCGGGCATCCTGCCGGATCACCGACGTACGCCGGCGGCAACCCGTCCCGGGGTCAGCGACCCAGGTGCGGCAGCGGCCCGAACGTGCGGTTGCAGGGCTTGGGGCCGGCGCAGTCCTGGAGCAGGCGGGTGCGGCGGGCCAGCTCGGCCTGGAGCGCCCGGTAGCGGGGCTGGCCGGCGACCGAGCGCAGCTGGTGGGGGTCCTGGGCGCGGTCGTAGAGCTCGACGAAGCCGTCGTGGTAGCGGACGAAGGTGTAGCGGGCGGTCCGCACGCCGCGGTAGAGCCAGCCCCGGGGCCCGGTCTCCGGCTTGTAGGCGCCGCCCTGGATCAGCACGCCGCCGGGGTGCAGGGCCTCGTCGGTCTCCCCGCGCCAGGTCGAGAGCAGCGAGACGCCGTCGAGGAGACGGCCGGGCTCGGCGTCGGCGATCTCGAGGAAGGTGGGCACCAGGTCGACGATCGTGGCGATCGAGTCGGTGGTGGTGCCCGGCTCGATGCCCGGGCCGCGCACCAGCATGGGGGTGCGGAGGTTCTCCTCGTAGGGCAGCGTCTTGCCGAACCAGCGGTGCTCGCCGAGCTGGTAGCCGTTGTCGGTGATGAAGACGATGTAGGTGTTGTCGAGCTCGCCGTCCTCCTCGAGCTGCTCGACCAGCTGCGCGAGCGCGTCGTCCACCGAGGCCAGCGCGCCGGCCCGCGCCTGCTGCGTGCGCACGACCTTGCGGGCCGCGGCGGGCGACTGCCTGCGGATGAGGTGGGGCTTGTCGGAGACGTCCCGCTCGTTGAAGGACGGGCCCGAGATGATGTCGCGCGCCAGCGCCTGGGCCTCGGCCTCGTGCGGGCGCTGCCCGGTGAGACGGGTCATCGCGCGGTAGCCCGGCGACATCTTGGGCGGGCCGTTCTTGCAGGACTCGTCGTGGCACCCCTCGCGGCCCTTGGCCGGGTGGGGGCCGAAGTGGCTGACCCACATGAAGAACGGCGCGTCGTAGCTGCTGAGCTGGTGGGCGTACTCGACGGCCTTCTCCGACAGGTAGTCGGTGTAGTAGCCGGGCACCCGGGTCAGCTCGCCGTTGTCGTACTGCACGAACTTGTAGTAGTCGGCGTACCCGTGGCTGGTGGCGTTGAACAGCGTCCAGCCCGGGTCGCGGCCGTAGCTGTGGTGGTAGCCGTTGAGCGGCTTGCCGAGGAACGCGGTGTTGTAGCCGGCGGCGGAGAGGTCGGTGCCGATCGTGGAGGTCGGGTCGAAGGCCTCGTAGCCGCCCTGGGGCGGGAAGTTCGTGCGCACGCCGTTGTTCTGGGCGAGCTGGCCGGTCATCAGCTCCGCGCGGGCCGGGCAGCACAGCGGGTGCGGGGTGAGCGCCTCGGTGAAGGTCAGGCCCTCGGCACCGATCAGCTCGTTGGTCTTGGGCAGGAAGACCATCTCGTCGAGGCGCTGGTCGTCGGTGGAGAACAAGATGATGTTGGGTCGCTCGTCGCCGGGGGTCTCCACCGGCGCCTGGGCCGTCGCGCTCACCGAGAGCGGGTCCTCCGCGGGGGCCGGACTGCTCATCGTCGAGGCGGCCAGCGCCAACGTCGCGACGATCGCCAGCAGGACGGCCACCACGGGCAGGGTCCGGTGCAGGCGGGCGGGCGTGCTGGGCTGGCTCACGTCGGTCCTGGGTCCTCGCGGGGAAGCGTGTCGTGCGGGCTGTGCAGGGGGGCTCGGGCCCGACGCACGGAGGACGTCCTCGTCGACGTCGGCTCCGGGGGGCCGGTGGCCGATGGTAGCGAGGAGGACCACGGAGTACCGCTTCGTGGAGCCGGTCCACGGCCTCGCCGCGCGGGCGTGCCGGTGGGTGAGAAGCCCCACACCCGTGGCGGCCGTCCCAGGGCCCCCGTCCGGTCACGGTCCGGGCCCCGGGACCGGTAAAGTCGGGTGCTTGCTGCCCGCGCCCCCGCAGGCGTCGCAGCAGGAGGAGCAGCAGGCGTGCCGTCGCCCCCGTGGCGGCCCGGTGGACAGGGAGCAGGACGCGGTGACCGAGGACCTCGCAGCAGCCGAGATCGCGCGTGAGCAGGAGTACGTCGACGGCGTCTACGTCCAGCTCGCGGCCTCCTCCCAGGCGGCCCAGCGGCTGGCCCGCGAGGGCCACGACCGCGGACGCCTGGGCCACGAGGGCGGGCTGGTCGAGCGCGACGCCATGGTCTTCCAGGCCGCCCGTCGCATCGCCCAGCTCGACGCCGCCCACGAGGGCCTGGTCTTCGGCCGCCTCGACATGGACCCCGACGTCGACCCCGAGCCGCGCTACGTCGGCCGCATCGGGCTGCGCAACGCCGACCGCGACAGCCTGCTGATCGACTGGCGTGCCCCGGCCGCCGCGGTGTTCTACCAGGCGACCGCGGCCACGCCGCACGACGTCGTACGCCGCCGGGTGCTGCGCTGCGCGGGCGCGAAGGTCGTCGGGGTCGAGGACGAGCTGCTCGACGGCGAGGCGATGGAGGCCCACGGCCTCGACCTGCCGATCGTCGGCGAGGGTGCGCTGATGGCGCAGCTCTCCCGCGCCCGTGACCGCACCATGCACTCCATCGTCGCCACCATCCAGGCCGAGCAGGACCAGGCGATCCGCGCACCCGCCAAGGGCGTCGTCGCGATCTCCGGCGGCCCCGGGGTCGGCAAGACGGTGGTGGCGCTGCACCGCGCGGCGTACCTGCTCTACACCGACCGCCGCCGCTACGAGACCGGTGGCGTGCTGGTCGTCGGCCCCTCCGGCGTGTTCATGCGCTACATCGAGCGGGTGCTGCCCTCCCTGGGTGAGACCGCGGTGGCGCTCCGCTCGCTCGGCGAGGTCGTCGACGGCGTGCGCACCACGCGCCAGGACGAGCCGACCGTCGCCGAGGTCAAGGGCTCGGCCCGGATGGCCGAGGTGCTGCGCCGGGCCGCGCGCCAGCAGGCGCCCGGCAGCCCGACCGACTTCCGGATCTTCTGGTACGACGACGTCCTGACCCTGGACCGCGGCAGCCTCGGCCGGGTCCGGCGCAGCCTGATGTCACAGGGCCGCCGCAACCGGCAGCTGCCGCGGGTGCCGCAGGCGCTGCTCGACGTGATGTGGCGGCAGGTCCGCAGCGAGCGCGGCCGCGAGCGCGGCAAGGTGAAGATGGTCGACGACCTGCTCGACGACCCGCGCTTCCTGCAGTTCGTGGCCGACTGGTGGCCGCCGCTGGACGCGCGCGACGTGCTCGGCTGGCTGCGCGAGCCCGACTTCCTGGCGCGGGTCTCCGACGGGCTGCTGAGCCCGGAGGAGCAGCGGGTGCTGGTGAAGTCGTGGGCTGGCGCGACCGACCTGTCGATCCAGGACGTCCCGTTGCTCGACGAGCTGCGCTACGCCGTCGGCGACGTCCCGCAGCGCACCGACGACGAGGCCTCCCTCGACGACACCGGCCTGCTCGAGGGCGGGCACGACGTCGCCGAGCTGATGACTGCCGCCGACCGGGAGTTCGCTCCCTCGGGTCGGGCCTGGCAGCCGCCGACGCACAAGATCGAGGACGACCCCTACGCCCACGTGCTGGTCGACGAGGCCCAGGACCTCACGCCCATGCAGTGGCGGATGGTCGGGCGCCGCGGCCGCACCGCGACGTGGACGATCGTCGGCGACCCGGCGCAGTCGTCGTGGCCGGTGCCGGCGGAGTCCGCGCAGGCCCGGGCCGAGGCGCTGGAGGGCAAGCCGGTCCACGAGTTCCACCTCTCGACCAACTACCGCAACTCCTCGGAGATCTACGCCTTCGCCGCCGACTACGCCCGCCGGGTCGGCCTGGACGCCGACCTGCCCACGGCCGTGCGGTCGACCGGGGTCGAGCCGGTGGTCCGCGAGGGCGTCACCGACCTCGAGTCGGCCACCCGCGAGGCGGTCGGTGAGATCGTCGGTCAGGTCGCCGGCACGGTCGGCATCGTCGTGCCCGCCGCCCGCCGCTCGGAGGTCAACGCCTGGCTGGCGTCGTGGCCCGAGCACGCCGAGCACGCCTCCGGCGCCCGTGCCGCTGTCGACTCCTCGGTGACGCCGTCGGGCGACGACCGCGTCGTGGTGCTGACCGGCCTCGACACCAAGGGCCTGGAGTTCGACGGCATCGTCGTCGTGCGCCCCCAGGAGATCGAGGACGAGTCGGCCACCGGCCGCGCCACGTTGTACGTCGTCCTCACGCGTGCCACGCAGCTGCTGACCACGGTGAGCTGACCCCACGAGCGCCGACCCGCGTGGGTCGTGCCCCCCAGCGGGCGCCATGGCGCCCGCTCAGGGGCACGACTCCGGGATCGGGCCGTCTCGCTGCGGCGGAACCGGGAGGCGGCCCGGGGGCGGCGCCTCCTAGGCTTCAGCCATGAGTGAGCCCCGCCCCGATGCCCGTGCCGCGATCGACGCGCTGCAGGGGCACGAGGCCTGGGCCCTGATCCGGCGCTCGACCCGCGTGGGCGGCAAGGACACCGTCGGCCTGGTCGGCGGTCGGCGCTGGGTGGCGGAGTCGATCATGGACGTGCCGCTGGAGTCCGGCCCGCCGGCACCGGGGCGCACCTGCGACCGGCTCGTCGCGGTGCCGTTCCGCCAGGTCGCCGAGCGCGGTTTCGAGGCGCACGACGACGGCACGCCGCTGGTGGTCGTCGACGTCGAGGAGGAGCGGGAGTACTCCGTCGCCGAGGTCCTCGACGCCATCCCCGACGGTGTGGTCGAGCTGGCCGACCGCGGCGGCTTCGACATCGACGACGACGACTACGCGAAGGTCGTCGAGCAGATCATCACCGACGAGATCGGCCAGGGCGAGGGCGCCAACCTCGTCGTCGGGCGCCGCTACCGCGCCGTCGTCGCCGACTGGAGCGCCGAGAAGGCGCTGACGGTCTTCCGGCGCCTGCTCGAGCGCGAGCACGGCGCCTACTGGACCTTCCTCTTCTTCACCGGCGACCGCTACCTCGTCGGCGCCAGCCCCGAGCGCCACGTCAGCGTGCACGGCGGCGAGGTGCGGATGAACCCCATCTCCGGCACCTTCCGGCTGCCCAAGCACGTCGCGGCCCCCGACGGCGCCCCGGCCCCCGACCTCAAGCGCGACCTGCTGTCCTTCCTCGCCGACGAGAAGGAGATCTACGAGCTCTTCATGGTCGTCGACGAGGAGCTGAAGATGATGTGCGACATCTGCCACGAGGGCGGCCAGGTGCTCGGGCCGTTCCTCAAGCCGATGTCGCACCTGGTCCACACCGAGTACCTCCTGGCCGGCCGCACCCGCAGCGACGTGCGCGAGGTGCTGCGCGACACGATGTACGCCGCCACGGTCACCGGCTCCCCGGTCGAGAACGCCTGCCGGCTGATCAAGGAGTACGAGCCCCACGGGCGCGGCTACTACGGCGCCGCGCTGGCGATCCTGGGGCGCGACCCCGAGGGCGAGCCGGTGCTCGACAGCCCCATCGTCATCCGCACCGCCGACGTCGCGCCCGACGGCCGGCTCACGGTCACCGCCGGCGCCACGCTGGTGAGGGACTCGGATCCGGCGTACGAGGTGGCCGAGACGCACGCCAAGGCCGGCGGCATCCTGTCGGCGTTCGGGCTGGTGGACGCCCCCGCGACCCGGCGCGAGGAGCTGCTCGGCCTGGTCAACGACGAGGACGTGCTGCTCGCGCTCAACGGCCGCAACCGGCGGCTCTCGACCTTCTGGCTGACCGACCAGGCCGACAGCGAGCCCGACCCGGTGCTCGCGGGGCGGCGCGTGGTGATCCTCGACGGCGAGGACGACTTCGTGAACATGCTGTGCCACGTCCTCGGGGTGCTCGGCCTGGAGAGCTCGGTGGTGCGGCACGAGGACTACGCGCAGGGCTGCCTCGACGACGCAGACCTGGTGATCGTGGGGCCGGGCCCCGGTGACCCGCGCGACGGCGCCGACCCCAAGATGGCGACCCTGCGGGCCGCGGTCGAGCGGCTCATGGAGCGGGAGCAGCCGTTCCTGGCGGTGTGCCTGGGTCACCAGGCGCTGTGCCACACCCTGGGGCTGCCGCTGGCCTACAAGGACATCGTCTTCCAGGGCACCCAGTCCGCGCTGAAGGTCGACGGGCGCACCGAGCGGGTCGGCTTCTACAACACGTTCGTGGGCCGGGTCGGTGACGACACCGTGCTGCCCGAGGGCGTCACCGTCGACGCGGACGCCGAGACCGGCGACGTGCACGTGCTGCGGGGGCCGCACTACACCGGCATCCAGTTCCACGCCGAGTCGATCCTGACCCAGCGCGGGGACGGGCTGCTGCACGAGATCGTCGCCCGGCTGCTGGGCTGAGCGGGCGGACAGCCCGGGCATCGTCGTGACCGTCCCCGACGTCGTGGTGGTCGACCACCACGACTCCTACACCCAGAACCTCGTCCACCTCGTGGCCGCGGTGACCGGGCGGCTGCCCCGGGTGGTGCAGCACGACGAGACGACCGCCGAGTCGGTGCTCGAGCACAGCCACGTCGTGCTCTCGCCGGGGCCGGGGCACCCGGACGACCCCGCGGACTTCGGCGTGGGGCGCGAGGTGCTGCTGCGGGCCACCCGCCCCGTGCTGGGCGTGTGCCTGGGCATGCAGGGCCTGGTGTCGGCGTACGGCGGTCGCGTGGAGCAGATCACGCCGGCCCACGGCCGGGTCAGCGAGGTCACGCATCGCGACGCCGGCGTGCTCACGGGGCTGCCGCAGGGGTTCCGCGTGGTGCGCTACCACTCGCTCGCGGCGACGCTGGTGCCCGACTGCCTCGAGGTCACCGCCACCTGCGCCGGCGAGCCGGGCGAGCCCGACGTGGTGATGGCGGTGCGGCACCGGGAGCTGCCGCTCGAGGGCGTGCAGTTCCACCCCGAGTCGGTGCTCTCGGAGCACGGGCGGCACCTGGTCGAGAGGTTCCTGTCATGAGGTGCCCTGTCACGAGGAGGGGGCGATGACCGACCCGGTGCTCGAGGCGTGGCAGCGCTCCACCGCGCCGCGCCGCTTCTGGCTCGACGGCGGCGGTGCGCGCGACTGGTCCGGGCGGCGCTCGATCCTCGGGGTCCTCGAGCCCGACGACGTGTCGCTGACCTACTCCGCCGCCCGCCGCGAGGTGACCCGGCACGCGTCCGGGCGCTCGGAGGTCGTCGGCGACGACGTCTTCGAGGTGCTCTCGCGCGAGCTGGAGCAGGGGGGCGCCCGCGACCAGTGGTTCGGCTACCTCGGCTACGCCTGCCGACCCGACCTGCCGGCCCGGCTCGTGCCCGACGTCCCCGGTGCGGTGCCGGACGCGGTGTGGATGAGGCCGTCGCGGGTGCGGATGGTGGACCACGCGGCCCCCGCTGCTCGACCACCGGGGAGCGCCGGCCACGAGGCGGGCGTCGGGACCATCCCTGCCGCCTACCGCGCGGCCTTCGACCGTGTCCAGGAGCGCCTGCACGCCGGCGACACCTACGAGGTGAACCTGACCCACCGGGTCGAGGTGCCCAGCGATCTCGAGCCGCTGGCGGCGTACCTGCGGCTGCGCGAGCTCAACCCCGCGCCGTACGCCGGGTTCCTCCAGCACGACGTCCCCGGGGCTCGGGCGTGGCTGCTCTCGAGCAGCCCGGAGCGCTACGCGACGGTGGGCGCGGACCAGGTGCTGGAGACCAAGCCGATCAAGGGCACGACCCCGCGCAGCGAGGACCCCGCCGAGGACGAGGAGCACCGCCGCCGGCTGGCGCAGGACGAGAAGTACCGCGCGGAGAACCTGATGATCGTCGACCTGCTGCGCCACGACGTGGCCTCGGTGTGCGAGCCGGGCAGCGTCGAGGTGCCCCAGCTGATGGAGGTGGAGTCCTACGCCTCGGTGCACCAGCTGGTCTCGACCGTGCGCGGGCGGCTGCGCGAGGACGTCGGCACCGTCGAGGCGCTGCGGGCGCTCTTCCCCGCCGGGTCGATGACCGGGGCCCCGAAGCTGCGCACGATGGAGGTCATCGAGGAGGTCGAGGCGACGCCGCGCGGCGTGTACGCCGGCGCGTTCGGCTGGGTGTCCGGCGACGGGCGCGCGGACCTCGGCGTGGTCATCCGCTCCCTGGTCACCGGGGGCGACGGGCGGTACGTTCTCGGGACCGGCGGTGGCATCACCGTGCTGTCGGACCCGGCCGAGGAGCACGCGGAGGCGGAGCTCAAGGCCGCCCGGCTGCTGCAGGCGCTCGCCCGCCCCGCCAGGGAGGGCGATTCGTAGGCTCCTCGTCACCGCCGCGCAACAGGAGGTGGTTACTGTCGAGGACATGGAGAAGCCGACCGTCGTCGTGCTCTTCGGAGCGACCGGTGACCTGGCGCGGCGCAAGCTGCTGCCGGGGCTGCTGCACCTCTTCGAGGCCGACCTGCTCAAGGACGCCCGCATCGTGGGGACCTCGCTGGAGGACCTCGACTCCGAGCAGTTCGTGAAGCTGGCCCGCCAGGCGTGCGAGGACTTCGCCGACGAGGACCTGACCGACGAGGTGTGGGCCGGGTTCTCGGCGATGCTGTCCTACGTCCCGCAGACCGCCGGCACCGAGGCCCTGGCCGCGGAGGTCTACCGGGTGGAGACGCTGCTGCCCGGCGACATCCACGACAAGCGGCGCCTCCACTACCTCTCGGTCCCACCGAAGGCAGCGCTGTCGGTGCTCGAGCAGCTGCAGGAGGGCAACCTCGTCGAGCGCGCGCGGATCATCATGGAGAAGCCGTTCGGCACCGACCTGGAGTCGGCCAAGAAGCTCAACGCCCGCGTGCACGAGGTCTTCGACGAGTCGCAGGTCTTCCGCATCGACCACTTCCTGGGCAAGGAGGCCGCGCAGAACATCCTGGCCTTCCGCTTCGCCAACGGTCTCTTCGAGCCGATCTGGAACCGCAACTTCATCGACCACGTGCAGATCGACGTCCCCGAGACGCTCGGGCTCGAGGGCCGCACGAAGTTCTACGAGACCACCGGCGCCTACCGCGACATGGTCGTCACCCACCTGATGCAGGTGCTGGCGTTCACCGCCATGGAGCCGCCGACCTCGCTCGCCCCGGACCCGATCAGCGACGAGAAGCTCAAGGTCTTCCGGTCGATGAAGCCGATCGAGCCCCACCACGTCGTGCGCGGTCAGTACGCCGGCTACCGCGGCAAGGAGGAGGTCGCCGACGACTCCGACACCGAGACCTTCGTGGCGCTGCGAGTCGAGATCGACAACTGGCGCTGGGCCGGCGTGCCGTTCTACCTGCGCACCGGCAAGAAGCTCGCGGAGGGCGCGCGGATCATCTCGATCGCCTTCAAGGAGCCGCCGCTGACGATGTTCCCCAAGGGGTCCAACGTCGGCACCCAGGGCCCGGACCACCTCACCTTCGACCTGGCCGACCAGTCGAAGATGTCACTGTCGTTCTACGGCAAGCGCCCGGGGCCCGGCATGAAGCTCGACAAGCTCTCGATGCAGTTCGCCACCCACGAGACCGAGGCCTCCGGGTTGGTGCTGGAGGCCTACGAGCGCCTCATCCACGACGCGATGCGCGGCGACCACACACTCTTCACCACCGCCGAGGGCATCGAGGAGCTGTGGGCCAAGTCGATGCCGCTGCTCGAGCACCCGCCGCCGGTCCGCTCCTACCAGCCGGGCTCGTGGGGCCCCAACGCCATCCACCAGCTCATCGCCCCGCACGCGTGGCGGCTGCCCTTCGAGCGTGCGTGGCGCTCCACCGGCACCGTCACCCCGGACTCACCCACCGACGAGTAGCCCGGCCCGCCCTGCCTCCCTCCCCATCTCCCGATCTGGGGGGTGATCACGTCGAGCCGGCGTGTCAATACGCCGGTTCGATCGGTCCTGGTCGGGGCAGTCGGGTCAGTCCATGGGGTAGCCGGCGGCGGCCATGTCCTCCAGGGACCCGCCGTCGACGACCGTGAGACCCGCCTCGCGCATCCGCTCGGCCGCGTCGGCGGACCGGTTGCCCGAGCGGCAGTAGACGACGTACGTCGTGTCGCGGTCGAGCTCGGCGATCCGGTCGTCGAAGTCGGAGGCCTGCACGTCGATGTTGGTGGCGCCCTCGACGCGCGCCTCGGCGTACTCCTCGGGGGTGCGGACGTCGATCACCGCCGCACCCGCGGCCTTCGCCGACTCCACCGCCGCGGCCTGGGAGGTGTTGGCGACCTCGGGCACGGTGCCGCTGGTGTCGTCGCCCCCGCAGGCGGTCAGCGCCAGGGCGAGCGCGGAGCAGGCGGTCAGGGTGCGCAGCGAGGAGGCCATGTCGCCAGCCTAGGCACGGTGCACCCGGCGCCCGCCCCACCTGGCCGGGTGCTCCCGACCGGCCGTGGCCACCGGGTGCGGTGACCTCAGACGCCGGGCTCCGAGCGCGGGTCGTCCTCCCAGCGCTTGCCGCCCATGTCGATGCCGCGCCGGGTGTTGGACATCGAGGTGACCAGGGTGGTGCCGACCTTGCCGTGCCGGTCGAAGACGGTGCAGCTGCTGACGGCCACGCCGTCGTGCTCGACCCGGTCCAGGGTCCGCAGCCCCACCGTGACCCCGACGGGCAGCCGGGAGAGCGTCAGGGTGACGTCGGCGTTGATGTGCTGGACGCCCGCGGTGCCCCAGTTGGCGGCCAGGCTCGTGCCGTCGGCCGAGGCGGCGACGGCCTGGAACGGCGTCACCGGCTCCCCGAGCACGATCGAGGGCGCGGTGTTCCAGTAGGTCTTGCGCTCGGCGTCCTGGTGCTCGCGGAAGTCCTGCGACCAGCCGGCGCCGCTGTGGATGAACGGCACGTGCGGCTCGTCGGTCTCCGGCGCGACCTCCAGCGGCGGGGCCTCCGGCACGTCGGGGTTGGTCCAGGTCTCGCCCGGGGCGTCCTCGCTCGGCCGTAGCCACAGCGTCGACGCGCGGGCGGTCGGCCCGGCCTCCTGGTGCAGCACGACGTCGACCAGCATCAGCCGGCCGCTCTCGCGCACGACCTCGGTCGTGGTCCACGCCGGGGCCATCCGCGTGGGGGTGAACAGGTCCACGGTCACGCGGGTCGGCACCAGCTCGGGCCGCTGGCGGCGTACGACGGTCTCGGCGGCACGCCCCAGTGCCCCGGCGACCGCCACCCCGTGCGCCTGCTCGTCGGACCAGCTGCTGCGCGCGAGCGCCAGCGGCTCGATCGCGTCGGGCTGCTCGTGGTCGGGCAGGGGGCGGAAGAAGGCGAGGTGCACGCAGCGGAGGCTACGAGGTCTCGTGGCTCGGCGCTGGCGCGCCTCGCGCCTCGACCGGCGGGACGCCGTGCGTCAGCGACCTCTCGGCCGTGCGCGAGCGACGGTTCGGCCGTGCGCGAGCGACGGTTCGGCGTCAGAGCAGCCCGGCCTTGCGGGCGAGGCGGTCGGCGAGCTCGGCGGGGTCGAGGTCGTCGCGCAGGATGCGGGCGGTGGACCAGCCGGAGGTGTCGAGGCCGGACACGGCGGTGAAGGTCGCGAGGTCGTCGGCGTAGGTGTCGGCGAGCAGCCGTAGGTCCTCGCCGGTCGGCGGCGGCGCGTCGAGGCGCCGCTCGTGGGAGTTGCGCGGGCGAGGGTCGATGTCGCGACCGAAGCGGTGCAGGCCCAGGAAGTCGGTCATCGTGTCCAGCGCCGCGGCCGGGTCGCCGACGACGTCGTCGAAGCGCATCAGCAGCATCCGCTCGCGGGGCAGGTGCTCGAGCGCGCGGCGCAGCTGCACGCCGTAGAGGCCGCGGGCGACGACGGAGTACTGCCGCGCGTCGCGCTTGCTCCAGCCCTCCGGCACCTCGGAGACGCCGGGCGTGCGCATCCGGATCAGCTCGCCGAAGGAGGGGTACTCCCGCTTTCCGGCGAGCTTGTCGGTGAGCATCGTCCACTGCGAGAACGCCCGCTCGATCGGGTCGCGGAAGCACAGCACCACCTGCACCTGCGGCCCACCGGTCGCGGCGAGGTGGGCGTCGTAGGCGGCGATCCGCTCCACGGCCCCCGGCCAGAAGAGGTACGACGGTGTCGAGTCGATCGCGCGTCGTGCGAGCCCCTGCTGGTCTGCCCGCGGGACGGTGCCGTAGTCGGAGTAGTCCGGCGTCGACCAGTCGCGGGAGTCGTCGTCGAAGAAGTGCCGCTCCTTCACGCCGTGCCGGGCGACGTGGCGGTGCCGGACCAGTAGGGCGTGCAGGGTGCCGGAGGCCCCCTTCTGCACGCCGCCCAGGATGATGCTGACGGGCAGGAACGTCGCCTCTTCCCCAGTCATGGGTCGCGAGTCTAGGTCGGCCGCGGTCGGCTCAGGCCGACGCGGTCGCGTCGCCGGGCAGGACCAGGACCAGCCGTGCACCGCCGTACGGCGACCGCTCGGCGTGCACCCGGCCCGCGTGCCGCTCGGCGGCCTGCGCCACGATCGAGAGACCGAGCCCGGAGCCGGGCATCGCCCGGGACTCCTCGGACCGGTAGAACCTCTCGAAGACGTGGGGCAGGTCCTGCTCGGCGATGCCGGGGCCCTCGTCGTCGACGGTGAGCACGCCGTCGACCAGCGTGACCCGCACTGTGCCGCCGGGCGGGCTCCACTTCGCGGCGTTGTCGAGCAGGTTGGTGACGGCGCGCTCCAGCGTGCCGGCCTCGCCGCGCACCACCCAGGGCGCGACGTCGACCTCGAAGGTCAGCGACGGCGCCCGGCGGCGGACCCGCTCGACCGCGTGGTCGACGGCCTCGGCGAGGTCGATGGTCTCCACGACGGTCGGCAACGGCTCGTCGCGGGCCAGCTCGACGAGGTCGCCGACGAGCTGGCTGAGCTCCTCGATCTGGGCCGACACGTCGTCGAGGAGCTCCTCGCGGGCACCGGGCGGCAGGTCCGCGCCGCCGCCGTCGGCCTGCCCGAGGAGCTCGATGTTGGTGCGCAGCGAGGTGAGCGGCGTGCGCAGCTCGTGCCCGGCGTCGGCGACGAGCTGGCGCTGACGGGCCCGGGAGTGGTCGAGCGCCTGCAGCATCTGGTTGAACGCGGTGGCCAGCCGGGCGACCTCGTCGTCGCCCTCGACCGTGATCGGTTCGAGCCGCTCGGTGCGGGCGATGGTCTCGACGGCGCCGGTGAGCCGGCGTACGGGGCGCAGGCCGTTGGTCGCGACCGCCCACCCGGCCATGGCGGCGGTGATGATGCCGGAGAGGCCGAACAGGATGCTGACGAACCCGAGCTTGGCCAGCACCTTCTCCTGCGGGTCCAGCGACTGCGCGAGCACGAGGGCCTGGCGGTCCTGGCCGGCCGGCACCGCGACGACCCGGAAGCGCTCGTCACCGGTCTCGACGGTGCGCAGCGAGTAGTCGGCCGTGCGCAGCGCGACCGCGAGCTCCTCGTCGCCGAGGGAGATCTTGGGGTCGTCGGCGCTGTCGGCCGACAGGACCGGCGGGTTGTGGTCGAGGTCGATGAAGGCGATGCGGATGTCACCGGCACCCAGCGCCCACGGCGGGATGTCGGCGCGCACGTTGTTGGCCAGCGTCGCCTGGGTCGCCGCCTGCTGGGCCCGCTCGAGCAGCGAGGAGTCCAGGCTGCTCTGCAGCTGCACGCGGGTGGTGACGAACGCCCCGAGCGCGACGAACGCGACGGCGACGCCCACCGCGATCGTGGTGAGCAGCGTGATCCGGCTGGCCAGCGAGCGGCGGTAGTGCCAGCGGGCCGCCGGCTCGCTCATGACTCCTTGAGCACGTAGCCCACGCCGCGCACGGTGTGCAGCAGCCGCGGCTCGCCCTCGGCCTCGGTCTTGCGGCGCAGGTAGCCGACGTAGACCTCCAGGGAGTTGGCGGTCGTGGGGAAGTCGTAGCCCCAGACCTCCTCGAGGATGAAGGACCGCTCGAGCACCCGCCGCGGCCGGCGCAGGAACATCTCCAGCAGCGTGAACTCGGTGCGGGTCAGCTCGATGGCCCGCTGGCCGCGGTGCACCTCGCGGCTGGCGGTGTCCATGGTCAGGTCGGCGAAGGAGAGCACCTCGTCGTGGGCGCCCTCGGCGGGGGTGACCCGGCGCAGCAGGGCGCGCAGCCGCGCCAGCAGCTCGGCGAGCGCGAAGGGCTTGGTGAGGTAGTCGTCGGCCCCGGCGTCCAGGCCCTCGACCCGGTCGCCCACGGCGTCGCGCGCGGTCAGCACCAGCACCGGCAGGTCGTGGCCGGCGGCCCGCAGCGCACGGGTCGTCTCCAGCCCGCCCAGGCGCGGCATCATCACGTCCATCACGACCACGTCGGGCCGCGCGGTGCCGATCGAGGCCAGGGCCTCGGCACCGTCGCTGGCCAGCACGACGTCGTAGCCGTTGTACTCCAGGCTGCGGCGCAGCGACTCCCGCACGGCCTTGTCGTCGTCGACGACGAGGACGCGCTGTCGGGTGTCGGCGGAGGTGCTCACCCGATCACTGTGCCAGGCACGGCTGAGCGGTGGCTGAGAGTGCCCGCGGTGTCATGGGGTCCGGTCGTGGGGCGCGCGCTCACAGGTAGCGCGCGGCCAGGTCGGCGGCCCGCGGGCCGTAGCCGCCACCGAAGAGGCACGCGTGCACCAGCAGCGGGAAGAGCTGGTGCAGCGCGAGGCGGTCCTGCCAGCCCTCGGCCAACGGGTGCACCGACTCGTAGGCCTCGAGCACCTGCGGCAGGTGCGGCAGCCCGAAGAGGGCGAGCATGGCGAGGTCCACCTCGCGGTGCCCGCCGTACGCCGCCGGGTCGACCAGCCAGCCCTGCGCAGGCTCCCCGGGGGACCCGGCGCCCCACACGACGTTGCCGTTCCACAGGTCGCCGTGGAGCCGGGCCGGCGGCTCCTCCGGCAGCAGGCCGGGGAGCCGTCCGACGAGCGACTCGATCCGGGCGGCCTGGTGGTCCTCCAGTGCACCGCGGTCGCGGGCGAGCTTGAGGTAGGGCAGCACGCGGCGTACGGCGTAGAACTCCGCCCACGTGGGGGCGGTGCGCTGGGGCAGGGGGAGGCGGCCGATGAAGCCGTCCCGCTCGGCACCGAACGTCTCGGCGCCGGCGAGGTGGGTGTGCGCCAGCGCGCGCCCGAAGGCCGTCGCGGCCTCGGGGGAGGGACGCGCCGGCTCGACCCAGCGCACGACCAGGCACTCCTCGTCGACGGCCAGCACGTCGGGGACGGGGGCGGCGTCGCCGGGGGCGGACCCCAGCCAGCGCAGCCCGGTGGCCTCGGCCTCGAAGAAGCCGTCCGGGACGCGGGGCGCGGTCTTCATCAGCGCGGTCGTGCCGTCGGAGAGACGCAGCTTGGTGGCGCGGCAGGTGTCGCCGCCGGCGACCTCCGCGGTCGCGACGACGGCCGCGCCGAGCAACCGCTCGGCGCGCTGGGCCACCCGAGGGGCGCGGGTCACGCCTGCTCCCGGTCCGATCGGTCGGGTCGGGACGACTCGGACAGGGCGGGGGACACGGCGGGCCCGGACACGGCGGACCCGGACAGGGCGGCGGGCAGCGCGGCCACCAGCGCCGCGCACGTGCGCTCCACCATCGACAGCACCTCCTCGAAGCCGGAGTCCCCACCGTAGTAGGGGTCCGGTACCTCGCCACCGGTGTCGACGGGGTCGAAGTCGCGGAAGAGCCGGACCCGGTCGGACCGGCCCCCGATGTCGGCGAGGTTGGAGCCGTCCATGGCCAGCAGCAGGTCGTGGTCCTCGAGCCAGGTGGGGGCGAACTGCTGCGCCCGGTGGACCGGGTCGTAGCCGGCGGCGGTGAGCGTGGCGGCGGCCCGACGATCCATCGGGTCGCCGACGTGCCAGCCGCCGGTGCCGCAGGAGTCGACGGCGACCGAGGCGGCCAGGCCGGCCTGGTCGACGCGGGTGCGCAGCACGACGTCGGCCATCGGGGAGCGGCAGATGTTGCCCAGGCAGACCAGCCCGACGCGGTAGCGGCCGGGTTCGCGCGGCGCGGGCAGCGCAGGGGTGGTCACGAGGTGTCCCGAGAGCTCTGTGGCGGTGGTCAGTCGTCGGTGCCGAGGACGCCGTCGACGATCCAGGTGACGACGGTGATCACGATCGCGCCGCCGACCGCGGGCCAGAACCCGGTCACCTTGAACCCGATGTCGGCCGCCTCGGCGATCGCGTCGGTCAGCAGCAGCATGCCGGCATTGATGACCAGCAGGAACAGCCCCAGCGTGAGCAGGATCAGCGGGAAGGACAGCACCTTCAGCACCGGCTTCACGAACGCGGTGACCGCACCGAGGATCAGCGCCACCAGCAGCAGCGGCACGATCTTCTCCGAGGTCGGCGCGTTGCCGGGGGTGAACTTGATGCCGTCGATCAGCCACGCGGCGGCAGCCAGCGCGACGGCGTTGGTGAAGAGCCAGGTCACGATGCGCACCCCTCGATCATGGCAGGTGGACGCAGGTCCCCGCAGGGGCGCGGGTCCACGACCGGCCGGGGGTGCGCCACTACCCTCGGGGCGGTGTTCCCGGTCGGTGGTGTGGGCGTGATGCTGCTCGGCATCGCGGTGGCCGGCGTGCCGTGCCTGGCCCTGGTCGCGGTGCTGCGTCGTCGTACGGGCGCTGCGTGGGCGTGGTCCCTGGGCCTGCTGCTCTGGTCGCTGGCCACGATCGGCGTGCTCACGCTGATCCCCACCGACGGTGCGCCGGGCGTGGTCTACGCCGACGAGCGGTTCTACAACTCCTGCTCCTTCGACTACGGCGGGCCGGCGCCCGAGGGCTTCTGGATCGTCAGCGGCGGGCAACGGCTGCTCAACGCCGTGATCTTCGTGCCGTCGGGCGCCCTGCTCGTGCTGGTGCTCGCCCGCTGGCGCAGCGCCCGGTGGACGATCCCCGTCGGGCTGCTCGGCCTGGGCCTGGTCTCGGTGGGGATCGAGGCCACCCAGCAGGTGCTCTCGCGCCTGGACCGCTCCTGCGACGTCACCGACGTCGTCGACAACCTCACCGGCGCCGCGATCGGTGTCCTGGTCGGGCTGGCGCTGCTGCCGCTCGTCCGCCCCTGGCGACGCTGAGCGCCGCGGAGGACAGGACCGTCCCGGGGGAGCCGGGGCGGGGGCGCCCGCACCTACCGTGCACCGCATGAGACGGCCCCCTGTGCTCGCCGCCGCGCTGGTGGTCGGGATGCTGCCGACGCTCCCAGCGTCCGCTGCTCCTGCCTCCGCTGCCGAGCGGAGGACGACCCCCGAGCAGGTGCTCGTCGTCGCACCGGTCGTGCCGGTCGGCGAGCCCGTGGAGCTCGTGGGTCTCTTCCCCGGGGCAGGGGAGGGTCGCCGCGTGGTCGTCCAACAGCGCCGCGGCGGGGACTGGTCCGTGGTCGCCCGCACCCGCACGTCGTCCCGCGGGGTCGTCGAGGTGCGGCTGGAGGAGCCGGAGCAGCGCGTGCACCGCTACCGCGCCGTCGTACGCCGCAGCCCGGACGGTCCGCGGGCCCGCACCCGCCCGGCGCTGACCCGGGTCGCGCCGCGGGTCGAGGAGATCACCGCCGGGCTGGTCGACTCCGAGGCCTACGGCCACCACGACAGCATCGACGTGTCCGCGGACGGGCGCTTCGTGTCCTGGGACAGCCGCGGGGGCGACCCGGACGTGTTCGTGTGGGACCGCACCCGGCAGCGGCTGGCGCTGATCTCGCCGCGCACCAGCCAGAAGACCTGGGGTGGCAGCCTGTCGGCCGACGGATCGGTGGCTGCGGTCTCGACGTACAACTCCGCGATCCGGCCCGATCAGCCGGGCCGCACCGACTACGCCTTCCCGGGCCTGGTCGACCTCCGCGCCGGCCTGTTCGCTCCGCTGGTCAGCAAGGACGGGCGGATCGGCGAGGGGCTGGACCCCCAGCTCTCCGACGACGCCACCCGACTGCTCGTCACGAGCCCCCACGGGGGCTTCGGCCTGACCCAGCTGGTGCGGGGGAAGCGCTGGTGGATCCCCGAGCGCGGCACCGACGAGCGGGCGGAGCGGCCGGTGCTCGCGGCCGGCGGCCGGCACGTCGCCTGGGTGCTGCAGGGCGAGCCGGACCCCGTCACCTCGCAGCGACGGGCTCGCCTGATGCTGTGGGAGCAGGGCTCCGGGCGGCGCGAGCTCGAGGTCCCGGGTCGCACGGCGTTCGCGCCGGTCGGACTGTCCGCCGACGGGACGCTCGTGCTGGTCAGCGCGGCCCGACCGGGGAGCGAGGGGTCGACGGCGGCCTACGACCTGCTGCTGGTGTCCACCGACACCGGGCTCGTGCGCGACCTCACCGGGGACCTGCCGCGCGGAGCCTACGGCGGGGTCCTCGCCGACGACGGGTCCCTGGTCCACGTGGGGACCTGGGAGGGTCCGTTCGTGCACGACACGGCGACCGGCCGGCGGGTGCCCGTCAGCCCGGCGCCGGCCTTCCTCGACGAGCTCGACGTGGCGTCGGGGGACGGGTCGGTCCTGGTCCACGAGGACGGCCCGACGATCACGACGTACATGCCCGTGCTGCCCTGACCGCCTCTTCTAGGGTGGGCGCCATGACGACCCCGTCCACCCCGCAGCCGCGCTCGCACATCCGCGACATCCCGGCCTACGTCCCCGGCAAGCCGCCCACCCCGCGGCCGGACCTGGTGACCTACAAGCTCTCCAGCAACGAGAACCCCTACCCGCCGCTGCCCGGCGTCATCGAGGCCGCCCGCGGCGCGGTGGACCTGATGAACCGCTACCCCGACATGGGCAACGCGACGCTGTACGCCGGCCTGGCCGCGCGCCTCGGCGTGCCCGTCGAGGACCTCGCGGCCGGCACCGGGTCGGTGGCCCTGATCTACCAGCTGCTGGCCGCCTTCTGCGACCCCGGCGACGAGGTCGTCTACGCGTGGCGCTCCTTCGAGGCCTACCCGATCGCGGTCACCTCGGCCGGCGCGACGTCGGTGCAGGTGCCGCTGACCGACGAGGCCCGCCACGACCTCGACGCGATGGCCGCGGCGATCACCGACCGCACCAAGGTCGTCATCGTCTGCACCCCCAACAACCCCACCGGCCCCTCGGTGACCCAGACCGAGCTCGACGCGTTCCTCGCGAAGGTGCCGCCGCACGTCGTGGTCGTCGTCGACGAGGCCTACCTCGAGTTCGTCCGGATGCCCGACGCCGTCGACGGCCTCGCGACCTACCGTGCGCACCCCAACGTGGTGCTCTTCCGCACCTTCTCCAAGGCCTACGGCCTGGCCGGCTTCCGCGTCGGCTACGCCGTCGCGCACTCCGAGATCGCCGCCGCGCTGCGTGCGGTCTCGCTGCCCTTCGGCGTCTCGGCCGTCGCCCAGGTGGCCGCGGTCGCCTCGCTGGAGGCAGAGTCGGCGCTGCTCGAGCGGGTCGACGCGCTGGTCGCCGAGCGCGACCGGGTCGGCGCGGCCCTGCGTGAGGTCGGTTGGGACGTGCCCGAGGCCCGAATCCCCGACAGCCAGGGGAACTTCTTCTGGTTCGCCCTCGGCGAGCGCACCGCCGACTTCGCCGCCGCCTGCGAGGAGGTCGGCATCGTGGTCCGGCCCTTCGCCGGCGAGGGCTGCCGGGTCTCGGTCGGCGAGCCCGAGGCGAACGACCGGCTGGTGGAGGTCGCTGCCCGCTTCGCGTGAGTCGCGGGGCGAGTCGCTGGGGGTTCATCGGCGCCCCGATGAACCTCACGGCCCCCCGATGCACCTGCGTCGGCGTACCCGGAGGTCCAGCGGCGCCCCGATGAAGCTCACGCGGTGTCGCTGGGAGTGGCCCGCGCGACGGTGGCACGATCGTGCATCGCGTGCCACCATCGACTCATGAGTGCCACAGTGATCGTCGGACGCCAGGGGCGGGTCGTGATCCCCGCTGAGGTGCGGGCCGCGCTCGACCTGCACGCCGGTGACCGCCTCACCCTGCGGGTGGAGAAGGGCCGAGTCGTCCTCGAGCGACCGGCGGACGCGGTGGAGGGACTCCGAGCGCTGGGAGCAGGCCTGCCCGAGGGTCGTTCCCTGGTGGAGGAGCTGTTGGCAGAACGCCGCGAAGCCGCGGACGCCGAGTGACGGTCCTGGACGCGTCGGCCGTCCTTGCGCTCATCCAGGACGAGCCGGGCGCACGTGAGGTCGAGGCGGTCCTGTCCGGCGCGCGGATGGGTGCGGCGAACCTGGCCGAGGTGGTCGGCAAGCTCGTCGACGCAGGCCTGGATGCGTCGAGGGTGCGGGGTCTGCTGGGGTCGGCAGGCGTCGAGATCGAGCCGGTGACCGCCGAGGACGCCGAGCTCGCGGGAGCCATGCGGGACCTCCCGGGTGGCCGGGCGCTGTCCCTGGGCGACCGGTGCTGCCTGGCCCTCGCGGTCCGGTCCGAACCGCCCGAGGTGTGGACGTCGGACCGGGCATGGGCGGAGCTCGACCTACCGCTCACGGTGCGCCTGCTCCGCTGAGGTCGATCCCCCGTAGGGGCGCCACCCACCACAGGGGGTTACTCCGACGCAACGTGCTCGGGGGATGCTTGCGCCATGTCGATCAAGGTCGCGCTGGAGCACCGCACCACCTACGACTTCGCCGAGCCGGTGTCGGTGGCACCGCACGTGGTGCGGCTGCGGCCGGCGCCGCACTGCCGCACGCCGATCGAGGCGTACAGCCTGGACGTGAAGCCGGCCAACCACTTCGTGAACTGGCAGCAGGATCCCTTCGGCAACTGGCTGGCCCGCCTGGTCTTCCCCGAGAAGGTGGAGACCCTCGACATCACCGTCGGGCTGGTCGCGGACCTGATGACGATCAACCCGTTCGACTTCTTCATCGAGGAGTACGCCGAGCGGTTCCCCTTCACCTACGAGGACGCGCTCGCCGCCGACCTCGCGCCGTACCTGCGCCCCGTCGACGCCAGCGACGACCTGGCCGCCTGGCGGGAGAGGCTGCCCGACCTGCCCGAGGACGGCGTCCCCACGGTCACGTTCCTCGCCGAGCTCAACTCCGCGGTCCACCGCGACGTCGCCTACAGCGTGCGGATGGAGCCGGGCGTGCAGGACCCCGACGAGACGCTGCGCCTGGGCATCGGGTCCTGCCGCGACTCCGCGTGGCTGCTGGTCAGCCTGCTGCGGATGTACGGCCTGGCCGCCCGCTTCGTCTCCGGCTACCTCGTCCAGCTCGCCGCCGACCAGGAGAGCCTCGACGGCCCCAGCGGACCGGCCGAGGACTTCACCGACCTGCACGCCTGGACCGAGGTGTTCATCCCCGGTGCGGGCTGGGTCGGCATGGACCCCACCTCCGCGCTCTTCGCCGGCGAGGGCCACATCCCGCTCTCGGCGACCCCGCACCCCAGCAGCGCCGCGCCCATCGAGGGCGCCACCGACCCGGTCGAGGTCACCTTCTCCTTCCACAACCAGGTCACCCGCGTCCACGAGGACCCCCGGGTCACCAAGCCCTACACCGACGCCCAGTGGGCCCGCATCGATGCCCTCGGCGAGGCCGTCGACGAGCGCCTGAGGAAGGGCGACGTGCGCCTGACGATGGGCGGCGAGCCCACCTTCGTCTCCCTCGACGACGCCACCACGCCGCAGTGGAACACCGACGCCGACGGCCCCGAGAAGCGTGCGCTGGCCCGCGACCTCGCCGACCGCCTCCGCGAGGTGTACGCCGGTGGAGGGGTCGTGCACCGCGGCCAGGGCAAGTGGTACCCGGGCGAGCCGCTGCCCCGGTGGAACATCGGTCTCCAGTGGCGCACCGACGGGGTGCCGCTGTGGCAGGACCCCGCGCTGTTCGCCGAGCCCTGGGTGGAGGGCAGCGCCACCGACGAGGACGCCCGCGCGCTGGCCGAGCGGGTCACCGCGGTGCTGGGCCTGCCCGCGGAGCAGCTGCGGGCGGCGTACGAGGACCCGTTCGCGGCGCTGGCCGACCACGTGCGGCAGCCGCACGGCGAGCGTCCCGAGGACCCCCTGGAGGCCGGTCTCGACGGGCTCGACCAGCAGGCGCTCGAGCTGGTCGCCCGGCTCGACGCCGACGTCACCGAGCCCACCGGCTGGGTGCTGCCGCTGGCCACCGGCGAGGAGTGGACCAGTCCCCAGTGGCGCTTCCGCCGGGGCCGGCTGGTGCTGACCCCGGGCACCAGCGCCGTGGGGCTGCGCCTGCCGCTGGACTCGATCTCGTGGACCGACCCCGAGGCGACCGACCAGCCGTCCTACCTCGAGGCCGGCCCGCCGTTGGAGCCGAAGGTGCCGAGCGTGGAGGTGGTCGACCCCGAGGGCGCGCCCACCACGGCGCTGGCCTTCGAGGCCCGTGACGGTCACGTGCACGTCTTCCTGCCGCCGACCGAGCGGCTGGAGGACTACGCCGACCTGCTGCGCCTGGTCGAGGTGTCCGCCCGCAAGGTCGGGCAGCCGGTCGTGCTCGAGGGCTACGGCCCGCCGCCGGACCCGCGGCTGACCAGCCTCACCGTCACCCCCGACCCCGGTGTCATCGAGGTCAACGTGCAGCCGACCCGCTCGTGGGCCGAGCAGCGCGACCTCACCGAGACCCTCTACGAGCACGCCCGGCAGGCGCGGCTGACGACCGAGAAGTTCGACCTCGACGGGCTGCACACCGGCACCGGTGGCGGCAACCACCTCACCCTCGGCGGCCACCAGCCGGTCGACAGCCCGCTGCTGCGGCGCCCCGACCTGCTGGTCAGCCTGCTGACCTACTGGCAGCGGCACCCCTCGCTGTCCTACCTGTTCTCCGGGCGCTTCATCGGCCCGACCAGCCAGGCGCCGCGCTTCGACGAGGGGCGGCCCGAGGCGGTCTACGAGATGGAGATCGCGATCCAGGAGATCGGCCGGATCGTCGAGCACCTGGCGACCGAGACCGACGAGGACGGCGAGCCGCTCGAGCCGCGTCCGTGGCTGGTCGATCGCGCCCTGCGGCACCTGCTGACCGACCTGACCGGCAACACCCACCGCGCGGAGTTCTGCATCGACAAGCTCTACAGCCCCGACTCCTCGCGGGGGCGGCTCGGGCTGCTGGAGCTGCGCGGCTTCGAGATGCCGCCGCACCCGCAGATGGCGCTGGTGCAGGCGCTGCTCGTGCGCAGCCTGGTCGCGATGTTCTGGGACGAGCCGTGCACCGACCCGCTGGTGCGCTGGGGCGCCGCGCTCCACGAGGACTTCCTGCTCCCGCAGGGCTGCATCCGCGACATCGCCGCGGTCGCGGCCGACCTGAGGGCGGCCGGGATCGACTTCGAGGAGTCCTGGCTCGACCCGTTCACCGAGTTCCGCTTCCCGCGCATCGGGCAGACCGAGGTGCCGCTGGGCGCCGGCCAGCCGCCGGCGGAGCTCGAGCTGCGGCAGGCGATCGAGCCGTGGATGGTGCTCGGCGAGGAGGCCACCAGCGGCGGCACCGCCCGCTACGTCGACTCCTCCGTCGAGCGTCTCCAGGTCACGGTTCGGGGGATCGACCCCCGCAGGCACCTGGTGACGTGTCAGGGTGTCCCGGTGCCCCTGACCCCGACAGGACGCCCCGGCGAGCTGTACGCCGGTGTGCGCTACCGCGCCTGGCAGCCCTGGTCGGCCCTGCACCCCTCGATCGCGGTGCACGCCCCCCTGCACGTCGAGGTCGTCGACACCGCCGCCGAGGTCAGCCTGGGTGGCGCGACCTACCACGTGTCCCACCCGGGCGGCCGCAACTACGCCACCCCGCCGGTCAACGCCCAGGAGGCCGAGGCGCGCCGCGCGGTGCGCTTCGAGCCGCGCGGGCACACCGCCGGCACGCTCGACGTCGGCGCGATGCGCGAGGCCGCGGCCCGTGCGAGTGCGCCGGAGACCCCGCACACCCTCGACCTGCGTCGCGTCCCGGGGCGGCTCCTGACGTGAGCGCGGTGCGAGGGAGGGCCGGATGACGGTCCTCCGCGACTACGCCGCCGCCACGTCCCAGCCCACGCTGGGCGACCCCGACGGCCCCGGTCGCTTCGACGAGGTGGTCGGCCCCGACGGGTCGCTGCGCCCGGCCTGGAAGGGCCTGGCCGAGCTGGCGGTCTCGCTGACCCCCGCGGACATGTACCGCGTCGACAGCGACATCGCCCGCTTCCTCGCCGACGACGGCGTCACCTACGCGCGTCCCGGCGACCGGCAGGGCCCGTGGCGTCTCGACCCGGTCCCGCTGGTCATCGACGCCCCCACCTGGACACCCCTGGAGAAGGGCCTGGCCCAGCGCGCCGAGCTCTTCAACGCCCTGCTCGTCGACCTGTACGGCGAGCAGCGTCTGCTCGCCGAGGGCGTCGTCCCGCCCGCGGTCGTGCTCGGCCACGGCGGCTTCACCCGGGCGGTCGCGCGGCGCTCGCTGGGCGAGGAGCCGATCGACCCGCGGCCGCTGGTCTTCTCCGCCACCGACCTGGCCCGCGACGCCGCCGGCGACTGGCGGGTCATCGGCGACCGCGCCCAGGCGCCCTCGGGGCTGGGCTACGCGATGGAGAACCGTCGCGTCATCTCCCGCGTCGTCCCCGAGCTCTACCGCGAGGCCGGCCTGCACCGGATGGAGCCCTACTTCTGGGCGCTGCGATCCGCGCTCATCCAGTCCGCCAACGGCGACCTCGCCGACCCCCGGGTGGTGGTGCTCTCGCCGGGCACGCACTCCGAGACCGCCTACGACCAGGCCTTCGTCGCCTCCACGCTCGGCTTCCCGCTGGTGCAGGGCAGCGACCTGCTGGTGCGTGACGGGTGGGTCTACCTGCGCCAGGGGCGTGGACGCATGGAGCGCGTCGACGTGATCCTGCGTCGCGTCGACGCCGCCTGGTCCGACCCGCTGGAGCTGCGCGGGGAGTCCCAGCTGGGCGTCGCCGGGCTCGTCGAGGCGGTGCGCCGCGGGCGCGTCCGGGTCGTCAACGGGCTCGGGTCCGGCGTGCTCGAGAACCCCGGCCTGGCGCCGTACCTCCCCGCCGCCTGCGAGACGCTGCTCGGCGAGCCGCTGCTGCTGCAGGGCCTCACCACCCACTGGTGCGGAGAGCCCGACGGCCTGCGCGCGGTGCTGGACTCCCTGGAGAACCCCGCCCGCCCGCTGCACCTGCGACCCATCGACGGCGCCTCCACCGACCTGGAGCGACTGCCGACGGCGAGGGTCGTCGAGCGGATCCTCGACGAGCCGCACCGCTACGTCGGGCAGGAGCGGCTGCCGTTCTCCCAGGTGCCGACGTGGCGCAGCGGCGCCGCGCGCCCGCGGCCGGTGACGCTGCGGACCTTCACCCTGCGCTACGGCGGGTCCTACCGGCCGCTGGTGGGTGGGCTGGCCAACGTCTACGACGACGGCGGCTTCCGCTCCTCGGCCAGCAAGGACGTCTGGGTGCTCAAGGCCGACCCGGCCGACGCCGACCAGGGCCTGGCCGAGGTGATGTCGATGACCGCCGCGCGCGCCGTCGCGGTCACCGTGCCCCGCGTGCTCGAGGACCTCTTCTGGGTCGGCCGGTACGCCGAGCGCGCCGAGGACATGCTGCGGCTGCTCATCGTCACCCACACCATCTCCGAGGACTTCCGCACCCGCCCGGGCACCGTCGGCGGCGCCAGCCTGTCGGTGCTCCTCGGCACCATCGGCCGCCTCGCGGGGCGGCAGTTCGACGACCTCGACGCGGAGTTCCGCTCGCTCCTCACCGACGCCGACCGGGTCGGCTCGGTCGCCCACTCGATCGAGAACCTCCGCACCGCCCTCACCGACGTGCGCGACCAGCTCTCCGCCGACACCTGGCGCGCCTTCGGCGTCGTCGAGCGGGCGCACGAGGCGCTGGCGGAGAACCCGCACAGCCACCAGGTCGCCGACACCGCCGGCCGCATCCTCACCGGCGTGCTGTCCCTGCAGGGCGTCTTCGCGAGCATGATGCGCGACGACGGGTGGCACATGATCGGCGCCGGTCGCGCGCTGGAGCGCTCGCTGCAGCTGGTCCACCTGCTGCGCTCCACCACCACCGTGCGCCGCGGCATCGACGTGGACCGCACGGTCCTCAACGCGGTCCTGGAGGCCGCGGAGTCCGCGGTCACCCACCGCCGTCGCTACCGCGGCTACGTGCGTCCCGCCGGGGTGCTGGAGCTGCTGGTCGTCGACCCCGACAACCCGCGCTCCCTGGCCTTCAGCCTCGCCGAGGTGCGCGACCACGTCGCGGCACTGCCGGCCTCGACCGGGTCCACCCGACCCGAGCGGCTGGTCGAGAACCTGCTCGCCGAGGTCGAGGACCAGTCGGTGGCCGAGCTCGTGGCCATCGGCGGGGTCAACCGGCCCAACCTCGAGTCCTTCCTCGACGACACCCTGGACCGGCTGGGCCGGCTCGGCGAGTCCGTCGAGGAGCTGCACCTGCGCTCCGGCCCGCCGCCCCGCTCCTTCGGGGCGCTGGCGATCGTCGACTCGCTGCCCGCCGAGCCGGCCACCGGCACCATCCCGGCGATCACCGAGCCGCTGGCCGACGACCACCCGCGTGCCGGGGAGGGCGCGTGAGGTACCGCGTCTCCCACCGCACGGTCTACTCCTACGACGAGCCGGTCACCGACTCCTTCGGGCTCGCCTACCTCACGCCGCGCGAGCTGCCCTGGCAGCAGGTCGCCAGCCACGAGGTCACGGTCGACCCCGAGGCCAGCGACCTGGCCCACGAGCTGGACTACCACGGCAACCTGGCGACGTACTTCCAGGTGACCGAGCGCCACACCACGCTGCTCGTCGACGCGCTCTCCGAGGTCTCGGTCACCACGCCGATCCACTCCGACGCCGCGCTCGGCGGTGCCTGGGAGCGCGCCCGGCCGCTGCTCGACCCGGCGCTGCCCGGTGCGTGGCTGGCCGCGGACTTCGCGCTGGCCTCCGCCTCGGCCGAGCAGACCGCGGAGGCCAAGGAGTACGCCGCGGAGTCGCTGACCCGCGGCCGCCCGATCGGCGAGGCGGCGACCGAGCTGATGACCCGCATCCACCGCGACTTCGCCTACGACAAGACCGCGACGACCGTGACGTCCACGATCGACGACATCTTCGACAAGCGCGCCGGCGTCTGCCAGGACTTCGCCCACCTCACGCTGGCCTGCCTGCGCAGCCACGGACTGGCCGCCCGCTACGTCTCGGGCTACCTGGCCACCGAGCCGCCCCCGGGCAAGGAGCGGATCGTCGGCGCGGACGCCTCGCACGCCTGGGTCGAGGTGTGGCTGCCCGACCACGACGGCGGCGGGCCGGGGGAGTGGCTGGCCATCGACCCGACCAACGACCAGTGGGCCGGCGACCGCTACGTCACCGTCGCCTGGGGCCGCGACTACGGCGACGTGCCTCCGGTCAAGGGCGTGATCTTCACCGAGGCCAAGAGATCCACCTTGCGGGTGGAGGTCGACGTCGCCCCGCTCTGACACCATCTCGTCGTGAAGTCCTTCCGCTGCCGGGTGTGCGACAACCCGCTCTACTTCGAGAACTCCGTGTGCGTCTCCTGCGGGACCGCACTGGGCTACTCCCGCGCCGAGCGCGCGATCGTCCCCGTCGACGAGCAGGGCCGCTACGTCGATGCCGAGGGCCTGGTCTGGCACGTCTGCTGCAACCTCAACCTGTCGGGCTGCACCTGGCTGGCCACCACCGAGGGCGGGCAGTGCTCGGCCTGCGACCTCACCCGTACCCGCCCGGCCGACGACGACGAGGTCGGGCTGACCAACTACCCGGCGGCGGAGAAGGCCAAGCGCCACCTCGTCGCCGAGCTGGACACCCTCGGGTTCCGGGTCGTCGGCAAGGACCCGGCCCAGGGCGGGGACCCCGACGAGGGCCTGGCCTTCGACCTGCTCTCCTCGGTGGAGGAGAACGTCGTCATCGGCCACGAGGACGGCGTCATCACCATCGACCTGGCCGAGTCCGACGCGGCGTACCGCGAGAAGGTCCGCGCCCAGCTCGACGAGCCCTACCGCACCATGCTCGGGCACTTCCGGCACGAGGTCGGCCACTACTACGAGTGGCAGCTGGTCCGCGGCGAGGAACGGATGGCGCGCTGTCGCGAGCTGTTCGGCGACGAGTCGATCGACTACCAGGCCGAGATCGACCGGCACTACTCCGAGGGCCCGCCGGCCGGCTGGGAGCAGCGCTACATCTCGACGTACGCCACGATGCACCCCTTCGAGGACTTCGCCGAGACCTTCGCGCACTACCTGCACATCTGCGACACCATCGAGACCGCCGGCGAGTACGGCCTGACCTCGGTCGCGCCGGTCTCGGCGTTCTCGAGCTTCCGCGACGTCGTCAGCGGGATCTGGGTCCCGCTGTCGGTGGCGCTGAACATGATCAACCGCTCGATGGGCAAGGACGACCTCTACCCGTTCGTCATCCCCGACCCGGTGCTCGACAAGCTCGACTTCGTCGCCTCGCTGCCCCAGTAGCCACCGCTGGTCGAGCGGGCCGTGCCCGGTGGTCGAGCAGCGACGAGCGCCAGCGAGGAGCGGGCGTCGAGACCCACCGGGGTGAACGGACTGGTTGAAGCCTCACCTAGTCTCGAGCCATGAGTGACGACCAGACCCCGTCGTACGTCGAGAAGGGCGGCTTCGAGCGGGACATGAACTACGTCCCGGACCGGATCACCCGCGGTGGGGAGAAGCCCGAGCACGGCCCGGTCAACGGGGAGCTGTGGCCGGTCGAGCCCGGGCGCTACCGCCTCGTCGCGGCCCGCGCCTGCCCCTGGGCCAACCGCGCGATCATCGTGCGCGAGCTGCTCGGCCTGCAGGACGTCATCTCGCTCGGCACGCCCGGGCCCACCCACGACAAGCGCTCGTGGACCTTCGACCTCGACGAGGGCGACAAGGACCCGGTGCTCGGCATCCACTGGCTGCGCGAGGCCTACGACAAGCGCTTCCCCGACTACCCGCGCGGCATCACGGTGCCCGCGATCGTGGACGTGCCGACCGGGGAGATCGTCACCAACGACTTCCCGTGGATCACCCACGACTTCTTCTTCGAGTGGCGCGACCACCACAAGCCCGACGCGCCTAACCTGTGGCCCGACGACCTCCGCGAGGAGATGGAGGAGGTCATGCAGCGGGTGTTCACCGAGGTCAACAACGGTGTCTACCGCTGCGGCTTCGCCGGCGACCAGGACAGCTACGAGGCGGCGTACGACCGGCTCTTCGACGCGTTGGACTGGCTCGAGTCACGGCTGGCGGACCGGCGCTACCTGATGGGCGACTCCATCACCGAGGCCGACATCAGGTTGTTCACGACGCTCGCGCGTTTCGATGCGGTCTACCACGGCCACTTCAAGTGCAACCGCAACAAGCTGAGCGAGATGCCGCACCTCTGGGGCTACGCGCGGGACCTGTTCCAGACGCCCGGCTTCGGCGACACCATCGCCTTCGACCAGATCAAGGCGCACTACTACGTGGTCCATAAGGACATCAACCCCACCGGGATCGTGCCCAAGGGGCCCGACGAGACGCTCTGGCACACGCCGCACGGGCGCGAGCGGCTCTGACGCGCGGGCGGTGGAGCGGGCGGTCGGGCGGGCTCAGGCCCGCTCGACCTCGCTCTTGAGCTTGAGGACCTTCGTGCCGTCCTCCTGCTCGATCACGTACGCCGGGTCGTCCTGACTGCCCTTGCGCTTGATCTTCTCGCCCTTGATCTGACGCTCGACGGTGTCGTGGTGCACCTCGGTGACGGTGCCCGTCGCCGACCCGTTGCCCCACGACCAGCTGACCTCGGTGCCCTTGCGGATGCTCATGCCTCGACGGTAGGCAGGCAAGGGGCCGCGTCCGCTCACCCGACAGGCTTCCTGACCGCCTTGGGTCTCGAGGCTCGCTCCGCCCGCACCTCGACCACCGACGGACAGGGCCGCCCGGTTGGCGGACGTCTGGTGCGTCCCGGTACGGTGTCGACACAGTGTGTCCCGGGTCACAGGCCACACCACCCCGTGACCACGACCCGGCACCACAGGCAGCAGGCGAGCGGAGACCCCGCACCGTCTCGTGACCGCAAAGGAGCGCGCGCGTGCCCGACAGCAACCCGAGTCCCGGATTCGGCCCGGACCTCGCCGAGGTCTTCGGCCCGGCCCACTCCGACGGCGGTCCCGAGCTGGTGCAGCTCCTGACGCCCGAGGGCGAGCGGGTCCACCACCCCGAGTTCGACCTGGACTTCTCCGCCGAGCAGATCCGCGGCTTCTACCGCGACATGGTGCTGACCCGGCGCATCGACACCGAGGCCACCGCGCTCCAGCGCCACGGCGAGCTCGGCATCTGGGCCCAGCTGCTGGGCCAGGAGGCCGCCCAGATCGGCGCCGGCCGCGCGCTGCGCCCGCAGGACTACGTCTTCCCGACCTACCGCGAGCACGGCGTCGCCTGGTGCAAGGGCATCGACCCGCTCAAGCTGCTCGGCCTCTTCCGCGGCGTCGACCACGGCTCGTGGGACCCGCACGAGTTCAACTTCGGTCTCTACACGATCGTCATCGGCGCCCAGTGCCTGCACGCGACCGGCTACGCGATGGGCATGCAGCGCGACGGTGTCGTCGGCACCGGCGACCCCGACCGCGACGCCGCGGTCATCGCGCACTTCGGTGACGGTGCCTCGAGCCAGGGCGACGTCAACGAGTCCTTCATCTTCGCCGCCTCCTACAACGCCCCGGTCGTGTTCTTCTGCCAGAACAACCAGTGGGCGATCTCCGAGCCGATCGAGCGCCAGACCCGCATCCCGCTCTACCAGCGCGCGCTGGGCTTCGGCTTCCCGGGCATCCGCGTCGACGGCAACGACGTGCTGGCGACGTACGCCGTCACGCAGGCCGCCCTGCAGCGGGCCCGTGACGGGCAGGGCCCGACGTTCGTGGAGGCCTACACCTATCGGATGGGTGCCCACACGACCACCGACGACCCGACCCGCTACCGGCTGTCGGCCGACGTGGAGTCGTGGAAGCTCAAGGACCCGATCGCCCGCCTGGAGGTCTACCTGCGCCGCAACGGCCTGGTCGACGACGGCCTGGTGGAGGACGTGAAGGCCGAGGCCGACGAGCTCGGCGCCCACCTGCGCGAGGGCTGCAAGGCGATGCCCGACCCGCGGGCGATGGACATGTTCGACCACGTCTACGCCGAGGTGCCCGAGGAGCTCGCCACGCAGCGCGACGGCTTCGCCGACTACCTCGCGTCGTTCGAGGGGAGTGCTCACTGATGGGCGAGAAGATCACCCTGGCCAAGGGTCTGAACATGGGCCTGCGCAAGGCCATGGAGGACGACCCCAAGGTCCTGCTCATGGGCGAGGACGTCGGCAAGCTCGGCGGCGTCTTCCGCATCACCGACGGCCTGCAGAAGGACTTCGGCGAGGACCGCGTCATCGACTCCCCGCTCGCGGAGTCCGGCATCGTCGGCACCGCGGTCGGCATGGCGCTGCGCGGCTACCGCCCGGTGGTGGAGATCCAGTTCGACGGGTTCGTCTACCCCGCCTACGACCAGATCGTGTGCCAGGTGGCGAAGATGCGCTACCGCTCCAAGGGCCACAGCCCGATGCCGATGGTCATCCGCATCCCCTTCGGCGGCGGCATCGGCGCCGTCGAGCACCACAGCGAGTCGCCCGAGGCGCAGTTCGCGCACACCCCGGGCCTGAAGGTCGTCGCCTGCTCCAACCCCGTCGACGGCTACTGGATGATCCAGCAGGCCATCGCCTCCGACGACCCGGTGATCTTCCTCGAGCCCAAGCGGCAGTACCACGCCGACAAGATGGAGCTCGACACCGCGATCACCCCGCCGCCGCTGTTCACCTCCCGCGTCGCGCGCCCCGGCACCGACGTGACGGTGCTGGCCTACGGCCCGACGGTGCGCACCGCGCTGACCGCGGCCGAGGCCGCCGCCGGCGAGGGCCGCTCGATCGAGGTCATCGACCTGCGCACGCTCAGCCCGCTCGACATGGGTCCGGTCCTGGACTCCGTGCGCCGCACCGGTCGCTGCGTGGTCGTGCACGAGGCGCACGTCAACCTCGGCATGGGTGCCGAGCTGGCCGCCCGGGTGACCGAGCAGTGCTTCTACTCCCTGGAGGCGCCGGTGCTGCGCGTGGGCGGGTTCGACACGCCGTACCCCGCCTCGCGCATCGAGGAGGACTTCCTGCCCGACCTCGACCGGCTGCTCGACGCCGTCGACCGCACGTTCTCGTTCTGATGCCCGCCGTCGGTCGAGGTGCGAGGGCGGCCACGCCCGAGCCTCGAGACCCGGTGACCCGAACCGTCGGTCGAGGTGCGAGGGCGGCCACGCCCGAGCCTCGAGACCCGGTGACCTGAGAGGAAACCTGATGCCTGAGTACAAGCTGCCCGACGTCGGTGAGGGCCTGACCGAGGCCGAGGTCGTCGCCTGGCGGGTCAAGGTCGGCGACGTCATCGAGGTCAACGAGATCGTCTGCGACATCGAGACCGCGAAGTCGATCGTGGAGCTGCCCTCGCCGTACGCCGGCGAGGTCACCGCGCTGCTCGTACCCGAGGGCGAGACCGTCGCCGTCGGCACCCCGATCATCCGCATCGGTGCCGACGAGTCGGCGGCCGCGAGCGGTGCGTCCCCGGCGACGCCGACGCCCGAGGCCGAGATGGACATCGACCTGTCCAACCCCGCGGCCTCCGGTGGCGGTGAGGGCGAGAGCCTCGTGGGGCGCAACAAGGCCGACCGCGGCCCGACCCGTCGGGCGCGACGCGCCCCGGGCGCCGAGGCCGCCAACAAGCAGGCCCAGGCGGCCTTCGACCCGGGCACCAGCCCGGCGCCGGAGCTCGAGGAGCTGCCGGAGGTCTCCCCGCCCCCGATGCAGACGGCCCCGGCCGCGCCGGCCGACGTGCGCGTGCTGGCCAAGCCCCCGGTCCGCAAGCTGGCCAAGGACCTCGGCGTCGACCTCACCACGCTGACCGGCGAGGGCCCCCAGGGCTCGGTGACCCGCGAGCAGGTCCAGGCCGCCGCAGCCTCCGCGCCGGCCGGTGAGACGTCATACGGACAGGACGTCCGCTCCTCCGTCACGCATGACGTCCCGCGGGCCACCGGCGCCCGCGAGACCCGCGAGCCGATCAAGGGCGTGCGCAAGATGATGGGCCAGGCGATGGTCGACTCGGCCTTCACCGCCCCGCACGTGACCGAGTGGGTCACCCTCGACGCGACCCGCACGATGGAGCTGGTGGAGCGGCTGAAGTCGCACCGGGAGTTCCGCGACGTCAAGGTCAGCCCGCTGCTGGTGCTGGCCAAGGCGTGCCTGCTGGCCATCCGGCGTACGCCGGAGATCAACTCCTTCTGGGACGAGGCGGCCCAGGAGGTCGTCTACAAGCACTACGTCAACCTCGGGATCGCCGCCGCGACCCCGCGCGGCCTGGTGGTGCCCAACGTCAAGGACGCCGACGCGATGACCCTGCGCGAGCTGGCCGAGGCACTGGGCGACCTCACCGCCACCGCGCGCGAGGGGAAGACGCAGCCGGCCGACATGAGCGGTGGGTCGTTCACGATCACCAACGTGGGCGTCTTCGGCGTCGACGCCGGCACCCCGATCATCAACCCCGGCGAGTCGGCGATCCTGTGCTTCGGCTCGATCACGCGCAAGCCGTGGGTGGTCGTCGAGGACGGCGAGGAGCGGATCGTCCCGCGTCACGTCACCACGCTGGCGCTCTCCTTCGACCACCGCCACGTCGACGGCGAGAAGGGCTCGCGCTTCCTGGCCGACGTCGCCGCGATCCTCGAGGACCCCGCTTCCGCTCTGCTGTTCTGAGCTGCGGTCCCGACCGCAGTCGTGCCCCTGAGCGGGCGCCATGGCGCCCGCTCAGGGGCACGACTCGCTCCGACCCGTCTGGACCGCTCGTCCAGACGTGTTGCTGCACCTCCGCCGGTCGCCGATGGGACACCGGAGGGGCCTGCCCGTGCCGGGGCGGCCCCCGAGGGAGGACATCATGCGCAACTCGATCAAGGCCGCGCTCGCGGCGACCGCCGGCGCAGGACTGCTGCTGGGCGGGGCCGGCTCGCTGGCCTACTGGAACGACGCCACCGAGGTGCAGCCGGACACCACGCTGACCTCCGGCACCCTCGACCTGGGGTCGCCCACCTGCGCGAGCTGGAAGCTCGACGACGGCAGCGACTTCACCCCCGCCAGCGACACGATCGTGCCGGGAGACAGCCTGACGCGGACCTGCCAGTTCCAGATCAGCGCCACGGGCGACCACCTGACGGCCGAGCTGACCGCGAACGCGCCGAGCATGCCCGACAGCGCGCTGGAGGACGAGCTGGCCTTCACCGCGGTCTACGAGATCGACACCGACGCCACCGACGACGGGACCGGTGAGACCACGGTCGACCCGGACGCCGGTGCGGTCGCCTTCAGCGACGCCGACGACGGGTCCTACCTGCGGGTCGAGCTCACCGTGGACTTCCCGTTCGGGGCGAGCGTCGACAACGACTCCAACGGTGCGGTGACGGCCCAGCTCGACGCGATCACCGTGACGGCGACGCAGACGAACACCGAGCACCCCTGACATGCGGCCGGGACGAGCCCGGCACGACCGCGCGGTGACCGGCGGCCGTCGGTGGCTGCTGCCGCTGCGGCTGCTCACCTGGCTCTTCACCGCCTCGGTGGCAGTGCTGGTGCTCGCGGCGGTGGTGGTCCCACGGCTGGCCGGCGCGACGCCGTACACCGTGCTGACCGGCTCGATGACACCCGCCTACCCGCCCGGCTCGCTGGTGGTGGTGCGGCCGGTGGAGCCGAACGAGGTGCGCATCGGCGACGTCGTGACCTACCAGCTGCGCTCGGGCGAGCCCGCCGTGGCCACCCACCGCGTCGTGGGGGTCGGGTGGTCGGCCGACGGCGAGCGGCTGCTCACCACGCAGGGCGATGCCAACCCGGTGCCGGACGCCGAGCCGGTGCGTGGGGTGCAGCTGCGCGGGGAGGTCTGGTACTCCCTGCCCTGGGCCGGGCACCTCAACGTCCTGCTCACCCCGGGACAGCACGAACGGCTGGTGCAGCTGGCTGCGCTGCTGCTGTTCCTGTACGCCGGCGGCGTGCTGTGGCGGGGGTGGCGCAGGCGTCCCCGGGGGACCCGGGCGCTGCCCGGCCGCCTGGTCCGCCCACGGCCGACGCCGGTGCCCTCCCCGGCGGACGGCGAGGCTGGTGAGCGGGAGCGCGAGGCGGCCGCATGACCGGGCGGCACGCGGCTCCTCGTCCCACGCGCACCGGTCCGTGGCGGCCGGGGGTCGTCGCGCTCGTGGGGGCGCTGGGGCTGGGCGGCGGTCTGGGGACGCAGGCGTACTGGACCGACCAGGCGACGGTCACCGGCGCCACGGTCACGTCCGGGTCACTCGACCTGCTGGTCGACGGGGTGCAGGGCAACCCGTCGACCTACACCTGGTCCTCGCTGTCCATGACCGACATGTCGCCGGGTGAGTCGAAGGCCGGGACGGTCACCCTGAGCAACGCGGGCACGACACCGTTCACGGTCGCAGCGACCGCGACCGCCAGCGGCAACCTCGACCCGCACGTCACCGCGCGCGTGGTGCTCAGCGGGTCGGCGACGACCGACAACACCTACCCGCGGCAGGAGACGTGCAGCGGCGGGACGCAGACCTTCGACGACACCCTCGGCAACAGCGGCAAGACGGTCATCTCCTCGACCTCGACGATGGCCGCCGGGGGGACGCTCGTCGTGTGCGTGTCGCTCACGTTGGCGACCAACGCGCCCAACTCGATGCAGGGGAAGTCCTACACGCCGGTGTTCACCTTCACCGCGACCCAGGCCACCTCGTGAGGCGCGGGGCGGCGGTCGCGCTCGCGGCGGGGCTGCTGGTGCTCGCGGCGCCGGGCCGCACGACGCTCGCGCCCTGGACCGACCCGACCCCTCCGACGGCGACGTCGTCGCTGGCCTCGCTGCAGCTGGCTGCGCCCACCCTGGCATGCACGGCGAGCGGTCTGGGATCGAAGGTGACCTGGACGCCGTCCTCCGAGCCGACCGCGCTGACCTACACGGCCCAGCTGGTGTCGCCCAGCTCGTCCCTGACCATCACGTCGAACTCGGTGACGGTGACGCCGTCGCTGCTCGACGGTCTGCTCGGGGGCCTGCTCGGGTCGACCGTCACGGTCCGGGTGACGGCGAGCCTGCCGGGCACCTCGTGGACCGTGTCCACCGATCGCGTTCTCCACTACCGCCTGATCGTGGCGATCCCGACGGTCTCCTGCACCTGAGGGATGCTCGTGGCTCAGCCCAGGTCGACCGGGCCGACCTCCCAGCCCTCGGGCGCCATCGGGTGCAGCATCGCGTCGGTGCCGCCGTCGACGAACAGGCATGCCCCGACGATGTTGGTCGCCCCTTCCGAGAGCAGGAAGCAGATGGGGGCGGCGACCTCCTCGGGTCGGCCGGTGCGCCCGATCGCGGTCGGGTAGGCGTCGATCGCGCCGCCCAGCAGCGGGTCGGCGCGCATCTGCTCGACCATCGCGGTCTCGGTGGCGCCGGGGGCGACCGAGTTCAGGCGGATGCCGGCGCCGGCCCACTCCGGCTTCACGCCCTCGCGCCGCGCCCACCACGCCAGCCCGGCCTTCGAGGACGGGTAGACCATGACCGAGTCGACCTTCGCCGCCTCCGCCCGCGCGGCCTCCTCGTCGTCGCGCAGGCACGCCTCGACCGTCGGCACGTTCCACCCGGGCATCCCGGTGATGGAGTTGCTGGCCAGGAAGACCACGCCCGCGTCGCCGTCGCGCGCGGCGGCTGCCGTGAGCTGCGGGTGCAGGCCTCGGGCCAGCGCCACGGCGCCGAAGAAGTTCACGGAGACGACCAGGTCACCGGGTACGCCGGTCCGCCCGGCCAGCCCCGCGGCCGGCACGAGCCCGTGGACCACGTCGGTCAGCCCCTGGACACCCGCGACCGCGGCCGACCGGCCCTCCGGCGTACCCAGGTCGGCGGCGACGTCCACGCCGTCGCCGGCGTGCAGGTCGATCCCGATCACCCGGTGCCCCTGCCCGCGCAGCATCGCCGCCGTGGCGGCCCCGATCCCCGACGCGGCCCCGCTGACGACGTACGTGCGACTCATGCGCCGGACTGTAACGCGTTCTAGTTCCGGGGTATGCAAGGTCTGACTGATGTCAGTCAGACCTTGCACGTCGCGGACGAACCTTCGACCGCCATCCCTCAGGTCGGACTGACATCAGTCGAACTTTCCGACTCGCCGGCCGGCCCCTACCCGCGCGCCGGGCCTCACGCCGCCCCGACGCAGGTGCAGCGGGGGACCGTGAGGTTCATCGGGGCGCCGCTGAACCTGACGCCGACCGAGCGCGCCCCCTCAGCCGATCAGCCGCCGAGGTACCGCGCCGCCCGGTCGGCGGGGGCACCCGGACCGCGGGTGAGCAGCCCGGCCAGCTCGGCGGCGAGGACGGCGCCGACCCGGAGGCAGAACTTCTCGGGCTCGGCGGCGGCGTCCGGCTTCTCGGCGACGACGCGGTCCACGACGCCGAGGGCGGCCAGGTCCAGCGCGCGGACCCGCTGGGCGCGGGCCATCTCGGGGGCGTGGTCGATGTCGCGGTGCACGATCGCCGAGGCGCCCTCGGGCGGGAGCGGGGAGAGCCACGCGTGCTGGGCGGCGACGACCCGGTCGGCCGGGAGCAGGGCGAGCGCGCCTCCGCCGTTGCCCTCGCCGAGCATCAGCGACAGCGTCGGGGCGTCCAGGGTGACCAGGTCGCCGAGGCAGCGGGCGATCTCGCCGGCGAGGCCGCCGTTCTCGGCGTTGACCGACAGCGCAGCGCCGGCGGTGTCGATGACGGTGAGCAGCGGCAGACCCAGCTCGGAGGCCAGCCGCATCCCGCGGCGCGCCTCGCGCAGCGCCTCCGGCCCGAGCGGGTGCGCGGCGGTCTGGCCGCGGCGGTCCTGCCCGAGGAACACGCACGGCACGTCGCCGAAGCGCACCAGCGCGATCAGCAGGCCGGGGTCGGACTCGCCCTGCCCCGTCCCGTTGAGGGGTACGACGTCAGCGGCTGCGTACTTCAGCAGCCGACGGACCCCGGGGCGCTCGGGGTCCCGGGAGCGCGTGACCGCCTCCCAGGTGTCGACGTCCGGCACGGGGTCGTCGGCCGGGTCCTCGACGGCCGACAGGGCGGCGCGGTCGGGCAGCATGCAGGTCAGCGCGCGGTCGAGGATGTCGGGGATGTCCTCGGGCGCGACGACGGCGTCGATGATGCCGCGGGCGTAGAGGTTCTCCGAGGTCTGGACGTCCTCGGGGAACGCCTCGCCGTACAACGCCTGGTAGACCCGCGGACCCAGGAAGCCCACCAGCGCCCCGGGCTCGGCGACCGTGACGTGGCCGAGCGAGCCCCACGAGGCCATCACGCCGCCGGTCGTGGGGTGGCGCAGGTAGACGAGGTAGGGCAGCCCCGCGCGCCGGTGCGCCATCACGGCCTCGGCGATCCGCACCATCTGGACGAACGCCGGCGTGCCCTCCTGCATCCGGGTGCCGCCGGAGATCGGCGCGGCGAGCAGCGGCAGCCCCTCCTCGGTGGCGCGGGTGATCGCGGCGACCAGCCGGTCGGCGGTGGCCCGGCCGATGGATCCGGCCAGGAACCCGAACTCGCCCACCAGCACCGCCACTCGGCGCCCGCGCATCAGGCCCTCGCCGGTCAGCACCGACTCGTCGGTGCCGGCCTTCTCGCGCGCGGCGGCCAGCTCGGCGGCGTAGGAGTCGCTGATGTCGCCGTAGACCGGCGGGGTGTCCCAGCTGCTCCACGACTCGGCGTCGAGGACGAGGTCGATCAGGTCGTGGGCCGTGAGACGGGTCGGCATGGGTGGAGGTTAGGCCAGTCCGTCGAGCACCTCGCGCTCCTGCTCACGGGTCAGTCCGGTCACGACGGCGTCCGGGGTCGCTCGCAGCCACTCCAGGGTGTCGCGCGCTGTCTCCGCGATCGGTCTCGCGGTCAGGCCGGCGTTGCGCGACGGGCTCCAGTCGTGGGCCAGCATCCCGTCGTACGCCGGACGCGGCAGCCACAGCGGCAACGACCGCGGCCCCATCCAGGGCGCGACGTCGTGCACCTCTAGGACGGCGTCGGACGCCCAGGTCCAGCGCGGCTCGACGCCCAGCCCCGCGGCCACCTCGGCCAGCAGGTCGCCGAGCGCCGTCGCCGGACCGACGCCGTCGAGGTCGCCGGTCAGCCCGGCCTCCGCGGCGGTGACGATCCACGCGGCCAGGTCGCGCACGTCGATCACCTGCACCGTGTCGCTCGGATCACCGCCGGCGAGCACGGGCTCACCGGGCCCGACGTCGGCCAGCCGGGCCGGCCAGTAGGTGAAGCGCCCGGTCGGGTCGCCCGGCCCCACGATCAGTCCCGGCCGCACCACGAACGCGCGCTCCGCGCCCTCGCGCACCAGTTGCTCGCAGGCGACCTTCATCGGCCCGTAGGCCTCCGGGTGGGCGCGCAGGTCGACGTCCTCGGGCTGGGCGTCGACCAGCGGGAGGGAGGCGGGCGTGCCGCCGGGGGTGGTCTCGTCGGCGTACACGTTGATCGTCGACACGAAGGTCCAGTGCGCCCGCGGCCACGCCGTCACCGCTCGCGCCACCCACGACGGGGTGCGGGCGACGTCGACGACCGCGTCGAACTCCTCGGCCGCCAGGTCGGCCGGGATCTCCTCGGTGCGGTCCAGCACGACGTGGCGTACGCCGTCCGGCACCGAGCCCGACGCCCCGCGCGCCGCCACGCTCACCTCGTGCCCGCGCGCGGCAGCCTCGACCGCCACCGCCCGCGACAGGAAGACCGTCCCACCCAGCACCAGGAACCTCATGCGCACGACCTCATGGGCCGAGTGTGCCCTGCCGCACCGACAGGGTCACCGCGGCGGCGAGGTCTCCCCGAGCAACCATGCGTCGAACACCGGCGCCAGGTCACGGCCGGACTCCCGCGACCACCAGCCGACGATGCCGTCGTAGTCCGAGGAGCCGTAGGGCATCGACTGCGGCCACTCCCGCACCAGCCGCCAGAACTCCCGGTCACCGAGCAGCCCGCGGATCTCGTGCCACATCAGCGCGCCGGAGTAGTAGGCGTTGCCCTCGCCGAAGGTGGCCGGGTCGTAGTCGGCGGCGGGCCCGGCCTCGGCGCGCATCTGCGGCTCGTCCTGTGCCCAGTAGTCCATCAGCTGCTGCAGGGTGTACGGCTCCTCCGAGGCCATCCAGGCGCCCTGGAGGTACATCACCATGCCCTCGTTCATCCACAGGTCGCGCCACGTGGTCGGGCCGATCAGGTCGCCCCACCAGTGGTGCGCGATCTCGTGGACCAGCACGGGGGTGGAGGTGGTGTACTCCGTCATCCCGAGCGTGATCATCGTCTGGGTCTCCATGCCCGACTCCGAGTCGACGAAGAGGAACCCGAGCGCGTCGAAGGGGTACGGACCTAGCTTCTCCTCCAGCCAGGTCAGCCCGCGGTCGGCCTCGGCGAGCCCGGCGTCGGCGTCGACGCGGTCCTCCTCGCCGACCGGCACCCAGTACGACAGCGGCACCCCCGAGGAGGACACCGCCTCGCTCAGGGCGTACTCGCCGGTGGCGATGGTGACGAGGTACGACGACGCCGGCTGCTCCATCGACCAGCGCGTGGTCGTGACCCCGTCGGACTCGGTGCGCGAGATCATCTGACCGTTGGCCACGCCGACCCGCGGCGACGGCACGGAGATCGTGATGTCGTAGGTGGCCTTGTCGGCGGGCTGGTCGTCGACGGCGTACCAGCTGTAGGCACCCGTCGGCTCCTGCATCGTCCAGGTGTCGCCGTCGTCGGTGACGGTCCAGCCGTTGGTGCTGAAGTCGCCGCGGGTCGTGGGCGCGGCGACCGGCTCGGGGGAGCCGGCGTAGTCGATCTCCAGCACGTGCCGGTCGTCCGTGCTGACCTCGGCGTCGACGCGCAGGTCCTGGCCGCGGCGGTCGAAGGGTCGCTGCTCACCGTCGAGGCGCACGCCGGTGACCTCCAGTGCGGGGCTCAGGTCGAGCACCAGCCGCTCGCTGTCGCGGGCGACCCGCAGCAGCAGCGTCTCGCGGCCGGTCAGCAGCCGCTCCTCGGGGTCCCAGGCCAGGTCGAGGTCGTAGTGCAGGGCGTCGACCACGGGGTGGCCGACGCCGGGGTAGACCGGGTCGCGCCGCGGCCGGCTGACCGAGGCGTCCAGGGCGGGGTCGTCGAGCGCGGGCAGCTCGCCCAGCGCCACCGGCGTCAGCCCGACCTCCCCTGGCTGCGCCAGCACCTCGACCTCGGTGTCGGGGCCGCCGGCGGTGCAGGCGGACAACCCGAGCGACACCGCGAGGATGGTGGTCGAGCAGCGAGCGCCAGCGAGCGGGCGTCGAGACCGCCGGACCCGCCTCATGCGTCGGCCGCCAGCAGCGGCCGGGTCAGCTTCCGCCCGTGGTGGATCTGCGCCTTGACGGTGCCGAGCGGGAGCTCGAGCAGCTGGGCGATCTCGTCGTACGCCAACCCGTGCACGTCGCGCAGCAGCAGCGGCTGCACCAGCTGGGGGTGGTCGCGCTCGATGACCTCCATCGCCTCGAGCAGGTCCAGCCGGGTGCCGGCGATGACCGAGGTGGTGCGCGGGTCGGGGCGCTCCAGCGGGCCGGTGGCGGTGAGCTCGGTGGGGTCGGCGGGGACGGCCTGGTTCTTCAGGCGGCGGTACGTCGACCGGGCGCTGTTGACGCAGACCGCGTGCAGCCACGTGGTGAACCGGCCGCGGCCGTGCCACGAGCCGATCTTGCGGCTGACGTTGAGCAGCGCCTCCTGGCAGGCGTCCTCGGCGTCGGGCAGGTGCGGCAGCACGCTGCGACAGGCACTCAGCGCGCGGGGACGGACGGCGCCCAGCAGCACCTCGAGCGCGTAGGCGTCACCGGCCTGGGCGCGCCGCGCCAGGTCGTCGATCTCGTCCGGGTCCCGGGCCCCTGCACTGGTCACGCTTTACCTCCATGCCCCATCATGCCCGGGTGTCGGACACACCTGCTCGCCTGGGACGCTACGTCGTGCGTCGACGGTTGGGATCCGGCGCGTTCGCGACCGTGTGGCTGGCCTACGACGAGCAGCTGGACTCGCCCGTCGCGGTCAAGGTGCTCGCCGAGAACTGGGCCGACGACGGCCAGGTGCACCGTCGCTTCCTCGAGGAGGGCCGCTACCTCCGCCGCGTCGAGTCGCCCCACGTCGTCCCCGTCTACGACGCGGGCGAGCTGCCCGACGGCCGGCCCTACCTGGTGATGGCGTACGCCGACCAGGGCACGCTCGCGGCGCGCTACGACCCCTCACAGCCGGGTGGCGGCACGCCCCCGACGCCGGGCCAGTCGCTCGCGGTGCTGCGCCAGGTCGGCTCCGGGCTGCAGGCGCTGCACGACCGGGGCGTGCTGCACCGCGACGTGAAGCCGGCCAACGTCCTGTTCCGCACGGTGGATGCCGCCGACGGCGCGCAGGTGCGCGCCATGCTCGGCGACCTCGGGCTCGGCAAGGCGCTCGACGCCTCCTCGCGGCTGACGATGATCGCCGGCACTCCCTCCTACGTCGCGCCCGAGCAGGCGCAGGCGGAGTCACCCGACGCCCGGGCCGACCAGTACTCCCTCGGCGCGCTGGCCTACCTGCTGCTCTCCGGTCGCCCGGCCTTCCGCTTCACCAGCCTCCAGCAGGCCGCGGACCCCGCGCCGCCCGACCCGTTGTTGGGTCAGCCGGCGGAGGTCGACGCGGTGGTGCGGCGGGCACTGGCGCGCGACCCCGCGGACCGGTGGCCCGACGTCACGACCTTCGTGGAGGCGGTGGAGGCTGCCGTCGAGCAGACGGCCGGTCGCCTCGACGAGGGCCCGACGCTGCCGTGGCTGCCGTTGGACCCCGACGCCACGCGCGCCGGCGCGGGCCCCACGTCCGGTGGTCGAGAGACCTCGGGTGGTCGAGGTGCGACGAGCGCCAGCGAGGAGCCTCGAGACCCGGCGGGATCTCGTGGCTCGCTGCGCTCGCACCTCGATCAGCAGAGGACCTGGCCGTACGCCGCTGCCGCGCTGGTCCTCGGCGCGGTCGCGGCGACCGGGTCGTTCCTGGTCGCCCGCGACCTCGCGACCGAGCGGCTGCCGGACCTCGCGGTCGTCACCGACGCCTCGGGCACCCTGGAGGCGGAGGTCCCCGGCGAGTGGACCACGGTCTCGGGCGGCGACGGGTGGACGGCGCCGCAGGACGAGGCCGGGTACCCCGCGCTGTCGGTCGGCACCGTGCGCGACTGGACCGCGGAGACCTCGACCGGCCACGGCGTGTTCCTCGCGCTCATGCCGGGCTCGGACCTGCCCGACCGGATGCCGGGTCACCCCGAGTGCGACGCCCGCCAAGCGCCGTACTCCGAGAGCGGGAGCCAGCCCTCGCGCACCGTCGTCCACTCCGGCTGCCCCGGCGGCGTGACCGTCGAGCGCGTCGTCCAGGTGGCCGCCGACCGGCTGCTGTGGGTGCAGGTGCGCAGCCCCGACACCGCCACCGCCAACCGGGTCCTGGACTCGGTCACCACCCGCGGCATCTGACGCCGCTTCGGCGAGCCCTGCCGGCGCGCGGGGTCAGAGGTCGGAGTGCACCTGACGGCCGGCGACCCAGGTACCCGACACGGTGACCTCGCGCAGGTGCGCCGCGGCGTCGGCGGGGGAGCCGGCCGGCTGGAGCGGGTCGTGGTCGAGGAGCGCCAGGTCGGCCAGCGAGCCGACGCCCACGGTGCCCGCGCCGTCGACGGAGGCGCGCAGCACCTCCAGCGGGGTCAGCGCGTGCTCGCCGTGCCAGGCCTCACGCTCGTCGCCGCTGCGGTGCACCGCGGCGGCCATCGCCAGCCACGGGTCGAGGGGGCTGACCGGGGCGTCGGAGCCGAGCACCAGCTGCACGCCGTCGTCGAGCATCCAGCGGAACGCGAAGCACCGCGCCGACCGCTCGCCCCAGATGCGCTCGGTCAGGTCGCGGTCGTCGAGCAGGTGCGCGGGCTGGACGCTGGCGCGGATGCCGAGCCGGGCCATCTCCTTGACGTCGCCGCGGTTGACCATCTGGGCGTGCTCGATCGAGCCGCGCGCGCCGGTGTCGGCGTACGACGCCAGCGCCTCGGCCACGGCCGCGTCACCGATCGCGTGGGTGGCGACCTCCAGCCCGCTGGTGTGGGCGATCCGGAGCAGCTCGCGCAGCTCGGCGCCCGAGAGGTTGGGCTGGCCCGAGGGGTACTCCAGCTTGTACGCGTCGCCGTAGGGCTCGCAGCACCACGCGGTGCGGGTGTTGAGGGAGCCGTCGCTGATGATCTTCAGCGGGCCCATGGTGAGCCGGTCGTCGCCGGGGATGATCGCGTCGCCGGTGCGCAGGCCGCGCCCGAGGACGTCGTCGAGCCCCTCGGCGTACGTCGCCATCCGGATCCGCAGCAGGTCGCAGCCCTCGGCCCACTTCTCCTGCCACTCCGGCACCCCGCCGGAGAACTCGAAGTCGACCAGGCCCACCACGCCCATCGACGCGGCGTGGTCGAGGGTGCGGCGGTAGGCCTCGGAGCTGGTGCCGTCGTTGCCGACGAGCGAGGAGAGTCGTGAGTACGCCGCGAACCACTCGGCCTCGCGCACGACCGAGTCGCGCACCGGCATCGCGAGGTGCAGCAGGGCGACGGTGTTGAGCCACGCGTGGTGGCCGTCGCCGGAGATCAGCACGACCGGCGTCTCGCCGGAGACCGCGTCGAGCTCGGAGACGGTGACCTCGCGCTCCCAGCCGGCGGAGCGGTGGCCCCAGCCGATGACGGGGAGGTCGGGGTACTCCGCGACCCGCACCCGCACCTCGTGCAGCGCGTCCTCGGGGCTGCGCGCCCCGGCCAGGTCGAGGCGGCCCGAGGTCAGCGTCCACTGGGCCAGGTGCACGTGCTGGTCCCACAGCCCGGGGATCAGCCATCGGCCGTCCGCGCGGACCTCCTCCACGCCCTCGGGACGGTGCAGCGTGGGCCCGACCTCGACGACCCGACCGTCCTCGACGAGGACGTCCACGGGCTCGGTCGGGGTGGCCGAGCCCACCGGGACCAGGTGCGCGTCGCGCAGGATCAGGCTGTGCATGGCGCCGAGCGTAGGCAGAGACCGAGCTCGGACGTGAACCACGGTGGCACACGGCTACGGTGCTGCCCGTGGACGGACGACGGCTCGGGCTCGCGGCGTCGACGGTGGTGGCGATGGCCGCGGCCGGCGCCGGGCTCGGGTACGCCGTCGCCGGGGACGCCCCCGAGCCGCTGCAGGTCGTCGCGGGGCCGGTGGCCGCCGACGACCCGGCGTACCCCCAGGACCGCGAGGTGGAGGTCCTCGAGGACAAGGAGTACCCCACGCTCGAGCCGGGCCTGCCGGCGAGCCGGCGGGTGGTCGGCACCAGCCCGTTCGCGGTCAGCCTGCCGGTCCCGCGCGGCTGGGAGAGCTCGGACGCCACAGCAGGGGAGACCCGGTTCTACCCGGAGGAGTACTCCGAGGACATCAAGAACACCTACTTCGTCCGGGTGCGGCTGGTGGCCAACCAGTACCTCTCGGTGGCCGCCCAGCTCGACACCCGCATCCGAGCGCTGTCCACGGCGTCGGGCATCGAGGCCTTCACGCTGGAGTCACGCTCCTTCGACGCGTTGGTCGCGACCTACGTCTCCGAGGGCTACCGCCGGGTGGCGATGGAGCAGTACGTCGCCAAGCCCGGCCAGGACACGGCGTTCGCCTACGTCGCGGTGATCGGCCGCGAGCAGGACCGCGACGGTCTCGCGGACCTGCTGGACCGGCTGGTCAGCGGGCTGGAGTACGAGTAGACCCCACCCGTGCGCGAGCGACCTCTCGGGCGTGCGTGAGTGACGGGTCGGCCGTGCGTGAGTGACCTCTCGGCGACGCGGGTCAGCCGCGCAGGATGCGCACGATCTCCTCGGCCACGGCCTGTTGCTCGGCGGCGAAGGGGTGGAAGGCCAGCGCCTGGCCCGGGACGGTGTCGCGGCCGGCGATCCACGGGTCGTCGCTGCAGATGTCGTGGCCCTCGGTGAGGGCGTAGACGTCGACGTGCTCGGCCTTCGCGCGGCGCGCGCCCTCGGCGAGCGCGTCGGCGAGTCCCTCGTTGACGGTGCGGGCGAACGGCAGGTCCCCGGCGGCCAGCGGCAGCGCGTCGCAGGACTCCTTGCCCTGCGGGACGATCTGGGGGTAGCCCACGACCAGGATGCGCGCGTCGGGTGCTCGGTCGCGGATGCCGGCGACGACCGAGGCGACCCGCTGCTCGATCTTGGCCAGCACCTCGGTCGACTCGCCCACGCCGACGTCGGTGCAGGGGCTGCCGTCGGGGTCGGTCTGGGCGAGCTGGGCGCAGCCGCCGACGAGGGCGGAGAAGAGACCGAAGTCGTTGCCGCCGATCGAGAGCGTGACCAGCGAGGTGTCCTCGGTGACGGCGTCGAGCTGGGCGGGCTGGGCGGCCCCGTCGAAGGTGCGCTGCACGCCGATCAGGGAGGTGGTGTCGGCGCCGGAGCAGCTGACGTCGGCCAGCGCCGTGCCTTCGAACGCCTCGGCCACGAGCGAGGGATAGTTGCCGCTGGAGCGCAGGCAGCCGTCGCTCGGGTCGGTCTCGGGCACCAGCGGCGCCGCTGTGTAGGAGTCGCCGAGGGCGACGTAGCGGGGGTACTCGCCGGTGCCGACCGACGGTTCCGCGGTGGGAGTCGCGGGCGCCTCGGACGTGCTCTCGGGAGCCGGCTCGGCGCGCCCGTTGTCGGCGCAGCCGGCCAGGACGGGCGCGGTCAGCGCGAGCAGCAGCGCCGGCGCGAGGGAGCGGGCTCGGGTGGAGCGCGGACGGGCGCTCAGGAAGGCGCGGGGGGCGGTGCTGCTCATGCGGTGACTATGCCAGCGCCACGGTGAGCGCCAGCACGGTCTCGGGGTCCTCCAGCCCGTCGCCGTACAGCTCGCGCAGCTGGCCCATCCGGTAGCGCACGGTCTGCGGGTGCACGAAGAGCGCGGAGGCGACGTCCTCGCAAACGTCAGGCGCGGCTCGGACCGGCCACCTGGATCGAGCCTCGCCAGGCCCGCTCCTGGGGTCAATGGAACAAGTAGCCGATGTGCGGATGCTCATTCACCTACGGGCGGCATCGGCCAAACCCGTCGGCGTCGCTTCTCGTGCCAGGTCGCGAGGTCTGCGCCGGTCCAGGGTTCAGCGATGGAGCCTGCGAGGTCTACGAAACGTGCAATCCGCAGTGTCACCGTCTCGTCGTCCGTGGAGAGGACGCCTTCGAAGGTCACCGAGTCGCGAGGCCGGTCGACGGTGACATCGACCTCATCGAAGTTCAGGGTCTCCACCAGAGCCTCTCCGTGGATCAACACGGTTAGCACCTCGGCGCAGACCCACGCCAGGTCCTGATCGCTGAACACGAAGGCTTGAAGAGCGGGCAGTCCGACTTCCTCCACCTTGTCCACGCTAGTGCTCCGGTGCCCTCTTCTGCCGCAGGCCGGTCATGCCGAAGAGCGCGCATGGCTAGTCCGACTTACGACCCCAGAATCGGCGCTTGGGGCTCGCAGTGTGACTGCCCGGCCACGGGCTGAGCGTCTCGGCGAGTTGGCCGAGC
>Ga0208056_100032_pt1 | contig 61739 bp, 54 predicted proteins | sample DeeseametaMP2052_FD_184178 | JGI IMG/M metagenome (GOLD analysis project Ga0208056, IMG submission 184178) | Marine microbial communities from the Deep Pacific Ocean - MP2052 (SPAdes) | ecosystem: Environmental > Aquatic > Marine > Oceanic | place: West of Cabo San Lucas, Mexico, North Pacific...
CGTAGAGGATCGGGGGTTTCGAGACGGCGCTGGCGCGCCTCCTCAACCACCGACCTCGCGGCGCTGGCGCGCCTCCTCAACCACCGATCCGCACTCGCCGCTGCGCTGCGGCGAGTGGTCTCGACGCCCGCTCGTCGCTGGCGCTCCTCGCTGCTCGACCACCGACGCGCCTGCCCGCGATCAGGCCGAGGCGTTGGCCCAGAGGAGCGCGTTGCTGGCGGTCGTCCAGAGCTTGCCCAGGCAGACCACGAGGGCGACCGATGCGGCCGCCCAGGCGTAGGTGGTGTGCGGGCGGGAGAGCGTGAGCGCGGCGAGGGCCACGCAGACCAGGCCGGAGAGCAGCACCCACCCGGTGACACCCACCAGCCCCATGAAGAACGCAGCGGCCCCGTTGGCCTCCTCGAAGCGGCCGGTGCCCATCATCAGCACCGTGGTCAGCCCGTCCCCGACGATCCCGACGGTCCAGAGCGTGACCAGCACGAGCACCCACGGCGAGTGACGGCGCAGCGCCTCACCGGACGAGCGGGCCTGGCCCACGACGTCGGCGCCGGCGGTGAGGAGCTCGGCCCGCAGGCTCGCCACACCGCCCCCTGGTCCGGAGGTGCGGTGGCCGCTCGCGGGCCCGTACATCGGTCGGTTCGTCGGCATCGTCATGGTGTGTCCCCCTCCTCCAGGATTGCTCGGGGACGGTGATGGCGAAACCCACCCGATGGATGGGTGGTGGTCCGGCCCGGCCGCTCCGGGCATGATCGGAGCCATGCCGCTCGTCGAGTCGCTCGTGCCGACCGAGGCCGTGACCTCCCCGGTCTTCCTCGGAGTGCGGCTGGCGCTCGACCTGGCGTTCGGCGTCTTCCTCATCGGTGGGCTGGTCCGCCGGTCCGCCGTCCGCGGCTCCCGGCCGCGCTACACCTGGGCCACGATCCAGCGCGCCGCGTGCTGGCCCGGCCTGGTGTTCGTCGTCATGACGACGCTGCGCTCGCTGGCGCTGCTCCAGCCGCTCGCGCTCGTCCTCGTGCCCGCAGCGCTGGCCGCGTGGGCCTACACCTACCGACAGCTCCGGGCCGACGGCGACGACGACTGGTTCACCCGCACCGCCTCCCGCGTACGCCGCTGGGCGACCGCCCGGAGGGCAGCCGGGTCACCCGCGCTGGCCGGCGGGCGCGCCTGAGCGTCGCTCCCGGCAGCCACACCCATCATCTACGCCGGGTCGTGCTCGACGGCGTAGGCAGCTCCGAGCTCCAGCTCGCCGCCCTCGAGCACGCGACACACCGAGCCGGCGCGACGTCGCAGCGCCTCCTGGGCGCCCACTCCGATGGTGTCGTCGAGCAGCTTGCACGGGGCAGCGACCCGCACCACCTCCAGCAGCACCGGCCCGAGCCGCAGCCGCGCGCCGGGGGTGCGGGGCACCGCTCCCCCGCTGACCGTCACGTTGCGTCGGGTCAGCTCCACCGGCACCGGCCGCCCGTAGACCTCGGCCGCCTCGTCGAGCGCCTCCTGGCTCTGCACGGTCACGTGCCGGTGCTTGGTGCCGTGGTAGCGGTCGCCGACGATCCCTCGCCCGGCCTCGACCTCGACCCGCTCGACCGACCGCATCGGCAGCCGAGTCGCCTTGGCGACGTGCAGGGCGCTCACCCGGGCGTGGTCGGACACGCCGTGAGCCTACGAGCCGGGCACCAGCCCGAGCACGGCCCGGCCCAGCTCGGCGCCCGCGTCCTCCTGGAGGAAGTGGCCCGCGCCCTCGAGCACCTGGTGCGGCTGCCCGGCGGCCCCCGGGACGTGCTCGGCGAAGACCGTCTCCCACCCGCGCGTCGCCGGGTCACCGTCGGAGTAGCAGGTGAGGAACGGCTTGTCCCAGGTCGACAGGAACCGCATCGTCCGCCGCCCGAGCCGCGCCCCGACGTCGTTCCTGGTCAGCGGCAGCAGTGCGGTCATCTGGCGCAGGCCGGCGCAGTGCTCCTCGGTCGGGAACGGCGCGTCGTAGGCGCGCAGCACGTCGGGTGCCGGCAGCGAGGCGCACCCGCCAGCCACGAAGTCCGACGCCCGCAGGGTCGGCGCCCGCTGGGTGTGCAGCAGGTAGTCCAGCAGCCCCTGCTCCAGGAGCACGTGCGACTCCCCCACCCCGTGCACCGGCCACGCCAGTCGACCGGCCAGCTCCGGTGAGGCCGTGTGCAGGATCGTGTTGGCGGCCACCACCGCGGCGTACCGGTCAGGGTCCGCGGCCAGTGCCGACAGCCCGATGGGGCCACCCCAGTCCTGGCACACCAGCGTCACGTCCCGCAGGTCGAGCGCCTCGACGAACGACCGCGTCCACCCCACGAACCGCTCGAGCGTGTGGTCGTAGCGTGAGGTCGGCTTGTCCGAGCGTCCGAAGCCGACGTTGTCCGGCGCCACCACCCGCAGGCCGCCCTCGACCAGGACGTCGATGACGTGCCGGTAGAGGTAGCCCCACGTCGGCTGCCCGTGCAGGAGCAGCACCGTCGGCGCGTCGCGCGGCCCCGCGTCGACGCACGCCATCCGAAGCGGTCCGGACCCGTCGCCGGCGTCGACCTCGACGTACGTCGGCTCCCACGACCAGCCCGGCAGGTCGGCGAAGCGGTCGTCGGGGGTGCGGGTGGTCTGCATCGACGGCTCGCTCACGGGGTTTCGAGACGATTGCAGAGCAACCTCCTCAACCGCCGTCGCGCGAGAGGATGAGGCCGGACGTCGGCACGCCCGTGCCGGCGGTGACCAGCACGTGCGGCTTCTCGTCCAGCGACACCGGGTTCACCGAGGTGCCCCGGACCTGCCGGACCGCCTCGGCGATGCCGTTCATGCCGTGCAGGTAGGCCTCGCCCAGCTGGCCGCCGTGGGTGTTGAGCGGCAGCCGACCGCCGACCTCGATGGCACCGTCCTTGACGAAGTCCTTGGCCTCGCCGCGCCCGCAGAAGCCGAGCTCCTCGAGCTGCATCAGGACGTAGGGCGTGAAGTGGTCGTAGAGGATCGCCATCGGCATGTCGTCGGGCGCGAGCCCGGACTGGCGCCACAGCTCGCGGCCCACCACGCCGATCTCGGGGATGCCGATGTCGTCGCGGTAGTACGACGTCATCACGAACTGGTCGGTGCCCGACCCCTGCGCCGCCGCCGAGATGTACGCCGGAGTCGTGGCGAGGTCCGCGGCGCGCTCGGCCGACACGATGACGAACGCCTGGCCGCCGTCGGTCTCCTGGCAGCAGTCGAGCAGGTGCAGCGGGTCGACGATCATCCGGGAGGCCTGGTGGTCCTCCAGCGTGATCGGCTTGCCGAAGAAGAACGCCTCGGGGTTGGTGGCCGCGTGCCGGCGGTCGGCCACGGCCACCCGGCCGAAGTCCTCCGACGTGGCGCCGTACTCGTGCATGTACCGCCGCGCCTGCATCGCCACCGTGCCCGCGGGCGTGGAGAGCCCCATCGGGTAGGACCACGCGTTGTCCAGGCCGTTGGTGTTGACCTGGGCGTTGGCCCACGAGGACACCTGCCCGAAGCGCATCCCCGAGCGCTCGTTGAACGCCCGGTAGGCCACCACGACGTCCGCGACACCGGTGGCGACCGCCATCGCGGCCTGCTGGATCGTGCCGCAGGCCGCTCCGCCGCCGTAGTTGACCCGGCTGAAGAAGCGCAGCTCGCCCATGCCGAGCTCGCGAGCGACCGCGATCTCGGAGTTGTTGTCCATCGTGAAGGTGGTCAGGCCGTCGACCTCCGACGGCGCGATGCCGCAGTCGCGCAGCGCGTGGCCGACCGCCTCGACGGCCAGCTGCAGCTCCGAGCGACCGGACTCCTTGGAGAACTCCGTGGCGCCGATGCCGACGATGGCGGCGCGGTTCGAGAGCGTCATGCCACCGCCACCTTCACGGTGCCGATCACGTGGTCGCCCAGTGACACCGAGCCGGTCACCTTCAGCACCGCCACGCCGTCCTCGACCGACTTCACCGAGCCGGTGAAGGTCAGCGTGTCGTAGGGGTACGCCGGAGCGCCGAGCCGGATCGCGATGCCGCGGACGACCGCCCCCTCGCCGGTCTGCTCGCGCACCCAGTCGTTGACGTAGCGCTCGACGAAGGCCGTCGAGGTCAGGATGTTCATGAAGACGTCCTTGGACCCGGCCGCCTGCGCGACGTCGCGGTCGTGGTGCACGTCCTGGAAGTCACGGGTCGCGATCGCGGTCGACACGATGACGGTCGGCGTCAGCGGGACGCTCCACTCGGGCAGCGTCGCGCCGGGGACCAGCAGGTCGGTGACAACACTCATGCGAGCCTCCACACAGGCAGGGTCAGCTCGTCGTCGACGTGCTGGAAGTCGATGCGCACGGGGGCGCCGATCAGGTCCTCGGTCGTGTCCGGGTCCACGCCGAGCAGCTCGCCCAGGAGTCGCGGCCCCTCGGCCAGGGTCACGAGCGCGATGACGAACGGCGTCTGCCGGCCCGGCACCTGCGGGTGGCGGTGGACGACCCACGAGAAGATCTCGCCGTCACCGGAGGCGGTGACGTGCCCACGGTCCAGGGCGCCGCAGTCGGGGCACGCCGGGCCGGGCGGGTGCCGCAGCGCGCCGCAGGCGTTGCACTTCTGCAGCCGCAGCTCGCCGGCCGCCGTCCCCTCCCAGAAGTACGCCGTGTCGCGGTTGTGCTGGGGGCGCAGGACGCCGCTCATGCGCCACCCTCCTCGCGCGACCGAGGCACGAACTTCAGCACCCGGAACAACATGGTCGCGACGATCTCGTCGCCCACGTACCAGGTGTTCCGAGAGGTCACGAAGTAGCCGACCCCCATGCCGGTGCGCTTGGGGCCCACCACCGTGTCGAGGGCCGTGGTCACCCGGACCTGCTCGCCGACCTTCAGCGTCCGGTGGTACTCCTGCTCGCAGTTGGTGCCCAGCACGGCGGTGAACCCGGTCTCGGTGAGGACACCCATCATCCCGTGCAGCGGGTCGTCGGCCGGCGGCTTGCCACCCAGGCCGTACATCGTCCACACCTGCGCCATCGACGGCGGCGCCTCACCGGCCCTCCAACGGGGGTCGGTGTTGCCCATCGCCTCCAGCCAGTTGTTGATCGTCGGCTGGTTGACCGGGTCGCGCGCCTCGCGCTCGGCGGCCTCGCCCAGCGCCTTGATCCGCTCGGCCTCGGCCATGACCTTCTCGTGGACCGCCTGGTCCACGCCGAAGAGCTCCACGTCGCCGGTCATCGCGGCACCCGGGGCATCTGCAGCCCGAACATCCCGATCAGCTCGCGCTGGACCTCCTGGACACCGCCGCCGAAGGTGAGCACGAGGTTCCGCTTGGCCTGCGCGTCGAGGTAGGCCATCAGCTGCGCGGTCGCGGGTTCGCCGGGGTCGCCGTAGCGGTGCACCAGGCCCACCAGGTCCGCGGACAGGTGCTGCACCTGGTCGGCGGCGAACACCTTCGAGGACGAGGCGTCGGCGACCGACAGCTCCCCCGTCGCGGCCGCGCGGGCGACCTCCCAGTTGAGCAGCTCGTTGACGCGGAAGGCGGCCGTGACCCGGCCCAGCACCTCCCGCACGTCGGGCCGGTCGAGCAGGTCGCGCTCGGCCAACCACGAGGCGACCTTGTCGCGAAGGCCCTCGATGCGGCCGGCCGGGCCGAGCATCACGCGCTCGTGGTTGAGCTGGGTGGTGATCAGCTTCCACCCCTGGTTCTCCTCGCCGACCAGCATGTCGACCGGGACCCGCACGTCGTTGAAGTACGTCGCGTTGACGTGGTGGGAGCCGTCGGCGGTGATGATCGGGGTCCAGGAGTAGCCCGGGTCCGAGGTGTCGACGATGAGGATCGAGATGCCCTTGTGCTTGGGGGCGTCCGGGTCCGTCCGCACCGCCAGCCACAGGTAGTCGGCCTGGTGGCCACCGGTCGTCCAGAGCTTCTGCCCGTTCACGACGTAGTGGTCGCCGTCGCGGCGTGCCGTGGTGCGCAGCGACGCCAGGTCGGTGCCGGCGTCGGGCTCGGAGTAGCCGATGGCGAAGTGGACGTCGCCGGCCAGGATGCGGCCGAGGAACATCTCCTTCTGCTTCTCGGTGCCGTAGCGGATCAGCGTCGGGCCGACGGTCTGCAGCGTCACGGCCGGCAGGTGCACGTCGGCCCACTGCGCCTCGTTGGCGAAGATCGTCTGCTCGACCTCGCCGAGCCCGTGACCGCCGTACTCCTTCGGCCAGCCGACGCCCATCCATCCGTCGGTGCCCATCTGCCGGATCACCCGCTGGTAGGTCTCGCCGTGCCGGTCGCGCGCCCCCTCGGCGGTGGAGTCGCGGTGCTCGTTCTCCGCGGCCAGGCCGGCGAAGTACGCACGGACCTCGGCCTTCAGCGCCCGCTGGGCCTCGGTCAGCTCGAGGTTCTTGGTCTCCGCCCGCTCGACCGGCACGTCGGCGGCGACCGTGTCGAGGTCGTGGACCAGGTCGGTGACCCAGGAGAAGTAGTGGTGCAGCGGGTAGGTCTCGTCGACCCCCATCCCGCCGTGCAGGTGATGGCAGGTGCGCAGCGCCTTCGGGCCCTCCGTGCACAGCCAGTACGCCGCCACCGCCAGGTCGTCGGAGGCGTCGAGCCCCTCGGCGACCCGCCAGGCCGCGTTGTCGGCGGCCAGGTCGGTGGTGCGCGAGGCGATGTAGACGTCCGCGACCTGCATCGCCACCGCCTGGAACTCCGCCAGCGAGCGCCCGAACTGGGTGCGGCCCTTGACGTAGCCGGCGGTCAGGTCACGGGCGCCGGCCAGCAGCCCGGCGCCGATCATGCACAGCCCCGCGACCGCGTGGTCGAGCAGCGACCGGGCCGCGTCGCCCTCGAGCAGCTCGGCCGGCGCGTCCTCCAGGACGACCGTGTGCCGGTCGATCCGTGCGGACGTGGGCGAGGCCTCCAGCCGGACGCCGGGCCCCTGGGGGTCGACCAGCGCCACGACCGTGCGCTCGCCGTCGCGGGCGGTGACCAGCAGCCGCGCCGCGTCGGCGGCGTGGCTGACCGAGATCTTGCGCCCGGAGACCAGCCCCTCGGCGTACGTCGTGGTGGGCGCGGCGGTGAGCGGCGTGCCGACCTCGCGGAGCGCCGGGCTGAGGACGACCTCGCCGCTCACGATGCCCGGCAGCAGCTCCTTGCGCTGGGTGTCCGTGCCGTGGGCGGCCAGCACCAGTCCCCCGCACACCAGGGTCTCCCACAGCGGGAGCTGGCGGGCCCGCGTGCCGGCCTCGCGCAGCAGGACCCCGACCTCGAGCAAGCCGAGCCCGTCGCCGCCGTGCTCCTCGGGGATCCCGAGCCCGAGCAGCCCCGCCTGCGCCAGGGCGGACCAGTCGGACTCCCGCTCGAGCGCCTCGCGGGCGACGGCACGCACCGCGTCGATCTGCTCGGCGTGCTCCTGGGGGTCGTAGCCGTCGGTGGTCACGGGGCCTCCTGCTGGTGGGGCTGCTGGTCGGGCTGCTGGTCGGGCTGCTGGTCGGGCTGCTGGTCGGGCGGGTGCCGGCCCCCCGGAGGGGCCGGTCGGGTGGGATGCTGGCTCCACCCGCTCACGAAACTGTAACGTGTTCTACCTGACCTTGGCAGCGTCGACCAGGAGGCACTCCGTGTTCTCGCCCCGCCAGCTGCTGCGCAGCGCCGTGTACATGCCCTTCGCCCACGTCCCGCCCGGGCGGGTCGTGGAGCTCCCCGGCCGCGGCACCACCTACGTCACCGACACGCCCGGGCCCTCGGAGTCCTCCCCCGCGATCGTGCTGCTGCACGCGCTGGGGTGCACCGGCCTGCTCACCTGGTACCCCGCGATCGCGCCCCTCTCCGAGCGCTACCGCGTCGTCACGCTGGACCTGCGCTGGCACGGTCAGGGCATCCAGGCGCCGGAGATGTCGCTCTACGACTGCGCGGACGACGTGGCGGCGCTGGCCGACGTCCTCGGCATCGAGCGCTTCGTCGCCGCCGGCTACTCCATGGGAGGCGCCGTCGCCCAGCGCGTGTGGCGCCAGCACCCCGACCGCGTCGAGGGCCTCGTCCTGGCCGCCACCTCCGCGGTCTTCCGCTTCACGCCCTGGGAGCGGCTCTTCTTCACCGGGCTGGAGGCCGGCATGATCGCCGCGCGCGGCATCTCCAGCTCCCGCGCGGCGATGACCGCCAGCCGGTCGGCCGCCCGGGCCCTGCACCTCGCGCCGTCCGACATCCACGACTGGGCCATGCAGGAGTTCCGCAGCACCAGCCCGTGGGCGGTCGGCCAGGCGCTCGCGGCGCTGGGCCGGCACCACGCCCGGCCCTGGCTGGGCCGCATCGACGTGCCCACCGCGGTCGTCGTCACCACCGGCGACCACGTCATCCCGCCCTCGCGACAGGTCGCGCTGGCCCGCGCCATCCCGGGCGCGACCATGCACGAGGTCGACGCCGGCCACGCGAGCTGCGTCATGCAGGCCGAGCGGTTCGTGCCCGTGATGGTCCAGGCGGCCAGCACGGTCGCGGCCCGCAGGCGCGACTTCGGCCGGCACGCGCCGGTCGAGGAGCCCCAGCAGGCCTGAGCCTCGCCCTCAGTCTCCGCCTGGGGTCTCGGCGGTCCGACCTCAGGCCTCCGGGGCGGGCGCTGGCTTCCGCCCGCGGCGCCGACGCAGCGGGAGCGTCAGGTCCCTCGCGGCGACCGTGGCCTTCAGCGTCGCCAGCTCCGCGGGGAACCGCTGGACCAGCGCGTCGGTGTCGGGCACCGACTCACGGCAGGCGATCGCCCCGACGTGCAGCTGCCCGGCGTTGGAGAGCACCGTGATGTTCAGGCCCGCCCCGTGGAAGACGGGGCCGAGCGGGTAGAGCGCCTCGATCCGCGCCCCGCACAGGTAGAGCGGCACCGGCGGGCCGGGGACGTTGGAGATCACCAGGTTGTGCGCGACCGGGAGCCGGTCGGCGAGCCCCAGGCCGGCGTAGGCCCGGACGGCGAGCCCGAAGGTGCGCGGTGCGGCGAACTCCGCCCAGTCCTGCAGCGAGTCGGCGCTGATGGCGTTGTGGTGGTCCTTGGCGTGCTTGTTGCGCTCCGAGAGCTCCGCGAGCCGCTCCAGCGGGTCGTCGAGGTCGGTGGCGAGCTTGGTGAACAGCGCCGAGACCTTGTTGGCCCCGCTCGTACGCCGGGTGGAGCTGTGCACCGAGACCGGCACCGTGGCCAGCAGGGACTCCTCCGGCAGCTCGCCGCGGTCCTCGAGGTAGGAGCGCAGGGCGCCACCGGCCAACGCGAGCACCACGTCGTTGACAGTGGTGCCGGTGGCGTTCTTGACCTCGCGGACGTCCTCGAGGTCGATGTCGATGAACCCGATGCTGCGGTGCCCGGTGATGGTGCCGTTGAAGGAGGTCCGCGGCGCGGTCAGCGGTGCGGCCATCGCGGTGCCGGCACGAGCGCGACCGACGGTCCGCGACACCAGCTGGGTCGTCGGGGTGACCAGCTTGGCGACGGCCACGGGCTTGGTGAGGTTGGTGAGCACGCCGCGGCCCAGCAGCTCCATCGGACCGGCCTCCCGGCCGTGCGGCTGGGGTTCCTCCAGCTGGAGCGGTGCGTCGGTGGGCGAGAGGCTGCACAGGTGGCTGATCAGGTTCGACCCCGAGACACCGTCGACCGTCGCGTGGTGCATCTTGGAGAACACGACGACCTTGCCGTCGTCGTACCCCTCGATGACCCACATCTCCCACAGCGGCCTCGAGCGGTCCAGCGGCAGGCCCGCGAGGTGCGCGGTGAGCGAGGTCAGCTCCTCGTAGCCCCCGGGCGTCGGCAGCGCGAGGCGGTGGACGTGACGCTCGATGTCGAAGCTGCGGTCGGGCACCCACACGGGGTGGTCGAGCCCGAGCGGGACGCGGCGCAGCTTGCGGGTGAACGTGGGGACGTCGCGCACGGCCTGCTCGATCTGGTCCTGCACCCGACGGAAGGAGTACGGCTCGGGCATGGTGCTCGGATCGAGCACGAACAGGCCGCACACGTGCATGAGCTGCGCGGGCGTCTCCAGGTAGAGGAAGCTCGCATCGAGCCCCGAGAGTCGGTCCACGTCAGTCCTCCTCGCTGTGCGGCGGGCGGCCGGGACGACCATCGCCGAGAACAGGTTCTACCACTCAACGACGGTCCGGGCCCGTGGGCACGGGGCTGTGAGCACCGTCATCCGGACCGACCGCGTCGGTCTAGGGTCGTGGCATGTCGTTCCTGCGTCGCCAGGCCATCACCGCCGCCCTGACCGCCAACGCCATCCGTCCGCTGCCGGGCTTCCGCACCGGCATCCCGGCGTTCTTCGCCGGCTGGCTCACCGGCGAGCTGGCGCCGCACGTGCTGGCCGCCACCACCGCCGACGCCCTGGCCCACGCGACCGGTCCCCGCCGCGACGCCCGCGGCCTGGCGCTCGCGGGGGCGAGCGCCCTCGGTCTGGCCTACCTCATCGCCCAGAGCCGCCAGGTGGCCACCTGCGCCGAGGAGGCCCTGGTGGAGGGGCTCGGTGCCGACTACGTCGAGCAGCTCGACGCCGCACCCACGCCCGCGGAGCTGGCGGTGCCGTGGCGCAAGCTGGTCTACCCCTTCCGCATGCGGGAGCCCCGCGTGACGGTCCACAAGAACATCGCGTACGACGACGGGACCGGACGACGCGGGCTCCTCGACGTCTACGTGCCGGCCGACACGCCGCCGCAGGGCGCCCCGGTGCTGCTGCAGGTCCACGGCGGCGGCTGGACGATCGGCAACAAGGACCAGCAGGGCATCCCGCTGATGCAGCACCTGGCCGCCAAGGGCTGGGTCTGCGTGGCCATCAACTACCGCCTCTCCCCCAAGCACGCCTTCCCCGCCCACGTCATCGACGTGAAGAAGGCGATCGCCTGGATCAAGGAGCACATCGAGGCCTACGGCGGCGACCCCGACTACGTCGCCATCACCGGCGGCTCGGCGGGCGGGCACCTGTGCGCACTGGCCGCGCTCACGCCCGACCGCAAGGAGTGGCAGCCCGGCTTCGAGGACGTCGACACCTCCGTGCAGGTCGCGGTCCCCCACTACGGCGTCTACGACTTCGCCGGCAGCACCGGGCTGCGCTCGGCCGAGCAGCTGCGCGACCTGTTCCTGGCCCCGCGCATCCTGCAGACGACCTGGGCCGAGGACCCGGAGGCCTTCGAGGCCGCGTCCCCGATCCTGCAGGTCAGCGAGGACGCCCCGGACTTCTTCGTCCTGCACGGGCAGTACGACACGCTCGTCCCGGTCGAGCAGGCGCGCCTGTTCGTCGAGGAGCTGCGGCGTACGTCGAAGCGGTCCGTCACCTACGCCGAGCTGCCCGGCGCCCAGCACGCCTTCGACGTGTTCCCCTCGATCCGCAGCTCCCACATCGTCCGCGCCATCGACCGCTACCTGCACTGGCACTGGAACGGCTACAGGCGCGAACGATCCGCAGGCTGAGCAGCTCCGCGCTCAGCGCGGCAGGCCCAGGATCCGCTCGCCCGCGACGTTGCGCAGGATCTGCGTGGTGCCGCCGGCGATCGACAGGCAGCGGGTGTTGAGCATCTCCCACACGTCCGCGGCGAACCGGTCCTCCCCGCGGGCCGTGGTGTCCACCAGCAGCAGGCGCTCCTGCTGCAGGGAGACGACGAGCTCGCTGGCGTCCTGACGGTTGCGCACCCCGAGGAGCTTGGCCACGCTCGACTCCGCCCCCGGTCCCTGACCGGCGAGGGAGCGCAGCGTGGAGCGCACGCCCAGCAGGGTGCAGACCGTCGAGAGCGCCACGGCACGCCCGACCGCGACCTGCTCGGCGGCCGTGAGCGTGCCGGCCGACGCTAGCTCCACCGCGCGCTCGGTCGAGGCCGAGAGCCGCGTGGTGGCCATGGCGACGCGCTCGTTGGCCAGCGTGGTGCGCGCGAGCTTCCACCCCTCGCCCGGCTCGGCCACGACGCACTCGTCGGGCACGAAGACCTCGTCGAGGAAGACCTCGTTGAACAGCGCCTCGCCGGTGATCTCCCGCAGCGGCCGGACGTCGATGCCCGGGCTGCGCATGTCGACGAGGAAGTAGGTGATGCCCTTGTGCTGGGGCACGTCCGGGTCGGTGCGGGCCAGGCAGATCGCCCAGTCGGCCTGCTCGGCCACCGAGGTCCACACCTTCTGGCCGGTGATCCGCCACCCGCCGTCGACCCGGACCGCCTTGGTGCGCAACGAGGCCAGGTCGGAGCCGGAGCCGGGCTCGGAGAAGAGCTGGCACCACACGAGGTCCCCGAGCAGCGAGGGCCGCACGAACCGCTCCCGCTGGGCGTCCGTGCCGTGCTGCAGGATCGTGGGCAGGGCCCAGCCGGCGATGACGATGTCGGGGCGCACGACGCCGGCCCGGGCCAGCTCCTCGTCGATGACGACCTGGGTCACGGCGTCCGCGGCCCGTCCGTACGGCGCCGGCCAGTGGGGCATCAGCAGGCCGGTGTCGACCAGGGCTGCCCGGCGCTCGGGCTCGGGCAGCGCTGCCACCGACTCCACGTCGGCCCGCACGGCCGGCCGCACGGCCTCGTCGCGGCCCTCGAGGTCGACCGCCACCCGGCGGCGGGTGCCGGCGACCGCCGCCCCGGTCAGCCGGCCGGCCGCCGCGTCGGGGCGGGCGAAGGCCGCCCGCAGCGACAGCGCGCGGCGCAGGTAGAGGTGCGCGTCGTGCTCGAAGGTGAAGCCGATGCCGCCGAGCACCTGGATGCACGTCTTGGCGACCTCGACGGCCCCGTCGAAGCAGGTGACCTCGGCGACGTCGCAGGCGAAGGACCACTGCTCGTCGGCGTGCTCGCCCTGCCCGTCGGCCGCGGCCGCCGCGTCCCAGGCGGCGGCGGTGACGGCCTCGGCGGTCTCCAGCATCTCCGCGCACAGGTGCTTCACGGCCTGGAAGGAGCCGATCTTGCGCCCGAACTGCTCGCGCACACCGGCGTACGCGACGGCGGTGCGCAGGCACCAGCGCGCCACGCCCGCCGCCTCGGCGGCCGCCAGGGTCACCGCGAGCCGTCGCACCGTGGCGTCGTCGGTGGCGACCGGTTCGCCCGCGGGGACCTCGCCGAGCAGCCCCGCCCGCCGGGACATGTCGAGCCCGGTGGATGCGGAGGCGGAGAGGCCCTCAGCCGTGCCGAGCACCCAGCCCTCCTCACCGCGCACCAGCGCGTGGGCGGTCGAGGGCGCGTCCAGCAGCAGGTTCCCCTCCGGGGTGGGCAGCGCGAACGAGACCACCGACCCACCGGCGAGCGCGGCCAGACCCGTCTCCGGCCCCGCTCCCCGGCCCGCCCGGGCGAGCACGCCCGCGACCACGGCCGGTCCGAGCAGCGGCCCGGCCACGAGCTCGGCCGCGCAGGCCTCGAGGGCGACGGCCTGGTCGAGGGTCGTGCCGCCCCCACCGCCCATGGCCTCGGGCACGGCGATCGTGGCCAGACCCATCTCGACGACGCCCTTCCAGACGTCCTCGAAGCGGGCCTCGGGGTCGCCCTCGGCGGCGCGGGCGGCCTCGACGCCCCCGACCGACGCGGCCCAGCCGCGCAGGCTGTCAGCGAGTCCTGTGTGCTCCTCGGAGATGCCGATCGACATGGAGGTCCCTTCGTCCCGCACGAGGTCGAGCCGTGCCGGGGTGCCGAAAACTAGAACGTGTTCTCACTCTATAGGCTGACCCGGTGAGTGACGACTGGTTGGACCACGCCCTGGCCGCGAAGGGCTTCATGCCCGAGGACGAGGGGATGCTGCTGCACCGTCGTGCGCTGGAGCAGCTGGCCCACGGGCCGGTGCTCGAGGTCGGCACCTACTGCGGGAAGTCCGCGGTCTACATGGGGGCCGCCGCACGGATCGTCGGTGGTCCGCAGGCCGTCGTCTTCACCGTCGACCACCATCACGGCTCGGAGGAGAACCAGGCGGGCTGGGAGCACCACGACGCCAGCCTCGTCGACGCACGGACCGGCCGGATGGACACGTTGCCCGTGTTCCGCCGCACCATCGAGGACGCCGGGCTCGAGGACGTCGTGGTCGCGGTGATCGGGCAGTCGACGACCGTCAGCGCCCACTGGCGCACACCGCTGTCCCTGCTGTTCATCGACGGTGGGCACGCCGAGGTCCACGCCCAGAACGACTACAGCGGCTGGGCCCACCACCTCGCGCCGCAGGGCCTGCTGGTCATCCACGACGTGTTCGCCGACCCCGCCGACGGCGGCCAGGCGCCCTACCACGTCTACCAGCGCGCGCTCGCCTCCGGCGCCTTCACCGAGGAGGAGGCGCTGGGATCGATGCGCGTGCTCCGACGTACGTCGGGCCAGGCCGGGCAGCCGGTCGGCTAGGAGCGGACCGACTCGCAGCCGCACTCCAGGGCGATCTCGGCGAAGTGCGGGGCCAGCGAGGTGCCGCGCATGATCCCCGAACCGGGCGTGGCGTGGCCGTGGGTCTCCCCCAGCGCGTCGACGGCCAGCACCACGGCGGCCGCGGTGTAGGTCGTGTGCTCGTGCGGCCAGTAGACGTCCGAGGGCTCGTCGGTGCGACCGGTGTCGTAGACCCAGCCGGTCCAGTAGCGCCCGTCGCCCTCACGCAGGTGCTGCATGTCGCGCACCAGCGCCAGCGCCCGCTCGTGGTCCCCGATCGCGTCCAGCGCCATCGCCAGCTCGCAGGTCTCCGCCCCGGTCACCCAGGGGTTGGTGTCGACGCAGTGGATGCCCAGCCCGGGCACCACGAAGTCGTCCCAGCGGTCGGCGATCCGGTCGAAGGCCGCCGTGCCGCGCAGCGCACCGCCGAGGACCGGGTAGTACCAGTCCATCGAGTAGGTCGACTTGTCGGCGAAGCGGTCCTGGTGCTCGCGCACGGCGTGCCCCAGGCGGCCGCCGGCCAGCTCCCACTCCGGCTGCGGCTCGTCGAGCAGGTCGGCGAGCGCCACGCCTGCGCGCAGCGAGTGGTAGATGCTCGAGGAGCCGGTGAGCAGGCAGAAGTCGTCGACCGGGGTCCAGGCGATGCCGCCCCACTCGCTCTGCAGCGAGACCACGAAGTCCAGTCCGGCACGGACCGAGGGCCAGTAGCGGCGCACGAACTCGATGTCGCGGCGCACCAGCCAGTGGTGCCAGACACCGACGGCGAAGTACGCCGACATGTTGGACTCACCGCGCGCGTCAACGACGGCGTTCGCGACGATCTTCATCGGCCACGAGCCGTCCTCGCGCTGCATGGTCGGCACCCAGGCGTAGGCACGCTCGGCGGCCTCCACCTCACCGCCGACGAGCATCGCCATGGCGGCCTCGACGTGGTTCCAGATGTCGACGTGCTCGCCGGTGGTCCACGGCACGGCGCCGCAGGGCTCCTGCATCGCAGCGATCGCGCGGGCGGTGTCGGCGACCTGCTCGGAGGTCAGCAGCCCCTCGACGTAGGGGACCGGGCTCACGCGGCTCCCCCGGCGGCGTCCTGCGTCGCCACCTCGGGCTTGCGGAAGTAGAGCACCATGCTCTTGCCGATCATCGGGTCCAGCACCTTGCCGGCCAGCTTCAGCGCGGTGGGCTGCTTCATGATCTCCCAGACCAGCAGCTTGTGGTAGGCCTTCACGGCCGGGTGCTCGTCGTTCTCCACACCGACCGCGCACTTGATCCACCAGTACGGCGCGTGCAGGCCGTGGGCGTAGTCCTTGCCCTCGAAGATCATCGCGTCGCCGGGCGTGCCGTCGTTGAAGCGGCCGGCCTTGGTCACCTTGTCGATGAGCTCGTGGTCGGTGTAGATCCGGATGTGGCCGCCCTCGGCGTGGTGGTAGTCGGCCGACAGCTTCCAGTTGATGACCTCGGGCAGCCAGCGCGGCACCGAGATGGCCATGGTGCCGCCGGGGCGCAGCACCCGCACCAGCTCGCGGATCGCCTGGACGTCCTCGTGGATGTGCTCGAGCACCTCCGCGGCCACGATCCGGTCGAACTCGCCGTCGGCGAAGGGCAGCGAGAGCGCGTTGCCCTCCTTGACGTCGGCCTCGGCACCCTCGGGCGCCTCACCGGCCTCCTTCATCGCCACGAACAGGTCGCGGACCCGGCCGAGCTCCTCGGCGTCCATGTCGAAGGCGATCACGTCACCGCCGCGGCGGTAGGCCTCGAAGGCGTGGCGGCCGGCACCGGCCCCCATGTCGAGGATCCGCTCGCCGGGCCTGAGGCCCAGCCGGTCGAAGTCAACGGTCAGCACGTGCAGCACTCCACTTCTTGGTACGTCGGCCCTTGCGGCCCGGGTCGGGCATCGGCCCCTCGGCGTGCCAGGACGCCACGACCTGCTCGTAGGCGGCCGCGACCTTCACGGCCACGGCGCGCCAGCTGAACATCTCCTCGACGCGCTGGCGGCCTGCGGCGCCCATCCGCGCGCGCCGCTCGGGGTCGTCGAGCAGCGCCGCCAGCGCCTGCTCCAGCTCACCGACGTCGCCCGCGGTGACCATGTCGGCGCACAGCCCGTCCGGGCCGGTGACCTCGGGGATCGCGCCGGCACGGGAGACGATCAGCGGGGTGGCGCACGCCATCAGCTCGGCGGTCGGCAGCGAGAAGCCCTCGTAGAACGACGGCACGCAGGCGACCTCGGCCGAGCCCATCAGGGCCACCAGCTCGGCGTCGGAGATGCCGTGCACGAAGCGCACCGAGTCACCGATCGACAGCTTCTCGATGAGCTTCTCGGTGCGTCCGCCCGGCTTGGGCTTGGTCACCAGCAGCAGCTCGACGTCGCGCTCGGTGCGCAGCTTGGCGAAGGCCTCCAGCAGCGTGGCAATCCCCTTCATCGGGGCGTCCGCGCTGGCCATCGCCAGGATGCGGCCCGGGACGCGGGGGACGCTCGGCGGCACGAAGCCGTCGTCGACACCGAGCAGGATGACCTGCATCCGCGCGGGGTCGACGCCGAAGTCGGCGGCGATGTCGCGCTTGGAGGTCTCCGAGGGCGTCATGATGTGCCGCGCAGCGCGGGCGACACGTCCCTGCATCCGCAGGAAGCCGTACCAGCGCGACAGGGTGAGCTTGCGCCACGGGTTGCGGGTCTGGGAGATGTCGATGCGCCGGTCGAAGGTGATCGGGTGGTGCAGCGTGGTGATCAGCGGCATCTGCTGCTCGATGTCGAGCATGCCGTAGCCGAGCACTTGGTTGTCGTGGGCGATGTCGAAGTCGCCGGCGCGCTCGCGCAGGATGCGGGCCACCCGGCTGCTGAAGGTCTTAGGCTCGGGGAAGCCCGCCACGCACATCGTCGCGAACTCCTCGACGTCGATGCGGTCGCGGAACTCGCGGGGGTGGGGCACCCGGAAGGGGTCCGGCTCCCGGTAGAGGTCCAGGCTCGGCACCTTGGTCAGGGCCACGCCCTCGTCCAGCTCGGGGTAGGGCTGGCCCGAGAACACCTCCACCTCGTGCCCGAGCGCGACGAGCTCGCGGGAGAGGTGACGCAGGTAGATGCCCTGGCCGCCGCAGTGCGGCTTGGAACGGTAGGACAGCATCGCGATGCGCATCTGCTGGCCCTCCTTCGGCTGATCTGGGATGGTCCGGAAGCACTTCCCGGACTGCTGGTCGACGCCGGACGGGCGCGGCGTCGAGCCGAAGAAGTGAAACGTGTTCCTATTATGGACCACGCAGCACCAGCCTAGTAGCAGGACACGGCAGCTGGCCCCACGAGGTGGTCCACGGCTCACCCCGTCGGAGGCGGTACCGTGTTTGAACGTTCAACCCACTTGCAACCCACCAGAGTCTCGACGCACGGAGCATGGGGATCTCATGACCACGACGAACAGCCCCGCCGGCACGGCGACCGCCACGGCGACCGAGGAGCTCGGCTCCTCGGCCCAGCGCGAGCGTCGCAAGCGCATCCTCGACGCCACCATCGACCTGGCCTCCCAGGGCGGCTTCGACGCCGTCCAGATGCGCGCCGTCGCCGACCGGGCGGAGGTCGCCCTGGGGACGCTCTACCGCTACTTCCCCTCCAAGATCCACCTGCTCGTCTCGGCGCTCGGACGCGAGTTCGAGAAGGCCGAGGGTGCGCTGCGCGGCCGGGAGATCGCCGGCGACACCCCCGCCGAGCGCGTCATCGAGGTGCTCAAGCTGACCAGTCGCGGGCTCCAGGGCGACCCGCACCTGACCGAGGCGCTGACGCGAGCGTTCATGTTCGCGGACTCCTCGGTCCAGACCGAGATCAACCAGGTCGGCATGCTGATGACCTCGATGGTCACCCGGGCCATGCACCCCGGTCGCACCGACTTCGACGACCAGGACGTCGCCATCGCCAAGGTCATCGGCGACGTCTGGCTCTCGGCCCTTGTCGGGTGGGTGACCGGACGGTCGACGGCCGCCGACACCGCCCAGCAGATCGAGGTCGCCGTCAAGCTGCTGCTGCGCGACTGAGCAGCAGACCTCGTCGGTCGCCCCTCAGCCGGGCGTCGACTGGAGGCCGTCGGTCTCCACGCCACCTCGCACGCTCCGCGCGGGACCGAGCGGCAGGCGCACCGTCACGTCGGTGCCACCGAACCGTCCGTCGTCGATCCGGACCGATCCTCCGTGCTGCTCCACGAGGTTGCGCACCACCGCCAGCCCGAGGCCGAACCCGCCGTCGTCGGCTGCCCGGCGCCCCCGGTTGAACTCGTCGAAGATCGTCTCGCGGTCGGCGGGGTCGATGCCGCGGCCTCGGTCGGCGACCACGACGTCCACGACGCCCTCACCGGGCTCGACGAGCACGTCGATGCGACTGCCCCGCGGGGAGTACTTCGCAGCGTTGCCCACGAGGTTGGTGAAGACGCGGGCCAGGGCGGTGAGGTCGGCCGGCAGCACCACGTCGGTCTCCTGGACCGTCACCTCGTGACCCTGGACGGTCGTGCTCAGGTCGTCGACGACCGTGCGCAGCACCGTGGCCAGACCGACCGGCTCGAGGGTCAGCCCCACACCGCCGACGGGCATGTGGCAGTGCTCCACCATCAGGTCGACGAGCTTCATCAGTCGCACGGCGTTGGACCGGATGCGGGAGGCGAAGTCGCCCAGGACCGGGTCGGACAGCTCGGAGGCCAGCATGGCGGCGTACCCCTCGATGCTGGTGAGCGGGCTGCGGAAGTCATGGGTCAGACCCGCGATGAACTGCTCGCGACTGCGCTCGAGCCGGTGCTGCTCGGTCAGGTCACGGGTGACCTTGACGAAGCCGAGCAGGGTGCCCGCCTCGTCGTGGACCGCCGTGATGACGACATCGGCCCAGAAGCGGGTCCCATCGCGCCGGAGCCGCCAGCCGGTGTCCTCCACGCGCCCGTCGCGCTGCGCGGCGCCCAGCAGCCGCCGCGGGAGACCGGCCTCGCGGTCCTCAGGGGTGTAGAAGACTTCGAAGCTGCGTCCGAGGACCTCCTCGCGTGGGTAGCCCTTGACCAGCTCCGCCCCGGCGTTCCACGACAGCACCAGGCCGTCGCGGTCCAGCCGGATGATCGCGTAGTCCTTGACCTGCGAGGTCCAGTCGGCCCGCTCCAGCCCCTCCTGGTCCAGCGCAGGTCGCCAGGCGTGGTCCCCCTCCATCCTCCTACCGTAAAGAGCCTGTGAGGACGGGGCAGCGGGTTCGGGGGAATTGGCACATAGCGACCGTCCCGGTCCACAACGGACCGGTCAGCCGCGACGTTCGCGCGGCTCAGCCCCCGAAGCCGTGGGTGGCGGTCACGCCGCCGTCGACGGCGATCTCGGCGCCGTTGATGTAGGACGACTCGTCACTGGCCAGGAAGACGTAGAGCGGTGCGACGTCCTCGGGGTGGCCCACGCGGCGCAGCGGGATCTTCGACGCTCCGTACTCCATGGCCGCGTCACCTCCGTGGACGCGGGTCATCGGGGTGTCGATCATCCCGGGGTGCACGGAGTTGACCCGGATGCCGTGCGGGCCCAGCTCGTGGGCCGCGCCCTTGGTCATGCCGCGGATCGCGAACTTGGTGCCGCCGTAGGCCACGCAGCCGGACATGCCGCCGAGGCCCTCGGTGGAGGAGGCGTTGATGATCGAGCCGCCCCCGGCCCTGCGCATGGTGCGGGCCACGGCGTTCATGCCGAGCAGGGTGCCCAGCTGGTTGACGCGGTACATCAGGTCGACGTCGCCGAGCTCGAGACGGCCGACGTTGCCGAAGCGCAGGATGCCCGCGTTGTTGGCCAGCACGGTCACCGGTCCCCAACGGTCGACGGTCTCCTCGACCAGGCTGGTCCACGCGCCCTCGTCGGAGACGTCGTGGTGGCGGAAGACCGCCATCCCGGGGTGGGAGGCGTCCAGCTCCTGCGCCAGCGCCTCCCCCTCGTCCTTGGCGACGTCTGCGAGCACCGTCCGCGCGCCCTCGGCGACGTAGGCGCGGGCGATGCCGGCCCCCTGGCCCATCGCCGCCCCGGTGACGATCGCGACCTTGCCGGCCAGCCGGCCCTGACCTGTGGTGCTGCTGCTCATCCCTGCTCCTGCCTCAGACCGAGAGCTTCATGATGGAGTCGGCTGCGAAGCCGACGCTGGGGTCGCGGTCGGCGAAGTGGCCGCCGAGCTGCTTGTCGAGGTCCTCGGCGGTCCAGACGCTGCCGCTCTTGTCGAAGCGCTCCTCCACGACCGGCGCGGCGACCAGCGCGACCATCCCGCCGTAGACGACGAAGACCTGCCCGGTGATGCGCGCGGCCGCGGGGCTGGCGAGGTAGGCCACGACGGGGGCGACGTGCTCGGGCGAGTAGGGGTCGACCTCCTCGCCGGAGGTGTCCTCGCCGAAGACCTGTGCCGTCATCGCGGTGCGAGCACGCGGGCAGATGGCGTTGGCCCGCACGCCCGAGGAGGCCAGGGCGCGAGCGGTGCTGACCGTGAGGGCGGCGATGCCGGCCTTCGCAGCGGCGTAGTTGGCCTGTCCCGGTGGCCCGGAGAGGAAGGCCTCGGAGGCGGTGTTCACCACCGCGGCGTCCACGGGGGCTCCGGTCTCCTTGGACCTGCTGCGCCAGTAGGAGGCGGCGTTGCGCGAGAGCAGGAAGTGACCGCGCAGGTGCACCCGGATGATGTCGTCCCACTCCGAGTCGGAGAGGTTGAACAGCATCCGGTCACGCGTCATCCCGGCGTTGTTCACCACGACGTCGAGGGAGCCGAACCCGTCGACCGCGGCCGCCAGCATGGCGTCGGCGGTCTCCCGCTCGGAGACGTCGCCGGCGGCCACGACGGCCTCGCCGCCACGGCCACGGATCTCCTCGGCCACGCCGTCGGCGGCACCGGGGAGGTCGTTGAGCACGAGGCGGGCGCCCGCGTCGGCCAGGGCGAGCGCCTCGGCTCGTCCGAGACCGGCGCCGGCACCGGTGACCACGGCGACCTTGCCGTCGAGACTGAGGGGGGAGGTCGTCATCGGCTCACTCCTCGACCAAGGTGATCGCGGCGCGCGGGCAGGCGGCGACGGCCCGCTTGACGTCCTCGATGTTGTCGTCGGTGGTGTGCTCGGTCTTCAGCTGCAGGAAGTCGTCGTCGTCGAGCTCGAACACCTCCGGGGCCATGGCCTCGCACAGGGCGTTGGACTCGCACAGGTCGAAGTCGACCTTGATCTTCATGTCGGTCTCCTCAGGTGGTGGGTCTGACCGGGAGGTCAGACCATCTTGCGGTGGTCCCAGGTCGCCACGTGGTCGGGATGGATGACCACGGCCACGCGCTTGGTGGCCTGCTTCGCCACGGTCTCGCGGCCCAGGTCCCCGAGCGCCTCGAAGGACTCCGCGGCGACCATCCGCGTGGCGACCAGCGACCCGATCTCGAAGATCCGGTCGTGGTCGCGGACGATCTCGGCGCGCCCGGTGATGGAGGCGCCGCGCAGCTCGAAGTAGTCGACGCCGTCCTCGACGAGCGCACTGACCCGCGGGTCGCGCTCGAGGTTGCGGATCTTCTGGCTGCGCCCGTAGGTCCAGAACGCGATCTTCCCGTCGACCACGACGTAGAACAGCGTGGACAGGTGCGGGATGCCGTCGTGGCCGTTGCAGGCGATCTGCACCTTGAGGTTCTCGGCCAGCAGCGCCTCGACCTCCGCGTCGGTCATCTTGACCTTGTCCCTGTTGCCGCCTGCCATGTCAGCCACCTTCCGAGGAGTGTCCGGGGAACACCTTGGCGGTCGGGTCGATCGCCACGGTGGCATTGTTGACGGCCGTCGCGGCCTCGCCGAACCCGACCGCGATCAGCCGCACCTTGCCGGGGTACTCGGTGATGTCGCCCGCCGCGAAGACCCGGTCCAGGGACGTGCGCATGGACGGGTCGACGACCACGTGCCGCTTGTGCACCTCGACACCCCACTGCTGGATCGGCCCCAGGTCGGCCACGAAGCCCAGCGCCGCGACCACGGCCTGGCAGGGGTACGTCGTCAGCCCGTCCGGGTCGGTGACGTCGATCTCGGCCAGCGGACCGGTCGGGTCGTCACCGGCCGCCCGCAGGGCGGTGACCTCGGCACGGGTCACGATGCGCACCGAGGAGGCGCGCACCTGCTCCACGGTCCGCTCGTGGGCCCGGAAGGCGTCACGACGGTGCACGAGGGTCACCGACCGCGCGATCGGCTCGAGGTGGACCGCCCAGTCGAACGCGGAGTCGCCGCCGCCCACGATCACGACGTCCTTGTCGACGTACGGCGCGAAGGACGGGACGAAGAACTCCAGCCCCCGCCCGAGCCAGCCCTCCCCCGCCGGCAGCGGTCGCGGGCTGAACTTGCCGATGCCGGCGGTGATGATCATGGCGCCGGCGCGCACGAGGGTGCCGTCGTCGAGGCCGAGCTCGATGCCGTCGGGGCCGTGGACGAGCGAGGAGGCCGTGCGCCCGAGCAGGTGGACGGCGTCCGCGGTGGCAGCCTGGGCGACCAGGCCGCTCACGAGGTCACGACCCTTGACCGAGGGGAAGCCCGCGACGTCCAGGATCTGCTTCTCGGGGTACATCGCGGTCACCTGGCCGCCGAGCTCGGGCAGCGAGTCGACGAGGGCGATGCGGTGGCCGCGGAAGCCGGCGTAGTAGGTGGCGAACAGGCCGGTGGGGCCGGCGCCGACGATGACGAGGTCGACCTCCACGGTCGGGCCCGCGTCGGGGGCGGAGGAGTGCTGGGTCACGACGCGTGATCCTCCCCTCGGCACGCGGGCCGCGCTAGGGCCCGTCTCGACACTGGTCTCGTCGCTCGCGGCATGACCGCCGGGTCATGTCCGCGCCGGAACTGTAACGTGTTCTAGTCCTGGGCGGAACCAGGTCCGCTACTGCGTGTCGATCTGGTCGATCAGCCAGCCGTCGGGGGTGTCGACCACGGTGACGAGTGCGCGGTACTCGCTGAAGGAGGTCTGCGCACCCTTCTTGGTGACGTACTGGTTGAGGAAGAGCAGTGCCTGCACCGTGCTGCCCGTCGCCCGGGTCACCGCCTGGCCCAGCACCCGCACCTCGACCTCGGTGCGCTGGTCCACGAAGTCCTCGCGGACGTCCTCCTTGGTCGCGAGGTAGGTCTCGGCGAACTCGTCGGTCATCACGCCCCGAGCACGCTCGATGCCCTCGTCGTAGGTCTCCCAGCTCGCGCCCAGCACGATCTGTGCCCCCTGGGCGGCGGCCTCGACCGCCGGACGCCAGGTGCGCTCGGGCACCACGACGGGGCGCTCGGCCGTCACGCCCGCCCGGTCGTCGTCGCGCCAGAGCACCACCGCCTCGACCACCACGGCGGCCGTCAGCAGCACGATCACCGCGACGAGGGCCAGCAGGCCGCGGCGGCCCAGACCGCGCCACGCGACCGTGGTCTGCTCGTCCGCCGGGGCAGCCTGCTCCTCGCGGTCCTCGTGCTGGTCGTGCACCTCGGGATCACCGGGCATCGGCGGTGGCGGGGGCACGAGCGGGTCGCCGGACCGCTCGACCTCGCGCGATCCGTCGGTCGCCTCGGTCGCGGGCCTGTGGACGTCCTGCCCGGGCCGGGAGCCGCTGCCGGCGAGGCGACGCGGGCGACTGGTGGAGGCACGCGAGGAGCGTCCGGTGGAGCGGCCGGTGGATCGGCCGGTGGATCGGTCTGTGGGTCGCTGCGCCATGTCAGGCCACGAACTGCAGGTCGGAGGTGAGCCAGCGGCCGTCGACGAGCACCATCTCCAGCCGCAGCCGGAAGGCACGGGCGACGGGCTCGTCGTCGGTCGTGACGTTGGCGACCGTGCCGGTCGTGGCCGCCAGCACCGTCGCGGAGTCCGCATCCGCGTCGACGACACCGATCCAGACGACCTCGCCCTCCATCACCGAGCGGTTCTCCTCCAGCAGGGTCAGGACCCCCTCGGTCGATGCGTCGTACTGCTCGGCGAAGTCGCCGGTGGCACCCTCGGCGACCGCCTCGATGCTCTCCTCGGCGCGGTCGTAGCGGATGTTGACGAAGGCCTCGGTCTGCGCGGTCGCCGCCGCCAGGACGTCGGCGTAGCGGTCGCTCGTCGCCGTCTCCTCGGCCCGGTCGCCACGGGCCTGCCAGGCGGCGACGCCCAGCACGACGACGGCCGCGGCCAGCACGAGCGCCAGCGCGCCGAGGGCGGCGACCAGCCGGGGTCCGGCGCTCACCGGCTCCTCACCGGCCCCACCAGCAACCACGTCCACGCGTCCTCCCCCAGGATCGACAGGTCCGGCGTCCCGAGGAACCGTACCGGCTCCCCCGCGGCGTCCACCGCACCGGAGAGGACACCGGTGAGCGGGTCGTAGGTCCCGGTCACCGCGGCGCCGTCCGACCCGGGAGCCACCCGACGCGGGCCGGTGTTGCCGCCGTCGGCGTCCGGGGAGTAGCGCGGACCGCGCATGCCGTACGGCGGGCCCGACTCGCAGCGGGCCGGGAAGATCGGTCCGTCGGTCAGGTCGTTGCCCGGGCGCCAGTCCTCGGGGGGCTTGAACCCCTCCGTGCACGGCGGCACGGAGTAGTCCAGCTGCAGGTTGACGTGCCCGTAGCCGTCCGCCGGGGTGCCGGTGAACCCCGAGGAGATCACCCGCGGGTAGGTGACCAGCAGCTGCTCGAGGCCCGCGAGGTGGCTGACGACGACCTGGTTGAGGGACACCGCGTGGCCCAGCAGGATCGGCAGGGTCGGCTCGAGGTCGGTGAGCAGGGCGTCGAGCTGCCGGGCGGTGCCGGGGGTGCCCTGCAGCACCTGGCGCAGCGGCCGGTCCGAGCGTCGCAGCGAGCCCGTGAGCAGTCGCAGGTCGCGGGAGAGGGCGCGGATGTTCTCCTGGTTGTCGCGCTGGGTCCGCAGCACCGTCAGACCGCTCTCGAGCAGGTCGATGGTCTCGTCGGTGTGCTCGGCTGCCTCGCGGATGAACCGTCCGCCGTCGTCGACCAGGGCCTGGAGCGCCCCGCCGGTGTCGTCGAACATCGTGCCGAGCTCCTCGACCACCGACCGCAGGTGACGCCGGTCGACACCGGAGACGAACTCGTCGAGCTCGACGAGCAGGTCGCCCTCGTCGACGGGGAGCGAGTCGGGTCCGCCCGTGAGCACGTCGCCGTCCTCGGCGTACGGGCCCTCGTCGTCGGCCGGCTCGAAGTCGAGGTACTGCTCGCCCACGGCGGAGAGGTTGTGGACGTACATCGGGGAGTCCAGCGGGAGCCGGGTCCCCTCCTCGAGCCGCATGGTCACGGTCAGGCCCTCGCGGGTCGGCTCCATTCGGGTCACCCGGCCGACCTTGACGCCGCGGTAGGTGACCTCCGAGCCCTCGAACAGGCCGCCGCTGCCGGGGAGCGTGGCCTGGACGGTGATGCCCCGGCCGAGGACCCGGTCCACGACACCGAGGTAGGTGCCGGTGATGTAGACGATGCCCACCGCCGAGAGGACCAGGAAGGCGGCGATCCGGATGCGCGTGCCGCGGGTCATGCCGCACCGCCCCCGACCAGGTCGGCGAGGCTCGCCGAGCCGTCCCCGCTGCCGCGGGCGCTGGGACCGCCCAGCAGGCCGTCGAGGAGCCCGTCCAGGCCGCCTCCCAGGATCCCCCCGAGGTCCTCGAGGCCGGGGAGGTCGGGCAGCAGGTTGAGCACCTGGCACACGGCCTTCTCCTCGTGCGCGGGTCGCCGGCACTTCTTCTTCAGCTGCGTGAGCAGGTCGAGGTCGCCGAGGACCTTCGTGCACGGCTTGCTGGTGAGGCTGCCGGAGGCCAGGCACTGCAGCACCAGGCCCACGGTCTCGACGGGGTCGGGCACCTCCACCGGCGGCAGCAGGCCGCCGCCGGGCAGGAGGTTCTCCAGGCTGATGTCGGCGCGGATCGAGGTGTTGGCGTAGTCGCCCTTGACGATCTCCGAGGCCTCCTTGGGGAACGGGAAGCTGATCAGCAGGTTGAGACCCGGGGCGAGGTGGTCGCCGGCGGCGTTGAGCTGGCGCAGCACCGGCCGCAGGTCGCGCAGCGACGCGAGCAGGTCCTCCTTGCTGGCCCGGATGACCCGGGTGCCGACGGTGCCCAGCTCGTCGAGCGAGCCGAGCATCGCCACCAGCTCGTCGTGCTGCTCACGCAGCACCCCGATCGCGGGCCCGGTGGCGTCGATCGCGTCGGTGATCACCTGCTTCTCGCGGTTGAGCGTGCGGGTGAGGCCGGCGATGGACTCCATCGCCCGGATGATCTCGGCCTTCTGGCGGTCCAGGGTGCCCACGACGTCGGACAGGTTGCCGAGCAGCGCCTTGAGCCGCTCCTCCCGGCCGTCCATCACGTCGTTGAGCTCGCGGGTGATGGTGCCCAGCTGCGCCACGCCGCCGCCGCTGAGGAGGTAGGACAGCGCGCCGAGCACCTCCTCGACCTCCGGGTTGCGACCGGTGGAGGGCAGCTCGATGCGGTCGCCGTCCTCGAGCCGGCCGACCGGTGCACCGGCCGGGGCCTCGAGGGCGACGTACTTCTCGCCGAGCAGCGAGACCTGCCGGATGTCGGCGACGGTGTTGTCGGGCAGCTCGACGTCGTCGCGCACGCGCAGCGTCACCCGGGCGTGCCAGCCGATGCGCTCGACGTCGACGACCTCGCCGACCGTCACGTCGTCGACCATGACCGGGGACCGCGGGACGACGTTGAGCACGTCGGCGAAGTCCGCGGTCACCTCGAACGCCTCGTCGGCGTCGACCGGCGAGCCCGGCAGCGGCAGGTCGTAGGCGCCGTCGAAGTCGCAGCCGGTGAGCAGGAGCGTGCCGACCAGGCCGGCCGCCACCGCTCGTGCCGCGCGAGGCAGTCCGAGGCCCATCACCGGCCACCTGCCAGCAGGTCGGCGAGGTCCGTGCCGCCGGGGGCCGGTCGGTTGGCCGTCCCGGAGGGCCGTCCGCTGTGCTCGGGCGGGATGAACGGGACCTGGGTGGTGATCGGCTCCAGCAGCATCTCGAACAGCTCGCACGCGAGGTCCGCGGAGACCCGCGGCAGCCCGGCCTGCTGCACGATGCCGCACAGGAAGCCGTCGGCGTCCCAGACGTTGCCACCGATGCCGATGCGCGAGCCGATGGAGTTGGACTCGTTGTTGAAGGCCAGGGCGAGGTTGCCCATCGCCACGGGGGCCACGGTCAGGGCGGTGTCGAGGGAGTCACGCTCGGAGTCGAGGTTCTTCACGACCCGCGTCAGCTTCTCCACGTCGGTCACGAGTGCCTCGCGGTTGTCACCGACGAAGTCCTCGACGCTCCCCACGGCGCGCGCGACGGCGGCCAGCGCCGCGGAGATCTCCTGGCGCTCGTCGGCGAGGTCGGCCGAGACCCCGGCGAGGTCCCGGAGGAAGGCACGCACCAGCCGGTCGTTCTCGGCGAGGGTGCCGGTGAAGGTCGCGAGCTCGGTGACCGTGTCGAAGAGGTCGCCGCTGCCCTCGCCGAACGTCGTCGCCGCAGCGGAGAGCTCCCGGATCATCCGGTTGCCCCGCTCGCCCTGCCCCGACAGCGCCTCGTCGCCGGCGCGCAGCAGGTTGTCCAGCGTCCCGTCACGGTTGACCCCGTTGGGACCCAGCGCCTGGGAGAGGTCGCGCAGCGAGCGGTAGATGCGGTCGAGCTCGACCGGCACGCCGGTGTCGGGCAGGGCGATGTCGGCGCCGTCGGCCAGGACCGCTCCCCCGGAGTACGCCGGGGTGAGCTGCACGTAGCGGTCGGCCACGAGCGTCGGGGTCACGATGGCGGCCTTCGCGTCGGCGGGGAGGCGGACGTCGGCGTCGTACTCCATCTCGACGGCGACCGAGGCGCCGTCGGGGGTCACCGACGTGACGCGCCCGACGGTCACCCCGAGCACCCGGACGTCGGTGCCGACGAAGACGCTGACCGCGCGGGGGAAGTGGGCGGTGACGGTGTGCGGCTCCTCGCCGTCCCGCAGCACCAGCACGCCTGCCGTCGCGAGCAGGGCGACGACGAGCGCCACGGCGAGGCCGCGGTGGCGCAGGCCGCGCAGCAGCGACCCGGTCGTGTGGGAGGTGGTGGCCATCAGTCCTCCAGCCTTCCGGGCAGGAACTCGCCGGTCGGGATGGCCAGCAGGTTGACGACGTAGGCGTCGAACCACGGACCGGTGCCGATGATGTTGCCGAGGATCGAGACGTAGGGCCCGAGTGCCGCCATCGTCGCCTTCAGCTCCTTCTCCTTGCTGGTCAGGAAGTCCAGGAGGTCCTCGACCTCTCGCAGCGCGGGGGCGATCTGGCGCTGGTTGTCCTCGGCGACGCCGCGCAGCTCGTCGGCGAGCCCGCGGGCGCCGACGAGCAGGCGGTGGATGGCCTGCTTGCGCCGTCGCACCTCCTCGAAGACGAGCTCGCTGCGGGACATGAGCGTCACGACGTCCTCGCTGCGGTCGGCCAGCAGGGTCGAGACGTCCTTGGCCGAGGAGAGCAACGAGCGGATCTCCTCGTCGCGGGAGGCGACCGCCCGGCTCAGGTCGGCGATGCCCTGCATCGAGGCCTCGAGCTCGGGCGCCGCCTCGTCGACGGTCCCGGCGAGCACGTCGAGGGCCTCGACGAGCTGGTCGGTGTCGATCTCCTCGGTGGTCGTGGTCAGGTCGCCGAAGACACCGACGATGTCGTAGGCCGAGTCCGTGCGCTCCAGCGGGATCGGCTCGTCCTCCGATTGCTGGCCAGGGCCCGCCGGGTCGAGCTGGAGGTACTTCTCCCCCAGCAGGTTGAGCACCTCGACGGAGGCACGCGACTCGGTGCCGAAGTCGACGTCGTTGTCGACCTCGAAGGTGACGAGCACCCGGTCGTCCACGAGCTCGAGCCCCTGGACCCGTCCCGAGCGGATGCCACCGACCTGGACCATGTTGCCGGCCCGCAGGCCGGAGCCCTCGGCGAACCACGCCTGATAGGTGGTCCCGCTGAAGCCGGGGAACTTCGAGAGGTTGAACGCTGCCGCCATGATCAGCGCCATCACGACCAGGGTGATGGTGCCCAGGCGCAGGATCTGGGCGTCGGAGTGGCGTGCCATCAGTCCTCGCCCCCCTCGGAGCCGTCCTCGCCGGCGCCGTTGCAGCGCGGCGCGGTGGACTGGAACTCGAGGTCGTTGAGCTGGTCCAGCAGGACGTCGAGGCCGGGGATGCCCTCGAGCTCGGGGAGCGTGATCTTCCCGGAGAAGCCGCAGAGGTAGTAGTTGCACCAGCTGCCGTAGGTGCCGGTGCGGGTCTGGTCGGTCATCGACTCCGGCAGCCGTTCGACCAGCTCCACGAGCACGTCCCGGTTGCGCGGCTGGTTGAGCAGCCTGGCCAGGCGGCGCAGCTCGGCGACGTCGTCCTCGAGCAACGGGCGTCCGCGGGTGAGCAGGTCGGCCACCTCCTCGGTGAGCTCGGAGATGCTCCCCAACGAGGAGCCGATGAGGCGGCGGTCGCGGGCGAGGTCGCCCATCCAACGCTTCAGCTCCACGACGAGCCGCGTGAGCTGGGAGTGTCGGGAGTCGACGGTCCGCAGCGTCTCGTCGAGGTTGGTGACCACGCGACCGATGAGCTCGTCGCGCTCGGCGAGGTCGCCGGTCAACGAGGCGGTGCGCCGCAGCAGCCCGGCGACGGTGCCGCCCTCGCCCTGCAGCACCTGGACCAGGTTGAGCGAGAGCTCGTTGACCTGCTCGGGCCGCAGCGCCTGGAACAGCGGCTTGAACCCGTTGAAGAGCGTGGTGAGGTCGAGCGCCGGGCTCGTCCGGGCCGCCGGGATCGGGTCGGCGGGGTCCTGCGCGGGTGCGGTGTCGCCGTCACGCCCCTCCTCCAGCGCGAGGTACCGGTCGCCGACCAGGTTGAGGAAGCGGATCTCGGCCCGCGACGAGGTCGTCAGCTCCACGTCGGTCTTGACCCGGAAGGTGACCAGGGCCTGGGACCGCTCGTGGTGCTCGACCGAGCGGACCTCGCCGACGCTCACGCCCGCGACGCGGACGTCGTCGCCCTTCTCGAGCATCGAGGCACTGGTGAAGACCGCGGTGTACTCCTGACCGGCCCCGAACCCGATGTTGCCCATGATGGCGGCGAGCAGACCGGTCACCAGGACCGAGACGACGGTGAAGACGCCGAGCTTGACGGCGGCCGCGATGGTGGCCACGTTGCGCTGCTGGGTGCTCACGACGCCACCGCCTCCCCCCGCACGACCGGCCCGTAGAGCAGGGACCCGAGCGAGCCGTAGGCGCCGGCGTCACGACCCGACCGGCCGGCCAGCAGGGCGTTGAGGACCTGCTGGTCGCCGGGCGTGCCGGCGTACCCCATCGAGACGGGGTCGAGCAGGGCGCCGAGGTAGGGCAGCTTGCTGTCGGGCGGGCGGCTGTCCTTGTCCGAGCCGTCGCGCAGCGGCTGGGGCCCGATCGGCTCGGGAGGGTTCGGGAGGCCCAGGCACCACGGCCCGCGGCCGACCTCGCCGTACTCCGGGCGGTCGTCCTCGTCGTAGGCCTCGTACTGGGCGCTGAAGAGCTCGAGGTACTGCTTGACCTGGTTGCCGCTGAACGCCTTGGACAGCCGCGGCTCGTAGTTCTCGGCCCCCTCCAGCAGGCAGGGCAACTGGGGCGAGTAGACCGCCAGCAGCCGCAACAGGGGTGCTGTGACCTCACCGACCCGGATCAGGTCGGCCTCGTTGTCGGCCAGGACCCGCGCCGAGGTGTCGGCCAGACCGCCGAGGTCGCTGAAGAAGGTGTCGAGCTGCTGGCGCTTCTCGGTGACGGTGCGGCTGGTGACCGTGAGGTTCCCGAGCACGTCCAGCAGGTCGGGAGCGGCGTCGTCGTAGGCGTCGGCGACGTCCGCGAGGGCCGCGAGGTCCTCGCGCAGGGTGGGGAGCGCCCCGCGGATCGCCACGAGGTAGCCGTCGAGGTCGTCCAGCGTCTCGCCCAGGGCCTCGCCCCGTCCCTCGAGCGCCGTCGCCAGCGCGTTGAGCGTCGCGTTGAGGTCGGCGGGGCGGACCGCGCGCAGGAGCGGGAACAGCCGGGCCAGGATGCGGTTGAGCTCGACGTTGGTCTCCACGCGGTCGGAGGTGATCACCGCGCCGTCGGAGATCGACTCCCCACCGCCGTCGCGCGGCACCACCAGCGAGACGAACTTCTGGCCGAACAGCGTGGTCGGGAGGATCTCGACGCTGACGTCCTGGGGGACCTGGCGCGCGGACTCCGGGTCCAGCGCGAGCGTGATCCGCGCGACGTCGTCGCGCTGCTCGATGCCCCGCACCTGCCCGACCAGCGCGCCGTTCATCCGGACGTCGCCGAACTTCGCGAGCTGCAGGCCCGCACGCTCGGCCTCGACCACCACCGTGGTCGAGGACTCGAAGACCTTGGCGTAGACCGCGACGCAGAACGACAGCAGCAGCCCCAGCAGGGCGAGGAACGCGACACCCGCGACGAGCAGCCGACGGTGCTCGGCCTTGGAGCCGTGGTGGATGTTGACCAGCATGCGCCCCGCCTACCCGGTGATCCGGACGGTGGTGGTGGAGCCCCAGATGGCGAAGCTGAGGAAGAAGTCGGCCACGACGATGGTGACGATGCTGGTCCGGATGGCCCGGCCCACGGCCATGCCGACCCCGGCAGGGCCGCCCGAGGCGGTGTAGCCGTAGTAGCAGTGGATGAGGATCACCGCGGTCGCCAGGACCAGCAGCTTGCCGAAGGACCAGATCATGTCGATCGGCGGCAGGAACTGCAGGAAGTAGTGGTCGTAGGTGCCCGGGCTCTGCCCGTAGATGAGCGTGACGATCAGTCGCGGGGACAGGTAGGACGCGCACAGCGCCACGATGTAGAGCGGGATCACCGCGACGAACGCCGCGATCATCCGGGTGGTCACCAGGAACGGCAGCGAGGGGATGCCCATGACGTCGAGGGCGTCGATCTCCTCGGAGATCCGCATCGCGCCCAGCCGGGCCGTGTAGCCGCAGCCGACGGTGGCCGCGAGGGCGATCGAGGAGACCAGCGGTGCGACCTCGCGGGTGTTGAAGTAGGCGGAGATGAAGGCGGAGAACTTCGCGACGCCGAGCTGGCTCAGCGACGCGTAGCCCTGGATGCCGACCTCGGTCCCGGCGAAGAAGGCCAGGAAGGCGATGACGCCGACGGTGCCCGCGATCAGCGTGAGGCCGCCGGCACCGAAGGTGACCTCGGCCAGGGTGTTGACGATCTCGCGGGGGTAGCGCCGGACGGCGCGCGGCGCCCACGCCAGCGCCTTGACGTAGAAGAGGAGCTGGTCGCCCTTCTGCTCCAGCGAGGCCCGCTGGCCGGAGACGAAGGCGCTCCCGAGTGCGCCGAGGGTGCTCATCCGATGCTCCTGCTCACAGTCCCGGCGGGGGGACGACCTGGAAGTAGATGGCCGTGATCACCGCGTTGAGGAAGAACAGCAGCATGAACGCGATGATCACCGACTCGTTGACCGCGCGCCCGACACCGCTCGGCCCGCCGCCGGCGCCCAGGCCCTTGTAGGCGCCGACGATCGCGGCCAACCAGCCGAAGACGACCGCCTTGATGCAGGAGATGTAGAGGTCGGTGATGCTCGCCAGCGCCGTGAAGGAGCTGAGGAACGCCCCGGCGCTGCCCCCCTGGATGATCACGGTGAAGAAGTAGCCTCCGCCGATGCCGGCACCGATCACGATGCCGTTGATCATCAGTGCCACGAACATGGTGGCCAGCACGCGCGGCACCACCAGACGTGCCAGCGGGTCGACCCCGAGCACCTCCATCGCGTCGATCTCCTCGCGGATCTTGCGCGCGCCGAGGTCGGAGCAGATGGCGGAGCCGGCGGCCCCGGCGATGATCAGGGCCGCGGCGATCGGTGCCGCCTCGCGCACCACGGCGAGGACCGCCGTGGCGCCGGCGAAGGACTGCGCGCCGAGCTGACCGGTCAGGTTGCCCACCTGCAGCGAGATCACCGCACCGAACGGGATGCTCACCAGGATCGTCGGCATCAGGGTCACGCTGGTGATGAACCACGCCTGCTCGATGAACTCGCGCACCTGGAACCGCGTGGTGAAGATGCGGCGGGTCACGTCGACGACCATCGCCGCGATCTCCCCCGGCCCCCGGACGACCGAGGCAGCACTGACAGCCATCCGTGACCTCCCCATCGCGTGTGGCGCGCCCACACTAGAACGTGTTCTCGTGATGCTCAATCCGCGACGCGCCCAAACATCCCACGGGCGCGGCCGCGCCACACCCCAGCGGTGGGTCTCGGCGCCCACCTAGACTCGGACCCGTCGGCACGGGACCGACTGAGCGGACCGGGACGAGGGACGGGGGTGGTCACGGTGGGCCTGGTGCCCGGCGCCTGGAGCAGCTTCGACCTCGACCCCCGCCTGCCGGCCCACCGCGGGCTCCGTGCCGGCGACCGCGACCGGGCGACGGCCGCGCACCTGCTCGGCGAGGCGTACGCCGAAGGCCGCCTCGACCCCTCCGAGCACGACGAGCGGGCCTCGGCCGCCACCGGCGCACGGGTGCTCGGGGACCTCGTGCCCCTGCTCGAGGACCTCGTGCCGCCGGCCATGCCGGAGCCGTCCAGCAGCGCCGGGCTGGCCCGCGCCACGCCCGCGGAGCTGCGGGACCGGGCGTCGGCGTCGTACGCCAAGGAGCGCCGCGGGGCGATCATGGGCTTCCTGGTGCCCTCGATCATCTGCTGGACCATCTGGGCGCTGGTGATGCCCGGCGGTTTCGCCTGGCCGCTCATCGTCTCGGCCGTGACCCTGATGAACCTGCTGCGGGTGCTGGTGCAGCGTCAGGACATCCTCGCCGAGCACGTCCGGTCGCTGGAGAAGAAGCAGGCCAAGGCGATCGCGCGCGAGGAGCGCGCAGCGGCGCGCGAGGAGCTCCCCTCGGCGAAGATCAGGGAGGCGGCCAAGGCCATCGAGGCCGACGTCATCCGGCGGGTCAACGAGCGCTTCCGCCCACCCCAGCCCTGACACGCACCCTGAGGAGTCGGGGGGCGGTCAGCTCGTCACGGACAGCTGGTAGGCGGTGCCCCGCACGACGGTGAGCCGGTCCCGACCGGTCGCCGCGCGCAGCTTGCGCCGCAGCCCGGCGACCTGGACGTCGATCAGGAAGTCCGAGGCGATGAAGTCCCCGCCGCGGACCTCGATGGCGAGGTCGCCACGCTCCATCGGCTCCGGGGCATGGCGGGTGAGCGTCACGAGCAGCTTGGCCTCGGTGGGGGTCAGGGGGACGTTCTCGTCGTGGTAGCGGGTCGCGCCGGTGAGGGGGTCGATCAACAGCCCGTCCCCGAGGTCGGTGAGCGCGACGTCGGCCGAGCGGACGACCACGACCGAGTCGTCGTCGCCGTCCTGGGAGCGCATGCCGCTGCGCGGCCGACGCAGCAGCGCGGAGGCGCGCGCCCGCAGCTCCCGGGGCGAGAACGGCTTGGCGAGGTACTCGTCCGCGCCGACCTCGAGACCGATCAGCCGGTCGGTCTCGGCGTCGCGCCCCGTGATCATCACGATGTAGGCGTCGGTGAAGCGGCGCAGCTGCGCGCAGATCTCGGTGCCGTCGACGTCGGGCAGCGTGAGGTCGAGGGTGACCAGGTCCGGCTGCCTCTCCCGCGCCAGCGCCAGCGCCTCCTCCCCCGTCGTCGCGACGCTGACGTCCATCTCGAGGCCCTCGAGCACCATCACCACGAGGTCGGCGATGTCAGGGTCGTCGTCGACGACCAGTGCGCGGTGGCGGCTCACGCCGGCGCTCCTGCGCGGCGTCCCGGGGGCTGAGGGGTCGGAACGGACACGCTCCCACCGTAGTGGGCGCCCGGGGCCGATCGCAGCCACCAGGTGGGTGCCGTGCCCCTTGCGCTGCGGATAACCTGTGCCTCCGACCAGTCATCCCCCCGACTGCATGACGAGGAGCCCCCCGACGTGAGTGCGGCCGAGGACCTGCGGCGACAGCGTGCCGTGGACGGTCTCGGGCTGTCCGAGCCCGGCAGCCACCCGCGCCTGGACCGCATCACCCGGCTTGCCTGCCTCGCCCTGGACGTGCCGATGTCGGCCGTGACCGTGCTGGACCACGGTCGGGCGAGGTTCCCCAGCGCCCACGGGTTCGACCCCGTGCCCGTGCCCGAGGACGAGACGTTCTGCCGCACCACCATCGAGGGTGCCGAGGGCGACGGCCCCCTCGAGGTGGCCGACGCACCCCAGGACGACCGGTTCCGCGACCTGCCCGTCGTCCGCGACGGCATCCGCACCTACGTCGGCGTGCCGCTGCGCGACCACACCGGCACCCCGGTGGCCACCTTCTGCGTCTTCGACCGACGCCCCCGCGAGCTCACCCCCGAGCAGCGCGAGGCGCTCGAGGACCTCGCGGCGTGGGCCGAGCGCGAGCTCGTCGCCTCCACGGAGATGCAGCAGGCGAGCCGGGTCCAGGCCTCGCTCCTCCCCTCGCGCCCGATCCGTGTCGGCGAGTGGGACGTGGACGGGCTGTGCCTGCCCGCGATGGCCGTGGGCGGCGACTTCTACGACTACGAGGTGACCGGCGGCGTGCTGCACGTGAGCCTCGGCGACGTGATGGGCAAGGGCACCGGGGCCGCCCTCATCGGCGCCGCCACCCGCACCGCGCTGCGCGGCACCGCCCATGCCGTGGCCGCCGGCGTCGACCTCGGCATCACGATCACTCAGGTCGCGCACTCGATGCTCGACGACCTCGAGCGCGCCGAGTCCTTCGTGACCCTCATCGACCTCGCCCTGGACCTGGAGACGGGCGTCGCGCGCTTCGTCGACGCCGGCTCGGGGCTGGTGCTGCTGGTCCGGGCCGACGGGACGCCCCACCGTCTCTCCGGGCGCGACCGTCCCCTCGGGGTCCTGCCCGACGACTGGTGGGAGCAGGTGGAGGTCACGGTCGAGCCCGGGGACCGCCTCATCCTGTTCAGCGACGGCGTGCTGGACCTCCTGCCCGACCCCGAGGCGTGGCCCACCGCCGTGGGTGGCTGGGTCGCCGAGGCGCCCGACATCCCCACCCTGCTGACCAACGCGGTGCGCCACGTCACCGACGTCTCGGCCCTCGACGACATCACGATGGTCGCGATCTTCCGCCAGGTCCCGGAGGTCCTGGACTGATGGCCCGTCGCGAACGTCCAGCCCTCTCCCCGGAGGCGGCCGAGCGTCGCCGTCGCCACCGGCTGGTGCAGATCCGGGTCGTCGTCGTCCTGACCTCCCTCCTCGGGCTGAACTACGTCACCTGGCGCTGGCTGTTCTCGGTGAACTGGGACGCCTGGTGGATCGGCGTCCCCCTGGTGCTGGCCGAGACCTACAGCCTCATCGACTCCCTGCTCTTCGGGCTGGGGATGTGGCGGCTCCGGGAGCGCGGGGAGCCGCCCGAGCCGCCGCCGGGCCTGACGGTGGACGTCTTCATCGCGACCTACAACGAGCCCATCGACCTGGTCATGACCACGGCCAGGGCGGCCCAGCAGATCCGCTACCCGCACCGCACCTGGATCCTCGACGACGGCAACCGCCCCGAGATGCGCGCCGCGGCCGAGGCGGAGGGCATCGGCTGGCTGACCCGCTCGGCGGACTGGGCGGGGATGCCGCGCCACGCGAAGGCCGGCAACCTCAACAACGCCCTGCTCCACACCGACGGCGAGTTCATGCTCATCCTCGACGCCGACCAGATCCCGCTGCCGGAGATCCTGGACCGCACCCTGGGTTACTTCAACGACGAGAAGATGGCGCTGGTCCAGACGCCGCAGTACTTCGTCAACGTCCCCGACGACGACCCCCTGGGCAGCCAGGCGCCACTGTTCTACGGGCCCATCCAGCAGGGCAAGGACGGGTGGAACTCGGCGTTCTTCTGCGGCTCCAACGCGGTGATCCGCCGGGAGGCACTGATGCAGCTGGGCATCAGCCGCTACGTCCACGAGGTCGAGACCGGCGTCCAGCAGGCCCTGCGCAGCGCCCGATCCGTCGTACGCCGCTCCCGCGCGGCGCTCGACCCCGCGGAGGTCGAGGTCCGGGCGGCCCTCGACGCGATCCTCGCCGACATCGGCCGGGCCCGTCGCGAGCTGGCGCGCGGCGTGCCGCTCTTCGACGTCACCTTCAAGTTCCAGCAGCGCGTGGCCGCGGTGCGCCAGTCCCTCGTCGCCGAGGACCTGGCCACGCTCCAGGCCGACCTGTCGGTGCTGGCCGAGCTCGAGGAGATCGCAGCCGACCCGGACACGACGCTGGGGGCCATGGACGCCGGGGACCTCGGGCAGGTCCTGGCCCGTGACCTGTCGCCGCTGGCCGCGGTCGAGGCCGTCGAGACGCTGGTGCGCGCGGTCGACGTGGACCGGGCCGGCGAGGCGCAGGCGATCATGCCCCTGGCGACGATCTCCGTCACCGAGGACATGGCCACCTGCATGCGCCTGCACACCCTCGGCTGGCACTCGGCGTACCACGACGAGGTCCTGGCGCACGGCCTGGCGCCCGAGGACCTGCAGACGATGCTGGTCCAGCGGCTGCGCTGGGCGCAGGGCACGGTCCAGGTGATGTTCCGCGAGAACCCGCTGGTGCAGAAGGGGCTGAACCTCGCCCAGCGGCTGATGTACTTCTCGACGATGTGGAGCTACCTGTCCGGCTTCGCCGCGATCGTCTACATCGGCGCCCCGGTCGTCTACCTCACCATCGGCGTGCTGCCGGTGCAGGCCCTGTCGACCGAGTTCTTCCTCCGCCTGGTCCCCTTCCTCGTCGTCAATCAGCTGCTGTTCTGGCTGGTCGCCGACGGGAGACCCACCTGGCGTGGGCAGCAGTACTCCCTCGCTCTCTTCCCGGTGTGGATCAAGTCCTTCACCTCCGCCTTCGGCAACGTCTTCCTCAAGCGCCCCCTCGACTTCGCCGTCACCCCGAAGACCAAGCAGGAGCCCCAGGGCCCCGCGTGGCACCTGGTCAAGCCGCAGCTGTGGGCGATCGGGCTGCTGGTCGCGGCCATGGTCATCGGCGTCATCCGCATCCTGGCCGGCCAGGCCAACACCGCGGGTGCGGTCTTCAACATGATCTGGGTCGTCTTCGACCTGCTCATCTTCTCCGTCATCATCAAGGCCGCTCTCTACCGCGGCTACGAGCCACCCGACCCGCCGACACCGCCCGCCGACGACCCCGCACCGCTACCCGCCTCTGAAGGAGCCCACTGATGGACCTCGACGTCACCACCCGCCCCGACGGCATCGCCGTGGTCGTCCCCCGAGGTCGTCTCAACATGGTCTCCGCGCGGAACCTGAAGGAGACGCTGAGCGAGCTTGTCGCCGGCGGGACGACCCGCATCGTGGTCGACATGGGCGAGACCTCGTTCCTGGACTCCTCCGGTCTCGGCGCCCTGATCGGCGGTCTCAAGGCGGCCCGCCAGGCCGGCGGCGACCTGCGGGTCGCCCGGCCGACACCCGCGGTCGTCTCGGTCTTCGAGCTGACCAACCTCGACCGGGTGCTCCGTGCGCGCGACAGCGTCGAGACGGCCTTCGATGAGTGAGGCGTCGGACCGGCCGTCGCCGGAGGTGGTGGCGCGTCTGGTCGACCAGCTGGCCACCTCGCCGGGCCGGTTGGTGCTCACCGCCCCTGCGGACCCCGAGGTGCTCGACCTGGTGCACTCGATGCTCGAGCACCTGCACGTGGGCGGGGTGCAGGTCAGCCCGTCGGCGAAGATGCGCTTCGAGATGGCCGTCATCGAGGTGCTGGGCAACATCGTCGAGCACGCCTACGCCCACGACGCGGCGCTGCCCGACGTCGACGCCTCCGAGGTCCGACGCTTCGAGATCCGGCTGGCCGCGACGGACACGCACCTGGTGGCCTCCCTCAGCGACAACGGGATGCCGGTGAGCCTGGACCTCGACGACCTGCCGATGCCCGACGAGATGGCCGAGTCCGGCCGTGGCCTGGCCCTGGCCGCCGCGGCGCTGGACGTCTTCGAGTTCGAGCGCACCGGCGCCCGCAACCACTGGCGGCTCGCCTGCCGCCTCGACTGAGGACCCCCACGACGTGCCCCTCCCCTCCTCGACGCGTCCCGGGCGACTCCCCCGCGCCGCGCTCCTGGTCCTCACCGCGGTCGTGCTGGTCCTGCTGGGCGTCCCCGCCCAGGCGGCCTCCCAGCAGGCGACGGACGCCGACCGGCCGCTGCCCGCCGCCGGCGCTCCCTGGTTCGGCCCCCAGCTGGACTGGGAGACCGACTCGGCCGACGACTACCAGGAGCGACTGGGGAACAGCGCCGCGCTGTACGGCCAGCGGGTCGCCTACCCCCTGACCCCCGACTCCCGCTTCTTCCTCCAGCAGCTCGTGCGCCAGTCGGCGGCCCAGGGCGCCGTGCCCGTCCTGAGCCTCGAACCGTCCCTGCCGCTCGCCGAGCTCACAGAGGAGCACGCGGCGGAGCTGGCCGAGGAGCTGGCGGGCCTGCACGACGAGCTGGGCACGACTTACCTGCTGCGCTTCGCGCCGGAGATGAACGGCACCTGGTACCCCTGGGGCCAGCAGCCCGACGCCTACGTCACAGCGTTCCGTCGGCTCGCCGAGGTCGTGCACGCCGACTCGCCGTCGGCAGCGATGGTGTGGTCCCCCGTCTACGGCGCCGGCTACCCCTACGGCGCGGCGTACGGCGACGTCGACCCGGACCGCGAGGCCGACGTGGAGACCCTCGACACCGACGGCAACCGCCGGCTGGACGCCGGCGACGACCCCTACGGCCCCTTCTGGCCCGGCCCGGACGCGGTCGACTGGGTCGGGCTCACGCTCTACCACTTCGGCCCCGACCGCGGCCGCATCGACAACGAGCTCGACGACCCGGCGGCCGGTGGTGAGACCGGTGACGTCGAGACCAGCACCGGGTTCGAGACCGACGTCACCCCCCGGGCGGGGGCGTTCCGGGCCCGCCTCAACGAGGTCTACGGCTACGGCACCGGTGGTGGCCGTCGACCGTTCTACGAGCGGTTCGCCGAGCGCTACGACAAGCCCCTGCTCGTCGACACCGGAGCGGTGTGGCTGCCGGACCCCGAGGGCGACCCCGAGCTGCGCATCAAGCGCACGTGGTGGCGTCAGGTGCTGCGGGCGGACACCGACTGGCCGCTCATCGGCGGGATCCTCTGGGTCGAGGAGCGCCGCAGGGAGGCCGAGGTCCGTGACCGGACCGTCGACTGGCGCGCCACCCGCACCGAGCGGCTGGCCGAGGCCCTGCTCTCCGACCTCGAGGGGGAGGTGGACCTCGGGCCCGTGACCCCGCCCGCGGAGGCCACCGAGGTCCCGGACGGTGACGCGCCCGGCCCCGGGGCCGACGGCGCGGCGCCGCCCCCGCCGCTGCCGGCCACGGCGGTCCTCCCGCGACCCACGGCGAACGGACTCGCCGCAGGAGCGGGTGCGCTGCTGGTCGTGCTGGCGCTCGCCTGGCTGGTGGGGAGGCGTCGATCGGACTGGGGCTACGCGTCGGCGGACCTCGCGCCCAGCGGCCGTGACGCGCGCCTCGACGCCTCGCGTGGCCTGCTCCTGGTGGGACTGGTCGCCGCCCACGTCGAGCTGCTCGCCACCACCGAGGGGCCGGTCGCCCACCTCATGGGTGCCCTGGTCGGCCCCGAGGCCTTCCTGGTCGTCGCCGGGATCGCCGTGGCCCTGCAGCACGAGTCGGTCGCCGCCCACGCGGGCGCGCTGGCTGCGGCGTCGGCCCGTTGGGCACTCGCCGCCAGGTACTGGGTGCTGACCGTCCTCGTCGCGTTGGTGGTGCTCGGGCTGAGCTACCTGCCCGGCACGGCGGCCACCGCTGTCACCCGCTGGCTCCCCGGCGCCGCCGGCGTGGATCTCTACGAGCGCTCGGCCCCGCTGCTGGAGTACCCGCCGCCGTGGTGGGCCGTCCGCGAGCTGTTCGAGCTGCGCACCATCCCGTGGCCGCTGTCCATGCTGGGCCTGATCGTCGTCCTCTCCGTCCTCGCCCCGTTCGTCGTCGCCGCACTGCGGGCGAGCCTGTGGTGGGCGGTCCTGCCGCTGTCCTGGACGGCGTACGCCGCCGGCGTGCTGTGGACGCCGGACTGGACGACGGGCACGTGGGAGACGGCGTACCCGCCACTGCTGTGGCAGGTCGTCCTGGTCCACGCGATCGTGCTCACCCACCACCGGCACGACCTGGCGTCGCTGCTGACCCGGCCGAGGGTGCGGCTGGTGGCCGGGTCGCTGCTGGGCCTGGTGGCCGTGGCCTGGTCCGCGCTGACCCTGACGGCGGCGGTCGGGGACGCGGCGCTCGCGGACCGACTCGTCGAGCTGGCCTCCGGCCGCGAGCTGCCGGCGGTGCGCCTGCTGCTCGTGTCCCTCACGTCCCTCACGGCCTGGCTGCTGCTCACCCGGTGCTGGCGCCCGCTGGCGAGCACCGTGGCGCGGCCGCTGGCCGCGGTGGGCGCGCGCGGCACGACGGTGCTGGCCGGGCAGGTGCTGCTGCTCGTCCTGCTGGCCGCCGTGGTCCCCGGCGTGCCCGGCTGACCGTCAGCCCGCTGCGCGCTCGGCCTGCAGCGTGGCCCGGTCGATGACCCGCCGGGCACGGCCGCGGTAGCGCGCCAGCTGCAGGAGCCCCAGCGCCCAGAGGAGGTACTGGGTCGACATCGCCCACACGAAGGCCTCCGGCGGGTAGTCCGCCCCGCCGCCGGGGGTGCGCCAGTCGAGGACCAGCCCGATCATCACGACCAGCACCAGGCTCGCGGAGAAGCCACCGACGTTGATGATCCCGGTCGAGGAGGCGAGCCGCTCGGGAGGGTTCGAGGTCCGCCCCACGTCGAAGCCGATCATCGACGCCGGTCCGCCGACGCCCACGACGACGACCAGCAGCACGAGGAGCGCGAGCGGGGCGGGACCCGGCCACGCCAGCACCACGCTCCAGACCACCACGATCGCCCCGACGATGACCAGCGCCATCGACGACCGGTGCCATGGGTGCAGGCCGACCAGCCAGCCGAGCACCGGACCTGCGAGCACCACCGCGACCACGAGCAGGGTCAGCAGGACGCCCGCCTCGGTCGGCGTGCGGCCCTCGCCGCGGACCAGGAACGGGTAGCCCCACAGCAGGCCGAGGCTGGTCGCGCTGAACTGGGTGCTGAAGTGGATCCAGAAGCCCAGGCGGGTGCCCGGGTGCTGCCACGAGGTGCGCAGGCTGGTGCGCACCGCCGCCCACGCCATCACCGCGCCCCGGTGGTGCCGCTCGCCCGGCGCGTCGCGCAACAGCACGACCCCACCGAGCGCGAGCACGACCCCGACCGTCGCGGAGAGCAGGTAGGCACCGGTCCAGCCGAGCGCCCCGAAGGCCCACGTCATCGGTGCCGCCGCGAGGATCGCACCGCTCTGACCCAGCGTGCCGCTGACCTGGGTGAGGAACGGGATGCGCCGCGGCGGGAACCACGTCGCCACCAGTCGGAGCAGACAGATGAAGGTCATCGCGTCGCCGATGCCCACCAGCGTTCGCGCCAGCAGCGCCAGCACGAAGCTGTCGGCCAGGGCGAACCCGACCTGGGCGACGGTCATCACCAGCGCGCCCGTGAGGATCACGCTGCGCGGGCCGAACCGGTCCACGAGCAGCCCGACCGGCACCTGCATGAGTGCGTAGACGAGCAGCTGGAGCATCGTGAACGTGGCCAGCTGGGCGGCGGTGATGTCGAACCGCTCGGCCGCCTCCAGCCCCGCGACCGCCAGCGAGCTGCGGTGGAACACCGCGAGCAGGTAGAGCGAGACAGCGGATCCCCAGACCGCCCAGGCCGCTGCGCGGGGCGGGGCCGGGATGCTCACGGGCGCCATTGTGCTCCTCGGGCCCACGCGCCGGTGTACCGGTCCACCTCCCCCTGGGTCGCCCGCGCCTCCTATGGTCGCGGCGTGTCCCGTCGCAGCCACTCCCACGACCCTCGCCCCGGCGGCGTGCTGGGCCCCCGCCCTTCGGCGGTGCTGCTCTCGGTGCAGCTCGTCGTGGTCCTCGCCTACCCGTTCCTGGAGGACAGCCCGGCCGGTCGTGCGGTCCTGGGGGTGATCCAGATGGTCGCGGTCGGCGTCGCGGTCGCCGCGGTACGCCGCACGCCCGCCCTCACCTGGGTCGCGCTGACCCTCGGCGCGCCGGCGGCGGTCTTCACCGTGGCCGAGGCCCTGGCGACCGACACGGGCTGGGTGATCCTGACCTCGGCCCTGCTGCACGCGCCGTTCTACTTCTACGTGTCCTACTCGATGGTCCGCTACGTCTTCCACGACGACCGGGTCACCCGCGACGAGCTCTACGCGACCGGCGCGGCGTTCACGGTCGTGGCGTGGGGGTTCGCCTACGTCTACGCGGCCGTGCAGGTCGTGTGGCCCGACTCGTTCGCGGGTGCCGGCACCGAAGGCGCCCGCAGCTGGTTCGAGCTGCTCTACCTGTCGTTCTCCGTGCTGACCAGCGTCGGTCTCTCCGACGTGGTGCCGGTCGGAGCGCACGCGCGCTCGCTGGTGGCGGTGGAGATGGTCGCCGGCGTGCTCTACGTGGCGCTCGTGGTCTCGCGGCTGGTCGGGCTGGTCGTCAGCCGCCAGGCGATGAAGGCGGTCGACGACCGGCCGGACGAGGGCTGATCCGCTGAGGCGAAGTGGACGTCTGGTGCGTGCGATGGCAAGGCGGAGGAGCGAGGGCGGCCTGTGAGCGGAGCGGCCGTCGAGCGACGACAACGCAGCCAGCGTGCGTGCCAGGCGTTCACTTCTGCGCCTCGATCATCTGGCGAAGTTCCTTCTTGAGCTCGCCGATCTCGTCGCGGAGGCGGGCGGCGAGCTCGAACTGCAGCTCCGTGGCCGCCTCCTTCATCTGGTCGGTGAGGTCCTGGATGAGCTGGGCGAGGTCGGAGCTCGGCATGCCGGCGAGGTCCTTGGCGTGCTTGCCCGCCGCGCCCTCGGCCAGCGCGGGGACCGGCTGGCGCTTGCCGACCTTGCCCGCGCGTCCCTTGGCCTCGGTGCCGGCCCAGGTCTCCAGCAGCGCCTGGGTGTTCTCGTCCTCGCGGGCGAGCATGTCGGTGATGTCGGCGATCTTCTTGCGCAGCGGTGTCGGGTCGATGCCGTGGGCGGTGTTGTAGGCGATCTGCTTGGCCCGGCGCCGGTTGGTCTCGTCGATCGCCGCCTCCATCGAGGGCGTGATCTTGTCGGCGTACATGTGCACCTGGCCGGAGACGTTGCGGGCCGCACGACCGATCGTCTGGATCAGCGACTTGTCCGAGCGCAGGAAGCCCTCCTTGTCGGCGTCGAGGATCGAGACCAGCGACACCTCGGGGAGGTCGAGACCCTCGCGCAGCAGGTTGATGCCGACCAGCACGTCGTAGGCACCCATCCGCAGGTCGCGCAACAGCTCGATCCGCTTGAGGGTGTCGACCTCGGAGTGGAGGTAGCGGGTGTCGATGCCGGCGTCGAGGAGGTAGTCGGTGAGGTCCTCGGACATCTTCTTGGTCAGCGTGGTCACCAGGACGCGCTCGTCCTTCTCGGTGCGCGTCCTGATCTCGTGGATCAGGTCGTCGATCTGACCCTTGGTGGGCTTGACGATGACCTCGGGGTCGACCAGGCCGGTGGGGCGGATGATCTGCTCGACGACGTGCGGGGGCTTGTCGCCGCCGACCAGGTCGAGCTCGTAGTCGCCGGGGGTCGCCGAGAGGTAGATCGTCTGCCCGATCCGCTCGAGGAACTCCTCCCACCGCAGCGGCCGGTTGTCCATCGCGCTGGGCAGCCGGAACCCGTGGTCGACCAGGTTGCGCTTGCGCGACATGTCGCCCTCGTACATGCCGCCGATCTGGGGCACGGCGACGTGGGACTCGTCGACGACGAGGAGGAAGTCCTCGGGGAAGTAGTCGAGCAGGCAGTTCGGTGCCGAGCCGGGGGCACGGCCGTCGATGTGCATCGAGTAGTTCTCGATGCCGGAGCAGGATCCGACCTGGCGCATCATCTCGATGTCGTAGGTGGTGCGCATCCGCAGCCGCTGCGCCTCCAGCAGCTTGCCCTCGCGCTCGAAGCGCGCCAGCTGCTGCTCCAGCTCGGCCTCGATGCCGTTGATCGCCCGCTCCATCCGCTCGGGACCGGCGACATAGTGGGTGGCGGGGAAGACGTAGAGCTCGGAGTCCTCGGTGATGACCTCGCCGGTGACGGCGTGGAGGGTCATCAGCCGCTCGATCTCGTCGCCGAAGAACTCGATGCGCACCGCGTGCTCCTCGTAGACCGGGAAGATCTCGAGGGTGTCGCCGCGCACGCGGAAGGTGCCGCGGGTGAAGGACATGTCGTTGCGGGTGTACTGGATCTCCACCAGTCGCCGCAGGATCGAGTCGCGGTCGTGCTCCTCGCCGACCCGCAGCCGCAGCATCCGGTCGACGTACTCCTGCGGGGTGCCGAGGCCGTAGATGCAGGAGACGGTGCTGACCACGATGACGTCGCGCCGGGTCAGCAGCGAGTTGGTCGCCGAGTGCCGCAGCCGCTCGACCTCCTCGTTGATCGAGGAGTCCTTCTCGATGTAGGTGTCGGTCTGGGGGACGTAGGCCTCGGGTTGGTAGTAGTCGTAGTAGGAGACGAAGTACTCGACCGCGTTGTCGGGGTAGAGCTGGCGCAGCTCGTTGGCGAACTGCGCGGCCAGCGTCTTGTTGGGCTGCAGCACCAGCATCGGTCGCTGCAGCTGCTCGGCCACCCAGGCGACCGTCGCGGTCTTGCCGGTGCCGGTCGCGCCGAGCAGCACGACGTCCTTCTCGCCGCCGGAGATCCGCTTGCTGATCTCGGCGATCGCGGCGGGCTGGTCGCCGGAGGGCTCGTAGTCGGAGACGACCTTGAAGGGGGCCACACGGCGCTCGAGATCGGTGACGGGACGCATGGCTCGAGCCTACGAGTCCCCACCGACAACGATGCCGCCTGCCGGGTGAGGCCTTCACAAACCTGAACGACGCTCATATTCTCCCCTCACTGCTCCCTCCTCCCCAGGAGTGCCCATGCGCACCGTCCTCCGGTCAGCCCCCCGGTCAGCCCTCCGTCTCCTGCTCGTCCTCGTGGTCGCCGTCGTCGTCGGCCTCAGCGGCGTCAGCACACCCGCCACCGCGCACGAGGAACGCGAGTCCGTGTTCCCCGCGGGGGACGGGAAGGTGCCCAAGAAGCGATCACTGAAGCAGGCCGCCGACGTGATCGTCGTCTGCAAGGCCGACTCCAGGAAGCGCATCAAGAAGCTCAAGAGCAAGCAGCTCCGGAAGTTCAACATGAAGCTGCTCAAGAAGTGCGAGCACCGGCACATGCAGGCGGCCGTGGACGCGGTGAGGAAGCAGCGCACCAACATCTACGTCCTGCCCGGGGTCTACCGCGAGCAGCCGAGCTGGGACCCGCCGTGCGCCGAGGACTATGACGGCGGGATCGTCGAGTACGACCTCATCGTCTCCTGCGGCGAGGTCGTCAACCTCGTGACCATCGCCGGCGACGACCCCGACGACCCCGACATCAAGTGCGACAACCAGCTCTGCCACCTGCAGATGCTCGGCACCGGCGCCAAGCCGTCGGACGTGACGCTCAAGGGCGGGTTCCGCGAGGACGGCGACTGGGTCAAGCACAACGGCCTCAAGGCCGACCGTGCCGACGGCTTCTACCTCGCCAACATGAAGGCGACGCTGTTCCGCGAGAACGCCTTCTACGTCCACGAGACCGACGGCTACGTGCTCGACCGCTTCGAGGGCTCCTACAACCAGCTCTACGGCGTGCTGACCTTCACCTCCGACCACGGAGTGATCAGCAACTGCAACACCCATCACAACGGCGACTCCGGGGTCTATCCCGGCTCCGCGGCCGACGTGAACACCCAGAACACCAACACCGGCCCGCTCACGCGCTGGGCCGTCGAGGTCAAGCGCTGCCGGATGCACCACAACGCACTGGGCTTCTCAGGCACCGCCGGCAACTCGGTCTACGTCCACCACAACAAGATCCACGACAACGGCCTCGGCTTCATCGTCGAGTCGATCCTGGGCGGGCACCCCGGCATGCCGCAGGACCACGGGTGGTTCGAGAACAACAAGATCTACAGCAACAACACCAACTACTACGAGCAGTACGTCCAGGGCGACGACGCCGCCTGTCAGGAGGAGCTGCCCGCCGACATCGGCTTCGAGAAGGGCGTCGTCTGCCCGGCCTTCGGCTTCCCCGTCGGCACCGGCGGCATGATCATCGGCAACCACAACTTCGTGTCGTCCAACCACGTCTGGGACAACTGGCGCCAGGGCTTCATGCTCTTCTGGGTCCCGCCGGCGCTGATGCGCGACGACTACGACCCCACGCACCAGCAGGACAACTCCAACTTCAACGCCTTCACCAAGAACGAGCTGGGCTACTCGCCGAAGGGCGAGGTGCTGCCCAACGGCATCGACTTCTTCTGGGACGAGGCCGGCCAGGGCAACTGCTGGCAGGACAACCTCACCGCCCCGGGCAAGGAGGTCACCCACAACTACGCCCTCGACCTGCCTGACTGCGGCAACCCGTCCCAGTGGCCGATCGGCAACCTGGTGAAGACCACCCAGCTGATCCCGTGCGCGACCTACGACCGGTTCTCCAACCCCGACCCGCCGGCCTGCGACTGGCTCGACACACCCGAGCAGCCGTCGACCGACGCCGGCGCCGCGGGCACACAGGTGCGCAGCGCACCGCTCGACGGTCCCGGCGCGCCCGCCGCGCTGGTCGCCGTCACCCTGGTCGGGGTCCTGGGCATCCGGGTCGCCGGCGTCCGGCGCCGCCACCGTCGCGACGCGGTCGACGACCCCGCGGAGGCGGCGTGAGCGTCCTGGACCGTCCCCGGGACGCGACGGCCCCGCTGCCCCCCGGGCAGCCGGCCGGGCGCGGGAGACGCCGGCTGCGGCTGTGGGTGGCCGCGGTCCTCGTCCTGATCCTCGGAGGCTGGCTGCTGTCGCCGTACGCCGTGCGGGTGGCGCCTCCCGAGGTCGCGCTCGACGCCGACGCGGGGCTGATGGTCGAGGGCTACGGCCCGGCGGGCACGTTCGCCCTGGACTACCGCTTCGGCGAGCAGGTGCTCGTCACCGTGCCGGTCGCCAACGACTCCCCCGTGCCGCTGCGCGTGGAGTCGGTCGAGCTCGTCGAGCCGGCCTACCCGTTGATGGAACCGGTGCCCGACGGGGCGGTCGTGGAGCCGTTCACGCTGCTGCCCGGCCAGTCCGGCGAGGTGGACCTGTCCTTCGAGTTCACCAACTGCCGCTATTACCACGAGCGCGCCAACAACGCCTACGAGCAGGTGCGCGTCTCCGGCTCCGTGCTCGGTCGACCGGTCACCCGGACCGTCGACCTCGCGGTGCCGCTGGTGGTCCACAGCCAGGTGATCCTCAACTGCCCCGACCGGACGCTGGTCCGCGGGGACGACCGGCGCCTGTGAGCGCGGGGGCGCGCCCGGCGATGGGTGCGCCCCTCGCGCTGGGGACGGCCCACTAGGTTGTCACCGTGACGCGCACGAGGACCTGGCCCGACCGGTGGCTGCGGGTGCTGCGTCGCACGCTGCTCACCGTGGTGGGGGTGCAGCTCGGGCTGGCCATGGCCATGACGCTGGTCGACTCCTACCGTCGACGGGGCAAGAAGCCGGGCGAGTTCCCGGTCACCCCGCCGGCCGAGGTGCCGATCGGCGAGAGCACCGTGACGACGTACACCTACGGCCAGCACCTCTACGACGACATGCTCGCCGCCATCGAGGGCGCGCAGAAGCAGATCCTCTTCGAGACCTACATCTGGAAGGGCGACGCCACCGGCGAGCGGTTCAAGCAGGCGCTGGCCGACGCCGCCGCGCGTGGCGTGGAGGTCTACTGCATCTACGACGGCTTCGCGAACCTCGTGGTCTCACCGGTCTTCAAACGGTTCCCCCGCTCGATGAAGGTGCTGCGCTTCCCGGTCTACTCCGCGGGCCTGCGCTTCTTCGACCTGCGTCGCTACGGTCGCGACCACCGCAAGATCCTGGTCGTCGACTCCGAGATCGGCTTCGTGGGCGGCTTCAACATCGGCGACGCCTACGCCACCGAGTGGCGCGACACGCACGTGCGCATCACCGGACCCGGGGTGTGGGACCTGCAACGCGCCGTCGCCGACTTCTGGAACCTGCACCGGCGTCGCCGGCTGCGTCCCAGCGAGCGCCCGCTGCTGCTGGAGACGTCCTCGGACTGGGAGCCGCGGATCCGGATCCAGCGCAACGTGCCGCGGCTGTGGATGTTCCCCATCCGGTCGATGTACCTCGAGGCGATCAACCGCGCCAGCCGCAACATCTGGATCACGACCGCCTACTTCCTGCCCGACCAGGACTTCGTCGACGCCCTCAAGGACGCGGCCGCCCGGGGCGTGGACGTGCGGCTGCTCGTGCCGCTGAAGTCCAACCACATCGTGGCCGACTGGGTCTCGCGCGGCTACTTCTCCCAGCTGCTCGAGGCCGGGGTGCGCATCCTGCGCTACCGCGACGCCATGGTGCACGCGAAGACAGCGACGGTCGACGGCACCTGGACGACCGTCGGCACCGCCAACATCGACCGGCTCAGCCTCTCGGGCAACTACGAGATCAACGTCGAGGTGATCGACGCGGGTCTGGCCCGACAGATGGAGGAGGTCTTCGCCGTCGACGAGTCCCACTGCCTCGAGCTCACCGTGGGTGAGTGGGAGGCGCGCGACCTGCACCGGAAGTTCACCGAGTTCGTGCTGGCTCCGCTGCGCCCGTTGCTGTGATCAGGCCTTCGGGATGTCCAGCACCGAGGCGAGCTGCAGCGCCTTCGCCTTCTCCCCGCGCACCTTGAGCTGACCGCGCAGCACGCCGGTGACGGCGGACAGGTGCCCGGTGGCCAGGCGCAGGAAGTCGTAGCCCTCGCAGGTGATCGTGGCGTCCCGGTCGCCGCCGACGTCGCCGGGCTCGACCTTGCACGCGCCGTGGTCGACGCGCACGACGTAGCGCTCCGGCTCCGCACCGGGGCCGCCGAGCAGCCGGAACCCCACGGTCAGGTCGGCCTTGGCGGAGCGTCGTGGGTTCACGAAGTCGGGCAGCCGCCGGAAGATCTCCTCCAGCACCACGGGCCGGAACCCGCCGGACATCACCTCGCGCAGGTGCTCGGTCGACACCCCCGCCAGGGCGCGGGCCACGTCCACGGGGTCGAGCGCGGTCGGGTCGACGGCGACCTCGTCGGTGCCCGGGATGGTGAACAGGCCGCCGACGGCCAGGGCGAGCGCGGCGTCGCCCTCGACGTGCAGCCGCCCGGCGAGGTAGTCCAGCGCCGCGTTGCCCTGACCGCTGACGAGCCGGACGAACCCGATGACGGAGGTGCCCAGCACCACGTCGCTCGCCGCGGTGGCCGGTACGTCGGCCTCGACCGTGATCGAGCCGGACCCGATCCGCAGCAGGTGGTGCCCCAGCCGCGCGTCGTCGCGGGTGAGGTCGATCCGGACCGTCCCGGTCAGGTCTGCGAGACGGTCGCGGTCGGCGTACTCGTGCAGGCGGGAGAGGACGCCCCGGACCGCGGGCAGCCGGATCTCGTCGCGGCCCACGAGGGCGCGCAGCTCGTCGTCACCGGTGTGCCGGAGCGCCTCCACCAGCGCCTCGGCGTCGGTCTCGGCGAAGAACCGGGTCGCCTCGTCGGCGGTGGCGTGGTGCAGGACGTCGAGGGTTACCTGTGTCACAGCGTCACGATAACCGCCGCCGGACTCAGCCGCGGGTGACTCGCGCAGGAAGGTGCGTCCGCGGCGCCATCCGGGGTCCGCGACGCGGCCGGTGCAGCCCGGCCACGCCGATGAGCAACGGCACCCGGCCGCGATGGGGGCGCCAGGGCTCGAGATAGGCGCGCATCTCCTCGTCGTCGAAGGGCGTGCCGGTCAGCGCCCAACCGACGTCCTTGGCGACGTGGTAGTCGCCGAAGCTGACCGCGTCGGGGTCGCCCAGGGCTCGCTGGCGCACCTCGGCGCTGGTCCACTCCCCCACGCCCGGCAGGCTCCGGAGGCGACGCTCGGCCTCCTGGCCGTCCAGGCCCGCGAGCCGCTCGAGGGAGTCGGCGACCCGCGCGACCGTCACGATCGTGCGCGAGCGGGCATGGTCGACGTGCATGCGCAGCCACTCCCAGGACGGGATCGTGCGCAGGGTCGCGGCATCCGGCTGGACCCACAGCTTCAGGTCACGACCCGGGCCGGGAGCCCGCTCCCCGAAGCGGTGGACGAGCATCCGGAAGCCGGCGAAGGCCTCCTGGCCGGTCACCTTCTGCTCGATGATCGCCGGGACGAGCGCCTCCATCACCAGGCCGGTGCGGCCGGTCCGCAGGTGGGGGTGACGCCGGCGCGCCTCCTCCAGCACCGGGTGCCGGGGCTCGAACCCGCTCCAGTCGTCGTGCGCGCCGAGCAGCCCCGGCAGCGAGTCGAGCACCCAGTCGGCACCCGGGCCCCAGGCCGACGCCCGGACCTCGCCGTCGGAGGGGGCGGACCCCACCCGCAGCGTGGCGGGGCCCTCGGGCGTGCGCGTGCCGCGCCAGACCTGCCCGGCGTCGTCGATCCTGAACGTGGGGTCACCCGCACCCCGGCGCAGGGGGCGCAACGGCCCGGTCACCGAGCACGGCCAGTCGGGGCGCCAGGTGCGCTGCCGCTCGGCCTCCGTGCCACTCACCCCGACGACGCTAGCCGACGGTGCCGACAGCCTCTTCGGCGACGACCGGCTCCAGCCGGACGGGGATCCCGTTGAGCCGCGCCATGCCGGCCAGGAACTCCACGTCCTCCGCGCGCGCCGAGGCCAGCCGGTTGGTGTTGGCCCCGCCCGCGGCGTTGGCCACCGTCCAGCCCGCCGCGTGGCCCCAGCCGTGCGGGCAGGCGATCGTGCCGAGGCGCACCTCGTCGGTGAGCAGGGCGGCGGTCTCGATCGCCCCGACCGTCGAGGTCAGCCGCACGGTGTCGCCGTCGCGGACGCCGACCGCTGCCGCGTCGTCGGGGTGGATCCGGGCGGCGTGCCGGCGGTTGCGTCCCTTCATCAGCGTCGGGCTGTTGTGCATCCAGGAGTTCTGCGACCGCATCTCCCGCAGCCCGATCATCCGCAGCGGGTACGCCGGATCCGCCTCGACCTGGAGCGCTGACCGCAGCCGGTCCCACTCGGCCGCGAGCTGGACGGGGGCGAGGTCCACCCTGCCGTGCGGGTGCCGCACGACCTCGGCGAGCCGGTCTCCGCGCGCGGGCGGCAGCATCACGCCGTGCCGCTCGGCCCGCAGCCGCTTCAGGCTCAGTCCGCCCCTGCGCAGGCCGAAGCGGTCGCCGTGCGGTCCGGTGCGCAGCAGCAGGTCGACCAGCGTCCACGGCGTCGGTCCGCGGACGCCCAGTCGACGAGCGATGCCGCGCACCGGGGCGGACAGCGCGTGCAGCCACCCGGGCACGAGGAGCGGGATGTCGGCGCGCCGGGCGATCTCGTCGAAGACCTCCCACTCGGCCCGCGCCTCACCGGCGGGGTCGAGCACCGCCGGCGTGTGCTGGACGTGCGGCCACGGGCTGGACGCCACGATCGCGAACGGCACGTCCTCGCGCTCCAGCCAGGTCGTCGCAGGCAGGACGTAGTCGGCGTGCCGGTTGGTCTCGTTGACGTAGAGGTCGAGCGCGACCATCAGGTCCAGCTGCTCCAGCGCCGCCGCGAGGGCGGGTCCGTCGACGCTGCTCAGCACCGGGTTGCCGGCCAGCACGAAGAGCGCCCGCAGCTGCCCCTCGCCGGGCGTGGTGATCTCGTCGGCCATGATCGCCGCCGGCCAGGTGCCCATCACGTCGGGGAACCCGCCGATCCGGCTGCGCTGCGTGTCGTAGCCGAGCCGGCCGGCCTTCTCGGCCGTCTCCTCGAACGGCACCACCGCCTGGCCGAGGAGCACCCCGCCCTCGCGGTCCAGGTTGCCGGTCAGCAGCGCGAGGGCGTCGATCAGCACGCTGACCAGCGTGGCGTGCTCGCCCAGACAGGTGCCGGTGCGCCCGTAGACGGCCGCACGCGGTGCCGCCGCGAGGGTGCGAGCCAAGGCGCGCACCACGTCCGGATCGATCCCGGTGCGGGCCGCCGTCGCCTCAGGGGTGAAGGGCTCCACCGCCGCGAGCAGCGTCTCCGCCCCGACGGCCTGGCGGGCGACGGCCTCCTGGTCGACGAGCCCCTCCTCGGCCACCACCTGGATCAGCGAGGCCAGCAGGAACGCGTCGCCGTCGGGCTCGATCGAGACGTGCTCGAAGGCCTTGGCGGTCTCGCTGCGCCGCGGGTCGACCACGACGACGCGGCCGCCTCCGGCCACGATGGCCGAGAGGTGCTCCTTCACGCGCGGGGCACGCACCCCGCTCGCCCGCGAGACCAGAGGGTTCGCACCGAGCACCAGCAGCAGGTCGGTGCCCCGCAGGTCGGGGAACGGCACCTGGGAGATCGACCCGTAGAGCAGCTTGCTGGCGACGTACCGGCTGTTGATGTCCTGGCTGCCGACGGAGTACTGGTGGCCGGTGCCGAGCGCCGTCATCAGCGCGCCCGCCCACAGCGTGCCGCTGATGTTGAAGCCGACCGGGTTGCCGAAGAACTGTCCGACCGAGCCGCCACCGTGGATGTCGACCAGTGCGCGCAGCCGGGCGGCGATGTCGTCGAGCGCCTCCTCCCAGGAGACCTGCTCGAACTCCCCCGGCGCCGCACCGGGCACCCGGCGCAGCGGGTGCAGCACCCGGTCGGGGTCGTGCTGGACCTCCGGGAAGGCCAGCCCCTTGGGGCAGGCGTACCCCCGGCTCAGCGGGTGCTCGTCGTCGGGCCGCAGCGAGATCAGGCGGCCGTCCTCGACGGTCGCGATCATCCCGCAGAGCGGCTCGCAGATGCGGCAGTAGGTGGAGATGGTCGTCCGGGTCACCGGGACATACTGGAACACGTTCTACTTCTGGATCTAGTGTTCGGGGCATGGTCCTGCAGATCCACGACGACAAGCGCGTGCGCACCCTGACCCTCGACCGTCCGGACGCGCTCAACGCGTTCAACATCGAGCTCTACGACACCACGGCCCGCGCGCTGCGCGACGCTGCCGAGGACCCGGGGGTCGCCGTCGTGCTGCTGACCGGCAACGGCCGCGCCTTCAGCGCCGGCACCGACCTGCTGGAGATGGCCCAGATCGCTGCCGACCCCGACTTCGACCAGGGCGAGGGTGGCTTCGTGAACCTCGTCGACGCCCTCGTGGACTTCCCCAAGCCGCTCGTGGTCGCCGTGAACGGGCTGGGTCTGGGCATCGGCTGCACCGTGCTCGGCTTCGCCGACGTGGCCTTCATGTCGACCACCGCGCGACTCAAGTGCCCCTTCACCTCGCTCGGCGTGGCGCCCGAGGCGGCGTCCTCCTACCTGCTGCCGCTGCTGATCGGACGCCAGGCGGCGTCGTGGCTGCTGATGTCGGCGGAGTGGTTCGACGCGGAGCAGGCACGGGAGATGGGCCTGGTGCGCCGGGTCTGCGAGCCCGAGGAGCTGATGAGCGTCGCCCGCGAGCACGCCGAGCTGCTGGCCAGCCGCCCGATCTCCTCGCTGGTGGCCGTCAAGCGCACCATCATCGAGCCGCTCCGCGCCGGGATCGACGCCGCGCGTGCTCGGGAGAACGCCGCCTTCGCCGAGCTGATGGGCGGTCCGGCCAACACCGAGGCGCTGACCGCGTTCGCCGAGGGCAGGGAGGCCGACTTCACGACGCTGCCGCCGGGCTGGTGAGCCCGGCGGCAGCCGTCGTGCAGGTGGTTCGGGTCGTGCAGGTCGAGCGGGTCAGCGCGGCTCGGTGATCGTCACGTCGAACGAGGCGCCGCCGCCGTACAGCAGCAGGAAGCCGACGTACGCCGCCCCGGCCGGGATCGTGATCGTCTCGCCGAACAGGGCGAACCCACCGGTCATCGGCGCGCAGTCCTCGTCGTAGGCGAAGCCGAGCCACTCGCCGATCGGCACGCTGCCCTCGTAGGTGACCGCGTGCAGGCCGTCGCCGGCCCCCTCGGGGAGCTTGGTGATCCAGGCGTCGACGCCGTTGGCCGAGGGCACGTCTCCGCAGGCGCCGGTCCACGACAGCTCGGTGACTCCGGGCCGGTAGGGGTCCAGGCCGAGCAGCGAGCCCTGGGCGATGTTGCCGACCGCGACCGACCCGGAGGTGGTGACCGGCTTGTCGGGCTTGGGCTGCTTCGGCTCGATGCCGGACACGCGGCCGAAGGCCTGGACCTCGGCGACGATGGCGGTCGAGGCGTAGTCCGCGGTGTCGCCCAGCGCGGCGTTGGGGACCACCCGGACGTACTTGGCGCGCACCGGCTTCTTCAGCCGCAGGCTCTTCATCATCAGGTCGCTGACCGCAGGCCGCGGGCCCTTCATCCGGAAGGTCGCGACCTCGGCGGTGCGCCAGGACTTCCCGTTCATCGACGTCTGGACCGTGACCTTCTTGGCCGCTGCGAACCGCGGGAGCCCGATGGGCTTGACCACGCTCACGTTCACGGTGTCGATGACACTGCGCTTGGCGAGCTTGACGACGGCCGTCGCGTCCTTGCCCTCGTTGTAGGCGACCCCGGTGTCCTCGGTCTGCCAGCCGGTCGCCTCGGTGTCGTCGAAGGCGTTCTGGGCGGGCAGCGCGGCCGCCTGGCTCGACACCTTGGTGAGCTTGGCGCCAGAGGACTGCGAGAGCAGGTTGGGACGCAGGGCGACCTTGCGGGTGACCTTGCGACCCCGCGGCACGACGACCTTGAGGCGCTGCTGGCCGAAGCCGGGCGCCTGCAGGGTGAGCGTGTAGCGGCCAGCGGCCATCCGTACCGTGGCGACACCGGAGCCGTTCGTGGTCGTGATCGGGGTGGTACGACCCTCGAAGAGGCCGCCGAGCACCCGCACGCCCTTGATCGGCCGCCCGGTCGAGGGGTTCACCACCCGGAAGGTGACGGTGCCGTTCTGGGACGACGTCGGCACGTCGAACCCGGGCACCGGAGCGGTGTCCGCCTCGCCGGTGGTGGACGCCGAGGCACCCATGCCACGCTCGGCGAAGCCGGCCCACACCTCGTCGAGGTACTTCTTCTTGTAGCGCAGCTCCGCGGCGGCCACGATCGCGTCGCGCATGTCGAGCATGCTGGGCGACGGAGGACTCAGCGGCATCGCGTCGGTCACCATGTGCTCGGCGATGTCGCTCGCCTTCTTGTGGTTCCCGCCGACGGCCTTGAGGATCTTGTCGCGCACGGTCCACAGGGTCGTGGCCCAGATCTCCCCGTCGGAGTGCACCTGGGGCCCGGACATGTCGTAGCCGTAGTCGCCGTAGGTCAGCGGGCTCGAGGCGTAGTTCCAGTTGCGGATGCCGCGCTTCTTGTCACCGACGTACGCCGCGGTGACGGCGGTGCGGGTCAGGCCGCGCCGGAAGAGGTCGTTCATGGCGTACCAGTCGCCCCAGCCCTCGCCCATCGCGCCGGACTGGCCGCCGGCCAGCGAGCCGAGGCCGCCGCCGCCGACGTAGCGGTTGCTCAGGCCGTGGACGTACTCGTGCTGGATGATCGAGGTGTCGAAGTCGCCGTCGCGGGGCTCGGCCTCGAAGACGTCGTCGACGAACTCCCACAGGTACATGTTGGTGAAGCCGGGGATGCCGTCGGGCAGCGTGAGCATGTTGGCGTTGTTGCGACCCAGCGGCAGCACGGCCTCGGTGAGGTTGAGCGCGCCGGACTGGGCGCCGCCCATGATCGGGTCACCACCGAGCGGGAGGGAGCCGCTCGTCGGGTCGTTGACCAGCTGGAAGTTGCCGCCGGTCTCGGTGAACCCGAACTCGTAGAGCTCGTCGTGGATCCGGTTGTGGTGGTAGAAGAGGTTGGTCGCGGCGGCGTTCGCGTCCGGGATGAAGCTGCCGGTGGAGCCGTCGCTGGTGCGCCAGGAGTCGGGGAACTCGTAGTTGAAGTCACCGGTGGGGGCGACCGGGCGGTTGTACTGGTCGGCCGCCACCAGGGGCACCGTCCAGGCGATGGCGGTGTTGGCGTTGTTGCCCAGCGTCGTGATGCCCGGCAGACCGAGCAGGCCGGTCGGATCCAGCCAGCCGCCGGGGCTGGTCTCGGTGGGGCCGAAGCTCTTGACGACCGGCTCGCCGCCCTTCTTCGCCCCGGGGTAGTTCTCGTAGATCGTGCCCTCGGCGTGCTGCACCAGGCTCTTGCGGAACAGCGGACGACCCGTCTGGGCGTCCACGATCACGGCGTAGGCCTCGTCGATGCTCTTGATCACCAGGGCGGCAAAGGCGGCGCGGCCGCCCTGCGCGGTCGGGAACGCGACCCTGCGGACGTACTGCGTGGTGCCGAGTCCGCCGGCCTTGAAGACCTCGTAGCCGCCTTGCGTCCTCCCCGTCGCGACGGCGGTCCACGACGCCAGGTCCGGGCTCAGGGCACGGACGGTGCGCTGCAGCGCCTGGGCCGGGGAGAGGTCGAAGGAGCCGAGCAGACCGGTGGCCCGCACCGGGTCACCGGCGTAGCGCACCACACGACCCCGGCGGTCGACGACCACGGTGAGGATCGCGCCGATGCCCGAGGCCACCCCGCCGAAGGTCTGGGCATAGCTGATGACGGTGGCGCCGATCTTCGGCAGCTCGTGGTCACGGACCAGCTCGAGCCGGGCGATGTCGCGGGGCGAGAGGCCGAACGCCGCGGCGTGCTCGGTCAACCACTCCCGGGCGATGGTCTCCGCCGCCCCGTTGCGCTTGCCGCTCAGGAAGCCGCCGGCGATCTCGATGCTGCGCGGGGTCCCGGTGGCGTTCCAGGTCACCTCGGCCCCTCGCAGGGCCCCGAGGGCGGTGCGCTGCGCGGTCGTCGGCGCCACTGCGCCGTCGCCTGCGCGGGTGTCGAAGGCCAGCGTCGGGAGCAGCTCCCCGCCCAGCGGCAGGACCAGTGCGTCCCTCGCCGAGACCAGCAGGTCGCGCACCGGGCCGGTGGTGGGGGCCGTCGACTGCGCTGCCTGCGAGAGCGTGGGGGTCGCGATGAGGGAGGCCGCGAGGCCTGCCAGCGCGATCTTGCGGGAGAGGAACACGTGGGGCCCTTGGGGGTGAGTCGGGTCGTGGTGGCGGATCGTGGCCGGCGGCCGGTCCGGGTGGGACCGGTCGGGACCCGGTGATCTCACTGCCTGCTGCAACGAGGCCCCCGCGGGTAAGTCACGCTCTCAGGGCGGCTTGTGCACAGATTCACACACCGGCCCCCACGGGTGTGGGCACCGTCGGTGGCCGGTGCTTGGCTGGCCGCGTGCTGCTCCACGACCTGGTCACCACCTCCGCCGAGGTCGCCTCGACCCGCTCGCGCAAGGCGAAGATCGTGGCGCTGGCGGCGCTGCTCTCACGCACCCGCGCCGAGGAGGTCGGGCTCGTGGTGTCCTACCTCGGCGGTCGGTTGCTGCAGCGCCGCACCGGGGTGGGCTGGCGGTCGCTGACGTCGCTCCCGGCCCCCGCCGACGAGCCGTCGCTGACGGTCGTGGAGGTCCACGAGGCTTTCGAGTCGCTGTCGGCGCTGGCCGGGCCGGGCTCGGCCGGCGCGCGGGCGACCGGAGTGGCCTCGTTGTTCGGTCGCGCGACCGCCGAGGAGCAGCAGTGGTTGCGTGGCCTGGTCACCGGGGAGGTGCGCCAGGGGGCGCTCGACGCGGTCGTCCAGGAGGCGCTCGCGGTGGCCGGAGGCGTGCCGCTCACCGTCGTACGACGCGCGGCGATGCTGGCCGGCTCGACCGTCGCGATCGCGGAGGCGGCGCTGGGCGAGGGCGAGGAGGGGCTGGCGCGGTTCCGGCTGGAGGTGGGCCGCCCGGTGCTGCCGATGCTCGCCTCGTCGGCCCCCGGCGTCGGCGCGGCCCTCGCGAAGGCCGGTGGCGACGGCGGGGCGGTCGTCGTCGACGCCAAGCTCGACGGCATCCGGGTCCAGGTGCACCGCGACGGCGACGACGTGCTCGTGGTGACCCGCAGCCTCGACGACATCACGACGAGGCTGCCGGAGGTGGTCGCGGTGGCCCGGTCGCTGCCCTCGGAGAGGTTCGTGCTCGACGGCGAGGCCCTCGCGGTCGGCGCGGACGGGCGGCCCCGGCCGTTCCAGGAGACGTCCTCGCGCACCGCGCAGGCGAGCGGGGCGGTGATCAGCCCGTTCTTCTTCGACGTGCTGCACCTCGACGGCGAGGACCTGATGGACTCCCCCGGCCACGAGCGCGCGGCGGCCCTCGAGCGGCTCGTGCCTGTGCAGCACCGGGTGCAGCGGCTGGAGACCTCCTCGGCCGAGGAGGCCGAGTCGTTCCTGGCCGCCCAGATCAGCGCCGGGCACGAGGGTGTCGTGGTCAAGAGCCCGTCGGCGGCGTACGACGCGGGCAGGCGGGGTGCCGCATGGGTGAAGGTGAAACCGGTCCACACCCTCGACCTGGTGGTGCTCGCCGTCGAGTGGGGCTCGGGCCGCCGCTCGGGGCTGCTGTCCAACATCCACCTCGCCGCGCGTGACGGCGACGAGCTGGTGATGCTCGGCAAGACCTTCAAGGGGATGACCGACGAGGTCCTGGCCTGGCAGACCGAGCGGTTCCTCTCCCTCGAGACCCACCGCCAGGGCCACGTCGTGCACGTGCGCCCTGAGCAGGTGGTCGAAATAGCGTTCGATGGGGTCCAGCGGTCCAGTCGCTACCCCGGGGGTGTCGCGCTGAGGTTCGCTCGCGTCGTCCGGTACCGCGACGACAAGCGACCATCAGATGCGGACACCGTCACGACGGTTCAGGCGTTCCTACCGGGCAGTTGAGTCTGCGACCTTCCTCAGCCTCGTCCGCTCCCGCTCACGCAGTCCCCACGCGACGACGACACACAGCGCCGTCACCACGAACCCCGCCGAGAACACGACCCCCCACACGAAAGGACCCAGCATGAGGGCGATGGGTGCCGCAAGGAACAGGCACAGGGCGTAACCGGCCGTCCGGGAACCTGTGCTCTGCGACGGAGTTGAGGACACACCCGAATCGTAGTTCCCGATAAGTACGTTCAAGGGGATGACCGACGAGATCCTGGCCTGGCAGACCGAGCGGTTCCTCTCCCTCGTGACCCACCGCGAGGGCCACGTCGTGCACGTGCGGCCCGAGCAGGTCGTCGAGATCGCGTTCGACGGCGTCCAGCGTTGCACCGCTCCCCCGGGGGCGTCGCCCTCCGCTTCGCCCGGGTCGTCCGCTACCGCGAGGACAAGTCCGCTGCCGAGGTCGACACGATCGACACCGTGCGCGCACAGCTCGCCTCCTGACGCCGAGCCGGGGTCAGCGGACCTGGATGCGCACGCGGTCCTTCGAGGCGTCGCAGGGGTCCTTGTCGCCGATGCGGTAGTCACCCGTCACCTGGTGCCTTCCCTCCTCTAGGCCCTTGACGCGGAACCGGACGTTCTTCCCCTGAGGCAGGGGCTTGCTGCGCTTCGCGACGACCTCGCCGGCGTGCCGAATCCTGAGACGGATCGTGCCGGTGCAGAGGGCAGGATCGCCTTCCACGCTGGGCCGGACCCTAATCAAGCCCGACCCCTCACGCTCCACGCACTGGCCGACCTTCACCACGACGTGCGTGCGGGTCGGGAAGTCAGCCTGCGCCCCGGCAGGGACGCCCAGAATCACGAGGCCGCTCATCATCACGGCGGTGCGGAGACGCATGCCCCCATCCTTCCACGAAGGTAAAGAACGACAGCCCGACGTCCGACCAGGACGACGACCCGGTCGCCAACAGGGCGGGTGAGCATCCGTCGAGCCGGCGTATCGATGCGCCGGTTCGGCGCTGCGGCGCTGACGTGACGTTGCTGTCACATGCGTGCAACTCCGAGTTGCACACGCGTATCGTCACGACCGTGACCTCGCGTGCCCCCGAGACCGACGGCCGACGCTCCGCCGCCGCGGCCCGTCGCCGCGCCCGGGAGGCGGAGATCCTGCAGGCGACCCGCGCGCTCTTCGACGAGCGCGGCGTGCGCGACGCCCAGATCGAGGACATCGCCAAGGCGGTCGGCATCAACAGGGCGATCGTCTACCGGCACTTCAGCGGCAAGGAGGAGCTCTTCGCCCTCACGCTGGTTGGCTACCTCGAGGAGATGCGCGGCGCGCTCGAGACCGCTTCCGCCGCGGGCGGTCCGGCCGAGGAGCGGCTGGCCCGCATCGTGGGGGCGTTCGTCGACTACGCCCTGGAGCACCCGGCGTTCGTCGACTGCGCCCAGGCGCTCATGCGTCGCTCGGGCCCCGAGCTGCTCGACGAGATCTCCGAGAGCGCGCTCTTCCGCCTCGGCCGCGGCATCTCCGGGTGCCTGTCGATCCTCTCGGGCGCGCTCGAGGACGGCGTCCGCGCGGGTGACTTCTCCGTCAGCGACCCGACCCTGCTCGCCAACACCCTCTACGCCAGCGGGCTCGGTGCCCTCCAGCTCGCCCGTGTCGGCATCCTGGTCAAGGAGGCAGCCCCCGGCGTCCCCACGGTCGGCGAGATCTCCCACGACCAGGTGCGTGACTACCTCGTCGTCTCCGCGCTCGCGCTCGCCCGCGGCGGCGGCCGCGCCTGAGCCTGCCGCACCCTCGCGACGTCATACGCACCGCACCAGCGGACGTCCTGTCATGTCTGGGGACATCGCTGACACATATGTCTCAAGACATCGCTGACACTATCGATTTTGGGCTTGGTAGCGG